>Ga0073928_10003450_pt1 | contig 24948 bp, 19 predicted proteins | sample PaiPotPPA55metaG_FD_76969 | JGI IMG/M metagenome (GOLD analysis project Ga0073928, IMG submission 76969) | Iron sulfur acid spring bacterial and archeal communities from Banff, Canada, to study Microbial Dark Matter (Phase II) - Paint Pots PPA... ...
ACCGGCGGGGTTCAGCGTGCGCACGTAGCGAACGTGGTTTTGGGCAAATCCAGCCTCGTTGTCCAGCGCGTTGGGGTTGCTGCCATCGTATATGCCGTACTTATACGTGATGATGAGAGGATTTCCGGACGGAATCGGCAGCGCAAGCGAGTAATTCGAGCTCCCGATCGGGTTATTGATCATCTGATAGCTGGCGAGGCTCACCGTGTTCCAACCCGGCCAGCCAAGGAAATCAGCGTTGATATAAACCGAGTCCGTCGCTGGGTCGAACGGCGTGCCGGTCCCGTATTCCGATGCGTGGGTCATGTCCACCGTAAACGTCACCACACTGCTGGTCGACATGAGACTGTTCAGGGGAAGATCGCTGAAGAAAACGGGCGGCAGCGTCGTGGCCGCGGCGTTGGGCAGCGAGAAGAATCGATTTCCACCATCGGTCGGCGGCGCCGGATTTTCCCAATCCAAACCACCAGCGCCAGTAAACGTGAACTTATAGTCTTCCTTGGCGCCCACTCCGTCGGTGATGACGACGACCGCGCTATAGATGTTGGTGTTGGCAGCGGCCGGATTGTTCGTGCAAGGGTTTACTCCTCCGCTCCAATTGTTGAAACTGCCGCGCACATCGACCGGATCGCTTGGGGTGAACGCACCAGCCAAAAGCTGGGCTGACATGTCCACCTGGAAAGTGACCGCGTTCGTGACGAGCGGCACATAGGGCGAATCGGAATAATCCACCACGGGCAGCGTCTGCGGCTGATTGAGCAGCGTGAAAAATCGGTTCCCGCCGCTATCCTGATTGATCGCGCTCGGACTCTCATAATGCCCCGGCTCGATCACGAATTTGTAATCCTCGGAAGCATTCGTCGATCCCGAAGCGCTGACCACTCCCGTACACACGTTTGAGGTCACCAGGCCATATTGATTCGTCCGAAGTATCGTGGGATCGTTGGTCAAAGTGTTGGCTGCGGCAGTCCAGCCGTTGAAATTGCCCTGCACTTCCACGATGCTTGTGCCCGGTACGTAATTACCGAGGGCTATCTGCTGCGACATGTCGACTTGAAAGGTAATATTGTTGGTCAGGTGGCTCCCCGCATCACTGAAGAATGGGGTGGGCAAAATCAAGCTGCCGCCGCTCGTGGCCGGAAGTCGGGCGGCGCGGTTATTGAAATCGGCCGTTTGCTCGTAAACGGTCGAGCCGGCCGGGTTGATCGCAAATTGAAATTTCGTCGGACTTCCATTGGCCTCGGCCGTGTCGACGACGGTGTTCGTATAGATCGAGCTGGAGCCAACCTGCGCGAGGTTTACGAAGGACGACCAGCCGTTGAATGTGCCGTGAACGCCGACGGTGTCCGTGCCTGGAGTAAAAGTCGCGCCGGCGATTTGCACGGACATATCCACGCTGAAGGTTACGACGGAGTTCGAGGTTTGGGCGTTCGCCGAACGGGAGCCACAAAGCAGGAGGGCGGCCCCGAGCGCGCATCCGATGGTTCTGGAGAGGAGTTTGGAGTTCATAGGTTTGTTTGGTCGCGATAGTATTATGCTGCTACCAAATCATAGACCCCCTAGCCTTCGAGACAACCGCATGTTTGTGCGGTAAGGGTCTGGATTAGGGCAGGCTGGCGGAAATGCGGCGCGCGCAATACCTTTCCCGGCGCATGGCCGATACGAGCACGGATCTTCCAAAAGCACCGCGGTTTTATGCCTTGGACGCCTTGCGCGGCTTGGCGATCCTTGGGATGATCTTGTCGGGGCAATTGCCCTTCGGCGAGCACGCGCTGCCGCCGTGGATGTATCACGCGCAAGTGCCTCCGCCCGAACACCAGTGGATTTCGACCCTGGCGGGAATTACCTGGGTCGATTTGGTTTTTCCGTTCTTCATTTTTGCGATGGGCGCTGCGATTCCACTCGCTTTCTCCCGCAGGCTCGAACTCGGGACGCCCAGGTGGAAAATTGCCTTGTCCATCCTCGAACGAGGCTTCCTGCTCGCTTTCTTTGCGCTCTATGTCCAAGCCATCCGGCCTGAGACCCTGAGCGAACATCCCTTCGGCAAAACCTGGGGAATCGCATTGTTGGGCTTTGCCCTGTTATTCCCCATCCTAACTCGCCTGCCGGATTCGTGGCCGGCGCTGGCGCGCTGGGCGATCAGATTGGCCGGCTGGCTCGGGGCAGGCTTGGTGCTGGCGCTGGTTCGCTATCCGGACGGCAGCGGCTTCTCGTTGAATCGAAGCGATATCATCATCGTGGTGCTGGCGAACCTGGCTCTTTTCGGTTCGCTCCTATGGTGGCTTACCCACAACAATCTCCTGCTTCGCCTTGGTGTTTTTGGAATTCTCATTGCCCTGCGCCTGTCCAACATGCCTCAACCAATCCAAGGCTGGGTGAGCGAAGTCTGGCGTTGGTCCCCTGCCCCGTGGATCTATAAACTCTATTACCTGCAATATTTGTTCATCTTCATCCCGGGAACGATTGCGGGCGAACTCATTCGCGAAGCGATGATCCAAGCCCCCGCAGTGAAGCCCAAGCTCGGTACGGCCAAACCATGGCGCCCACCGCGCCTTTTGGCCATCATGCTGTTGATTTTTTGCCTCACAGTGACGACCGTAGTCGGGCTGAAGGCCCGCTGGCTTGTGGGGACCACGCTGGCCGACCTTTTATTCTGCGTTTTGGGATTGTGGCTGATGTTGAGGCCGTTCGCCGCAACGGAAGTCCTCGTGCACCGGCTTTTCAATTGGGCGGTATATTGGCTTGCCCTGGGGCTGTTTTTCGAACCATACGAAGGCGGAATCAAGAAGGACCGCGCCACGCTGAGTTACTATTTCATAACCAGCGGCCTGGCCATCTGTGTGCTCATCATTTTCAATGTCCTCGTGGACGTCTTGGGCCGCAAACGTTGGGTGCAACTGCTCATCGACAACGGACAAAATCCGATGATTGCCTATGCTGGAATCAACAACCTGGTCATTCCATTGCTGGCAATTTCCGGAGCGGAAACCCTGCTCTCCCGCCTGGCGGTTTCGCCCTGGCTGGGATTCGTGCGCGGGGCAATCATTACGCTCTTGCTGGCCCTGAGCGTGAGTTTGTTCACGAAGGCGAAGGTCTTTTGGCGAACGTGAGCCTCGAGTGCTTCCAGACTGTAACAGCGGCTTCTTTTCCGGTAATCTTACGCTGACGACACGCTATGAGCGACTCAATCACGCCAGCAACCCAGCCCCAGGCCTTCCCCGGCACGCGCTGGTCGCTCGTGCTCGCGGCGACCCGGGATTCTTCCCCCGAGTCCATGGCCGCTCTGGAAACCGTCTGCCGCGCTTACTGGTATCCATTGTATGCTTACGCGCGCCGTTGCGGACAGTCCGCGCACGATGCCCAGGACATTACCCAGGAATTCTTTCGGCTCCTGCTGGAAAAACGCTGGCTGGCGAATGCCGACCGGGAAAAAGGGCGGTTGCGATCTTTTCTGGTTTCGGCCCTCAAACACTTCATGGCGAAGGAATGGCGCCGAGCGTCGGCTCAAAGGCGCGGCGGCGGCCTGGCACCTGTGCCCTTCGATACTGATTTCGCCGAAAGCCGCTACGCCGAGCAGGCCCCAGCACAACTTGGAGCCGACGACGTCTTCGACCGGCAATGGGCTCTCACGTTGCTTGATTTGACGCTCAAAAGGTTGGAGGCTGAATTCGCCGCGGCGGGCAAAGCCGAGGACTTCAGCGTGCTAAAAAGCTTCCTGGCCGTCACTCACGAGGCGTTGGATTACGATTTGGCTGCGCACCGCCTGGAGGTCAGCGCGGGAGCGGCCCGCGTGGCGGTGCATCGGTTGCGCAAGCGATTTCGGGAGTTGTATCGCCAGGAGGTCTGCCAGACGCTGCCGGACGGCACGGACCTGGAGGCGGAGTTGCGGTATCTCACCAAGGCGTTGGCTGGGCCATGAATCCGGATGCAGTCGGAGCGCGGCTGTGTCTAAAAGACCAGCCGCAGCGCTTTGCGAATTGCGATGCGCTCGAATCCTTTCAGCGTGCCTCGCTCATGCTGGCGCTTTGCGCGCAGCGGGTTGCAGACCCCCGCTCCGTGGCTTCTGGCGCCAAGCCTGCCCGGCCAAGAGCCTGTTTGAAAAGTCGTTTTATCAGTAGCAGCCCCGAAAGCGTTCGGGGCTCTAATTTCTGTCTTCGAGGAGAGAAAGCGAGCCGACTCACGTCGGCTGCTGCGAGTTTTCGGACACGCTCTAAGTATATTCAGAAATGCCCATGATTTCCTGTAACAAGCGAATTTCAACCGGTAAGTAATAGGCATGAGCAAAGAAAACGCTCCGGTTTGCCCCCAATGCGGCGCGCCCCTCCCGGCTGCCGCCCCGGCCGGGTTGTGTCCACGCTGCCTCATGGCCATGAACGTGGACACCCAAACGGTGGTGGAGGGCGAGGAGGCCGGCCCGCAAGGCGCGGGCAAAACTGCACCACCGCCCGAGGAAATTGTGAAATTCTTCCCCAACTTCGAAATCCTCGAGTGCCTGGGCCGCGGCGGAATGGGCTTGGTCTACAAGGCCCGCCAAAAATCCCTCAACCGCCTGGTCGCCTTGAAACTCCTGGCCCCGGAGCGCGAGAAAGATGCCGCGTTCGGGCAGCGTTTTGCCGTGGAAGCCGAGACACTGGCCAAATTAAGCCATCCAAACATCGTGACGGTTTACGATTTCGGCAAGGCCGACGGACTGTTTTACCTGGTCATGGAATTCGTGGACGGCGTGACGCTGCGGCAATTGCTCGGCACTGGCCGCGTTTCGCCGCGCGAGGCGCTGGCCATCGTGCCGCAGATTTGCGACGCGCTCCAATTCGCGCACGACCAGGGCATCGTCCATCGCGACATCAAGCCCGAAAACATCCTCCTCGACCGCCGAGGCCGGGTGAAGGTGGCGGATTTTGGCCTGGCCAAAATCGTCGGAGCGGAGCGCGGCTCTCCGAGCCGCAGCAGCGGCGAAAATGCCGGAGCGACCGAAAAATCCGAATCACCTTCCGACAGTGGGAGTGCTGCGGGTCATAGACCCGCGCTCCAAGGCAGCCTGACCGGCGCGCACAAAATCATCGGCACGCCGAACTACATGTCGCCGGAGCAGATCGAGCACCCCGGCGAAGTGGATCATCGCGCGGACATTTACGCGCTGGGCGTGGTTTTTTATCAGATGCTCACCGGCGAATTGCCCGGCAAACGCATCGAACCTCCGTCCTCGAAAGTCCAGATCGACGTGCGGCTGGATGAAATCGTTCTGCGGGCCTTGGAAAAGATGCCGGAACGGCGCTACCAGCAAGTGAGCGAAGTGAAGACCTGCGTGGAGACGGTAGCGGCCACGCCCGGTGGCAGCGGGCGTGAGCCCGCTCAAATCAAGTCTTGGAAGCCAAACGAAGAATGGGGAAAGCGAATGCCGCTTTTGTCGCCACTTCAGTCACCGGAGATGCGCGGAATTTGCGCGCACCTTACCAAGGCGGAAAGCAATCAAGTGTCACTCCTCGGATTTCTCTTTGCGGTGTGGATTGTAGCGGTAATTTTTGGAATACCGTTCTTGATCAAGTCGTTTCCCAGCCCGGGAAACTGGATCATAGCATCGGTGTTTGCCATCATTTTCGTTGTCACCGTTCCCATGTTGTCGCGGATCCAGCGTCAGTTCCTTTGTTCGACGTCATGGGCCAAAGGGCAAGGATTTGCGCCCGAGCATCTAAAATTGTTTTCTTTGCGCGGAGAGAATTCCTGGCGCGCGTTGCTTTACGCCGGAGTGGCAATCCTGCTGATTTTCGGGCAAGCCATGCTGTTCACGCATTTAAGCGGCACTCGAGAAATGACCGCCAGCTTGAAGGAAACCGCGGCACAAACCAAAAGACTTCATGCGCAAATAGTGCAGAACGAGAACAACAAATCCGATTACATCGGCCAGACCTGGTTTCCTAGAGGCGATTCGATCGAACTCACTTCGGTGGAGCGGACCGAGACGCGGATGGTTGTGAAGGGCCATTACGAACTCGTGAGCGCCGATAGCGCGCTGCTGGAGGTCCATATCACTACGACGAACTCTACCGGGCCGCAAGGGCCGAAACAGTCCCTTCGAATCTCCAAAGGGCGGCGTGATTTCGAATTGATTCATCCCCACGTGGTTCCGGGATTGCCGCACGTGAACATGTACCCGGTCGGCGGCGGACCGTCTTTCGCCGAGCTGTATTTTGGAACGAAAGCGGAAGCCGCCTCTGAACGCAAAATGCACCTGGGCAACCATCGGAGTGCAGCCGATTTGGCTGCCACAAACCTCTCCGCCGGCGAGGTTATCGAACAATCGGCCACCAACTCGGAACCCAGAAAACTCACCGGCCGGGTCGTGGATCAAGATGGAAAAGCGCGGCCCGCGCGCTGGCGAATCAGCGCGGTGGAGGAACGGAACGGCGGTATCTGGAAGCTCGTTCTCAGAAGCGGCGACGTGCCCTGGTTCCAAACGGACAAAGACGGCAGGTTCGAATTGCCAATCGGCGCGGGCCAACGTTTCGATTTGCAGTTCGACGCCTGGGAATTTGCTCCCACGTTTCTGTACCAGGTTTCGGCGGAGACGAACGACCTGCGAGTCGTCATGAAACCCGGCATTCCGGTGCGTGGGACGGTAACCGTTCCCGGCGACGGAGCGGAACTGGGCACGATGCAGGCAAAATTGCGCCTTCCCGGACGCGACTTCTGGTATGAACAGGAAGCCCAGGTCGACGGGCTCGGCCAATTCGTTCTATACGCCGGTGCCCCGCCAACCGAGCCAGGCGCGGCCAGCCCGTCCCAATGGCAGGTCGTTTGCGCCGGCAAAGTGATTCCCATTGACGTGACGGAGGGCAAGCCCGTGAACGTTCGTTTCGAAGTCGATGTGAAAGCTCACGCGGCCGGCGAGTCCGCGCACAAACCGAAGTGAATTCCCTTAAAGCGCGTTTGGAAAATCCTTTTCTATGTAGCAGCCGACGTGAGGAGGCTCAAATTTTATGGGCGTTCAAGACAGATCAGAGCCTCCTCACCTCGGCTGCTACAATATTAAAACACGCTCTGCCCCCTCAACGCCGTCCCTCTTTCCACCCTTGCACTCGCAAAAGATAGTCGTGCGCCAGCTTGTTTTCCGGCTCCAATCGGAGTGTTTCGTCGAACTGCTGCAAAGCGGGGTCGAAGCGGCCCTGACGCGCCAACATCACGCCGGCGCTCAGATGCGCCTGCGCATTGGCCGGCTGCAAACGGATGACTTCCTCGAATTCGCTTTCGGCGTCCGCCAGCCTGTTGGTGGACGCCAATTCCTCCGCAAGCGCGAAGTGGGCTTCCCACAATTCGGGCGCGAGCCGAATTGCCTCGCGGTAGCTCTCCATGGCCTCGTCGCGGCGGTTGAGCTTGGACAGCGCCTTGCCCGTGAACGCACAATACGTCGCATCCTGGGGCTCCAAAGCGCGCGCGCGCTCGTAATCATCCAAAGCCATTTCCGGCTTTTCCTGTGCCAGGTGAACGTTCCCCAGTTCGCACCAGCCCTCCGTCAGACTCGGCCGCAACGTCACGGCCTGCCGAAGTGCCGATTCGGACTCCGTCCAATTATCCTGCAATTCGAGCAGCCGCCCGACTTGATAGTGGCCCGCGCTGTTGAGCGGCAGCAACTCGCGCACGGCTTGCCACTGCGCCGTCGCCTGCTTGAGATCGCGGCAGGATTCGAGAAACTGCGCGTAGTTTTCGTGCAGCCAATGGTCCTCCGGCGCGCGCCGAAGCGCTTCGACGAATGCCTCGCGGGCTTGTGCTTCCGTGGAGCGGTTCAGCCGTCCCCGAAGTCGTTTATCTTCTTCGCGCAAAGCGGCGAGTCGGCGGGCGTTGTTCGGTTGCCCGCTCAAGGGCGGCCGATGGAGGCGTTCCGTGACGGCAAGTACGACCGATTCGCGGTTCCAGTCCGTCAATCCAAGCTCCCGCTCGCAAGCCTCTTGCGAGGCCCACCCCGTGTTCGTGGCCTGGTTCGCGCGCGCAGCCGGCAAAAGTCGTTCGACCTGCCCGGCCCAGGCCAGTCCCAGGCGATAATTGCCGTCGAAGTTGAAATGCACGTGCTCATAAAAAGATTCCTGCCCGCAAATATCCGTCGGGCTGTTGGTCGCCAGCGCGGCGGCGGCATCGAACAATTCCAGTCCCCGATCCGCGAATTTCCGGCCCGCCTCCCGGATGAGATCGTTGATGCGACTATCGGCCCGAAAAGGCAGAGCGTCCTCATCGCACGCCAATTGGAAATGCTGGCTTGCCGCGGCCAGATTCGTCATTTGGACCAAACACTCGGCCCAGCGGAACTGCACGTCGGCCCGATTAGGATCCCGCGCGGCGGCCTGTTCGAACGAGCGCGTCGCCTCCGGATATCGGCCCTCCTCCGCAGCCTTGGATCCGTCGGCATAGAGTTGTTTGAAAGCCGCCCGCGACGACGCGGGCATATTGGTGTCTGCGATCGAAGCGAACGGGGGGCAATCCTTGAGATTCACTGCCACGGTATTGAGGATGACTTTGGCGCCCGAATCCAGGCCGGCCCTCACGCTGTCCCCGAGGTTGCGTTGGAAATTTCGATAGACGACCTCCTTGCGCGGGTCGTCCGGTCGCAGTTGATTTCCCAGAAACATCTTCATGCCGCCCCACGAGGCATTGGCGGATTTGCCCTTGAGTCCTCTCGCGGCAACCATCAACAACTGGCCCACGCGGGTTTTTTGGAGCGCCAGGCTGAGCCGCACCAAACTTGCGGGCGGCGCTTTTGCCCCAAAAACCGTGGCCGCGCCGAACGGTCCAACCATTTCGTTGTTGCCCATGTAGATAATCCAAAGATCGCCTTGCTGACGCGCACAATCGCGGGCGATGGGCAGGATGACGTGCGAGTTGATGGCCGTGACGGCCAAATTGACGACTTCGAACTTCTGCCCGGGGAAACGTTCGCGCAGCAGGGCCTCGAGATAACGCCCTGCGCTGTAAGGCGGCTCCGGCTCGCCGCGGGCGGCGGATTCGCCCAAAATGAAGATGCGGCAGACGCCGGCAGGCTTGTTTGCCTCCATCATGACCGGCCCCGGCCAGCGTGCCAATCGTGGCGGGAAAAACCGCAGGCTGAACTTCTCGTTATCGATGATGAACTCGCGTCCACCCACGCGGACTTTTTCGAAGAACCCCGCGGGATAGCCGTAACCGGCCAAGCGCAACGAGCCCTCCAGCACCAGCGCCATCACGAGCGGCACCAGAGTCAGCGATCCCAGTCGAAACAGCCGCCTGCGGCCCGGCGAAATCGGAACCGACGGAGAATTGCGAACGGTCCCCATGATCTAAAACATCCGATCCAGTGGCGTGCTCTCCTTGGCGGGCTGCCAGCAGGACGCCGTTTTGCTCCGACGCTTGGTTTGCAGCAAATCCTTCCCCAGCAAGCGCAACAGCCACCCCAGCGGAGTGACGACAACAAGGAAAAGAATCGCCAGGACGGCGTATCCAACGAATTGCGTGAGATAAAAAGCCAGCCGGCTGGAGAATCGATAATACCCCCTAAACCAGCCCGGACGCAGCCACGCGCACACCGCCGCGACGCCGAGGACAGCCAGAACCACTTTCCAACCAATCGGCGGCAGCACACGCCGCCAGCGCAACACCGTGCTGAGCATTCCCATGCCCAGAGAGCCGAGCCACGCCGCCTTGCGCCACTCCTTCGGCTCCTCTTTCAGTTTCAGCTTCATGCATTCAACCGCAATTCTCTACACCGCAGATGGCCGCGGATAAGACCAGAAAATCTACCGCAGATAACGCAGATTGGCACAGATAAGAAACCGGAAGTGATTTCTGTTTTCAATTTTCCCATCTGCGTACATCCGTGTTATCTGCGGTTTGAATTCCCATTCTGGTTGTCAATCTGCGGAGCCGGTGCGGACAACGCGTTTCCATTGCAGCTTGGCGTATTTGAAATTGAGGAGAAGCGCCAACGAGAGTCCTGTGATGGCAAGATAACCAATCATTTTGGCAACATGAGTTTCGGTGAACTCTGTCGCCACTTTGGGATCGGCAATGACCGCCTCGTCAACAATCATGTCCGGGACAAGCTCGCCCACTTCCTGTCCCTCATAAAAGACGGAGTGGCGTTTTTGTTGCTCCACTCGCTGTCCCCGTTTGCGCAATTCGATCACCAATGCGTTCTCGTAAATCTTTTCATCCAAACCAGGTTTGAGCGTATTACGCACTTGCATAGAGGCCCCGATGATGTCGTGGCTTAGTTCTTTGTGTTGGTATTCTTCCATAAGAGTCTTTCTTCTTATCTGCGTTCATCTGCGTCATCTGCGGTCAAAAGTTCGGGGTTCAATCCATCTGCGGCGCCACCCGCCGCGCCATGCCGCGTTCCGGTTGCTTCACCCGTTCCAGCACGAAATCGCCCATCACCAGGTAATCCATCTCCGTATTAACGAAACACCGATACGCATCCTCGGGAGTGCAGACGATGGGTTCGCCGCGCACGTTGAACGAAGTATTGACCAGCACTCCGCACCCGGTCGCCCGCTCGAACCGCAGCAGCAGGTCATAAAGCAGCGGATTGCTCTTTCGATCCACCGTTTGAATTCGCGCCGAATAGTCCACGTGAGTAATCGCCGGGAGTGTCGAACGAACGGCCTTGAGCAACTCCAGACCCTCGAGGCCTCCGGCAGCGGCAGGCGCAATTCAGGCTTTATCGGCGCAACCAACAGCATGTAAGGCGATCCCTCATCCAACTCGAAATAATCGGCCACGCGCTCGATGCGCACAATGGGCGCGAAGGGCCGGAACGACTCGCGAAACTTCACCTTGAGGTTCATCACCGACTGCATTCGAGGCGAGCGCGCGTCGCCGAGAATCGAGCGGCTCCCCAAAGCGCGCGGACCGAATTCCATGCGTCCCTGGATCCAACCGACCACTTTCTCGGTGTTCAACAACTCGACCGTCAAGTCGAGCATGTCGGCGGTCGAAAGCCGCTGATAGACCGCCCCATGCTCGCGCAGCATGGCCTCGATCTCGTCATTCGTGAACTCCGGCCCGAGTTGGCTGCCCTGCATCGAGTCGCCGTGAATCGGCCCGCTGTTTTCGACATGATTATCTTGGATGGCATCGAACGGAGCATCAGCCTTTGCGTCAGCGCGCGGCGCACGTTCAGCAATTTGCGCCACGTCGCCCTGAGAATGCCAGGCCGCCAGCGCCGCGCCGAGGGCGCCCCCGGCATCTCCGGCGGCAGGTTGTATCCAAAGATGCTCGAATATCTTTTCCCTGAGGATCCGTCCGTTGGCCACGCAATTGAGCGCGACGCCGCCCGCCAGGCAAAGGTATTTCTCGCCGGTGATTTCCCGCGCGTGGCGTGCCAAACGCAAAAGGATCTCCTCGGTGACCGCCTGTATCGAGCGCGCCACGTCCATGTGCCGGCGTTCGAGGCGCTCCTCCGGTCCGCGCGGCGGTCCGCCGAAGAGCCGGTGAAACCGCGCGTTGGTCATAGTCGTGCCGCCCAAAAAATCGAAGTAATCGAGGTTCAGCCGGAAGGAGCCATCCGATTTCAGGTCGAGCAGATTTTGGTAAATTGCGTCCGCGAATTTCGGTTCGCCATACGGCGCCAGGCCCATGAGTTTGTATTCGCCGGAGTTGATGCGAAAGCCGCAGTAGTCCGTAAAGGCCGAGTACAGCAGCCCCAGCGAATGCGGGAAGCGCAATTCCTGCTCGATGCAAATTTCATGCCCGCGTCCCCGGCCGATCGTCGTCGTGGCCCATTCGCCCACGCCATCGACGGTCACAATGGCCGCGCGGGAAAAAGGCGATGGATAAAACGCGCTGGCCGCGTGGGCCTGATGATGGGCGGTGAACAGGATGGGACAATCCGGCCGCAGGCCGGGCAATTCTTCCCGGATGGTCTTGCGCAAATCGAGCTTCTCCCCCAGCCAATTGGACAGCACCTTGGGAAAAGTGCGCCAGCCGCCTGGCGCCACCGCGAGATATGTTTCGAGCAGCCGCGCAAATTTCAAGATCGGCTTGTCGTAAAAAACCACCGCGTCCAGTTGGCCGGGACTCAGCCTGGCGTGGCGCAGGCAAAATTCGATGGCTTGACGGGGGAAGTCCGGGTCATTTTTCTTCCGCGTGAACCGTTCTTCCTGCGCGGCGGAGTCGATCTTGCCATCCAGCAGCAATGCTGCTGCGGCGTCGTGATAGTACGCGGAAATGCCGAGGATATTCCGCAGCGCAGGCATGGATCAAAAGAACGGGTAAAGCGCCCAGGCAATGCCCGAGCTCGATGCGAAAATGAGTATGAGGCCCAGCACGACCAACACCACGACCAGCGGCACCAACCACCATTTCTTCTCTCTCGCGCAGAACCGCAGGAATTCTTTGAGCACGGACCACATGAACCGCGCGAGCTTAGCGCGGCCCCCGGCCCATGGCAACAAAAAGCAGTGGGGCGCATCCTAAAACTGCTATCAACGACAATGCAACGGAGCGCGGCTGTGTCTGAAAGACCAGCCGCAGCACGCTACGAATCGAGAGGCGGTGTGAGCAGATCGCCCACAAATTCCGTTGCCACCAAACCCAAAAACACTAGCATCGCTGCGCTTCGCGAAAAACGCAGGCAGACGAATACGACGAATTCATGAAAAGCTACGATATTGCGGTTGTGGGCGGTGACGGCACGGGCCCGGAAGTGGTCCGCGAGGCGGTAAAGGTCCTCGATGTGGCCGCGAAGAAATTCGAACTCAAGCTAAACTATACGCATTACGACATAGGCGGCGAACGCTACCTGAAGACCGGCGAAGTGCTTCCCGACAGCGTGCTGGCGGAATTGCGCAAGTTCCCCGCCATCCTGCTCGGCGCGATCGGCCATCCCGATGTAAAGCCGGGCATTCTCGAAAAGGGCATCCTCCTGCGCGCGCGCTTCGAACTTGAACAATATATCAATTTGCGCCCGGTCAAACTCTATGACGAGCGCTTCTGCCCGATGAAGGACAAAAAGCCCTCGGACATCGACTTCGTGGTCGTGCGCGAGAACAACGAAGGCCTTTACACCGGCGTCGGCGGGTTCGTCTTCAAAGGCACGCCCAACGAAGTTGCCGTCCAGGAAAGCGTCAACACGCGGCGCGGGGTCGAGCGCTGCCTGCGTTTTGCCTTCGACCTGGCCCGCAAACGCAAGAAGGACAACAAGCTCACTCTTTGCGGCAAGACCAACGTGCTGACCTATGCCTTCGATCTTTGGGAACGCGCCTTTCACGAGATCGGCCAGAAGGATTATCCCGACATCAAGCGCGATTACGCGCACGTCGATGCCACGACCATGTGGTTCGTCAAAAACCCCGAGTGGTTCGACGTCATCGTCACGGACAATTTGTTTGGCGACATCATCACCGACCTGGGCGCAATGGTGCAGGGCGGCATGGGCATCGCCGCCGGCGGCAATATCAATCCGAAAGGAACCAGCATGTTCGAGCCGATTGGCGGCAGCGCGCCGAAATACACGGGCAAGGGCGTGATCAATCCGCTGGCGGCAATCTGCGCCGGCCAGATGATGCTCGATTTCCTGGGCGAGACCGAAGCCGCCAAAGCCATCGAGGCCGCCGTCATCAAGGTGGCCCGCGAAAAACTCAAAAGCCTGGCCGCCGGCAAGATGGGTTGCAGCACCTCCGAAGCCGGCGATTGGGTGGCGGAGAATATCTAATCGAGAACCACGCACCAACGACCGAGGACCCGTTCCTCGAAGCGGCGATTGCCGAGGCAAAAAAGGGGCTGGCGGCGGGCGGCATCCCCATAGGCTCCGTACTGGTCTGCGATGGCAAAATCATCGGCCGCGGCCACAATCAACGCATCCAGAAAGGCAGCGTGATTCATCATGCCGAGATGAACTGCCTGGAAAATGCGGGACGATTGAAGGCGGCGGTCTACCACCGTTGCACACTCTACTCGACGCTCTCGCCCTGCCCGATGTGCAGCGGAGCCGCGCTGCTGTACAAGATACCGCACATCGTTATTGGCGAAAATGTGACCTTTCAGGGACCGGAAGACTACGTGCGCTCCCAAGGCGTGCGCGTGGAAGTGCGACAGCACCCGGCCTGCATCAACCTGATGCGCGAATTCATCGCGGCGCGCCCCGAACTGTGGAACGAAGACATCGGAGTGTAGAGCGCAGCCTGTCTCCGTCCCGGAGGGACGAACGATAACACCGCTCCGCGCGTGCTCGCGATTTATCGGAGTAGCCCAGCAGCCCGCCCAGCGGGCAGCTCTTGTGTTGTTCTAACTTTTCAACGCTGGGATTAAAGACCCTGATGGTTACAGCCCGGATGGTTTGATGGGCTACATTCGGATGCCGAAGCCGTAGCGCAGATTTCCAATCTGCCGTATCGCCGACTTGCAGTCGGCAGGGCCTCGCTACACGACACGACTTCGGTCTGCCAAGGCGGGCCGCCCGGTCGTGGCGGTCGCAGATCGGAAATCTGCGATACAGCAGATTACAAATCTGCGTTACGAGACTGGCACATGTCTGTTGCCCATCCCGCGGGCTCCTCAGTAAGTCCCGAAGGGACGGCCGAATCGGCGCCCATTCTCAACCATCCCTCCGGGATGAGTTCGACCAAAACCTCGTTACGTCGAACCGCGACGTCTACGTTACCCGGCTTGCGCCTGCTCCTTCAGGCCTTCAACAGCTCTTCGCCAATCTGCACGGCGTTGAGAGCGGCGCCTTTGAGAAGTTGATCCCCGGAAACCCAAAAGGCCAGGCCATTGTCCATCGCGTTGTCGCTGCGCAAACGGCCCACCGCGCAATCGTCTTCCCCGGCCTGAGAGAGCGGCTGCGGGTACCGATTGGCAGCCGGCTCATCGATGACCTTGAGTCCGGGCGCTTTTCGCAGCACGTCGCGCGCGCCGTCGAGCGTCACCGGCTTGTCGAACTCCGCGCTGACCGCCACCGAATGCGCGCGATATACGGGCACGCGCACGCACGTCACACTCGCGCGGAAGGACGGATGGTGCATGATCTTGCGCCCCTCGTTCTCTATCTTCATTTCCTCTTTCGTATAGCCCGAGGCCAGAAAGGAATCGACGTGCGGCAACACGTTGAAAGCGATCTGATGCGGATACACGTTGTTTGTCACGGGCTGCCCATGGATGACTTGGTCCACCTGGCGGGCCAATTCGATGATGGCTTTGGCCCCGGTGCCGGAAACGGCCTGGTAACTGGATGCAAAAATGCGTATGCATCCAAAGGCGGCGTGCAACGGATACAGCGCCATGAGCGTAATTGCCGTCGTGCAATTGGGATTGGCGATGATGCCCCGGTGCCATTTCACATCTGCCGCGTTGATTTCCGGAATCACCAGCGGCACCTGATCGTCCATGCGGAAGGCGCTGGAATTGTCGACGACGACACAGCCTGCCTTGGCGGCAATGGGCGCGAATTCCTTGGCGATGCTGCTGCCGGCGCTGAACAATGCCAAGTCGATGCCGTCGAAACAATCTTTGGTCAGCGCGGTCACGGCAAATTCCTCCCCGCGAAATTTCAGCTTCCGGCCCATCGAACGAGCCGAGGCAAGCAATGTCAATTTCCCGACCGGAAAATTGCGCTTCTCCAGCGTCTTGAGCATTTCGGCGCCGACGGCGCCCGTAGCGCCGACTACCGCCACATGGGGTTTGCGATTCATAGCAAGAGCCAGAATATAGCGATGGGTTGTGGTAAGTGTCAACGCGGCGGGGTTTCCTCACGAGCGTTGTGGCGCATCTTGATACAACCACCATGGTAGGGCGGCGTTGCTGCGCCGCCCAAATTTTTGCAGGCGGAAACGGAGCGAGATTGATCCCTTCTGGGCGTAATATGCCTCTGCCCACCAGAATGATAATTGGGGCAGAGCGGCAGCTCTGCCCTACCATGGATGGTGGTGGTGTCAAGATGCGTCCGAACGCTACGGGCGCAATTCGGGCTTTGGAAGGCCAAAGGTTTCCGGCATATCGCCGGCCATGAAAACGTGCGGCGCTGTGGCTGACCCCTGCCATGGTGGGGCGCTGCTGCCGCGGCGCCCTAATATTTCGTCGTTTCAATTCGCTTAACCTTCGGTTACGCCTTCGAAGGCGGCGAAACGCGCCGTTCCTACCGGGCTAAGCACACACTCCGGGTCAGAGTGGCGAAGCCATTCGAAAAGCTGCGGCAAAACCGGTTGAGAAACAAAATCGGATAATAATGTTTTTTTCGCTGGATTAGTGCCCTAATGGCCGAACTTGTCACAGAACGTTTACAAATTTATGGTTTCCCATCGATCCATTTGTACAAGTCCTCTAGGCTGAAAAAAACTGGCTTGCCGTGGTCACGGAAGAACTTTACTTCGGCATCGGCGCCCGATGACTCGGACTGCTTGTAATGAAGCTCAGGGACGTCAGCCGGAAGTCGCACACAAACGTCGTAATGATCCATTAAGGCGTTGTCATAGTCGATCCAATCGCGATAAGGACGCGGAAAGCTTTTGTCCTGGAAATGTGCCCAGAGCGGAGCTACCGGCCATGCTTTTCCCTCTCGGAGTATCTTGTCGAACATCTTACATTGAAACTGCGTGTTGATTTCGGGATCCCCCTTCGTGTACGGGGAAGCGATATAAACGATTGGTTTTCTGTTTGGCTTGGGAACCGGCTCAACCTGCTCCGGCAGGGAGTGAAATATCTCCTCAACCGCCTGTCCGATTTTCAGAGCAAGCCCTTGCAAATCATCCAATTGTGCCAGAGGAACCAACAACTCCTTATTGCAGCTTTGCGAAAGCATCAAATTTACCGACGAACTGGAATCGTCGCTAACCCGGCGTATATCCGTTCGAACGGCAAGGATGGGGCGCCCGGACCTGTAAGCATAACCGCATTCCCAACATGTGCCCGAGTCTGCATCTGCTCCGTCCAAAATCGCCACGACTACTTCTGCGTTAGTAATCGCAGTCGCATTCATGTCAAACAGCGCGTGCGGATCGAAAGGCTTGAGTCCCTTAAGCATTGGCTCGGCGACCGTTTGCGGCAGAATTACATCGAAATTTCTCTGACGCAATTCTTCAGCCAATCGCTGATTCCATTGCCATTCCGCCTGAGTGAATAGAGGACCTGCGAAGTAGATGCGCCTCTTACTCACTTTATTAGTCATGTTGCCGTTTTGCGCGTCAGGTCTGATTATTGTCGCAGCTTGATTTGCCGGGAAATAAAACGAATGGTTCCACCTGTAGTCCATTCCAGTTCGCAAAAGAAGCAGAACAACAGGTAGAATCGCTTGTTTAGACCGCCACCCGGTCGTGTCTAGGCTGCGGCCGCGAAAAACGAGGAAAACGATGGAGATTCCCAAAAGGGCCACAATGTCAAGATAAAGCCAACTAACAATAGTCGGTGGGTGCGCGACCCAGACAACGAGGACCCAAAGAAAGTCGAAAGCGAGAAGAATTATTACGGTCCCGTAAAAAGTTCGCCATTGAAGAAATGAAAGCGAACGCGAAAGTACAAAGAAGAGAATCGCCTCAACTGCAAAAGCGAAGCAATCAAGACTCAACCAAACCCAATACGGCGTTGGAAGTGGCGGCTGGCCATAAGCGTCAAAGAAATATCTCAAAATACCATGATAAAATGGTACTACGAGAAGCAAGAAGGACAATAAAGCTGGCAGACGATCCCACTGAACGTGGCGCTCTTCGGGTTTCTGTCCTCTATCGACGACAAACTGCTTGAAGGCTTCACCAATCGCGAGGGCGAGGATGATGGTGTAAAGTGCTTTTAAGCCGTCTATGGTTGATTGAACCGCGGGGTTATTCATTTATGCCTGAAGGAGAATTCTCATCGATGAGATATGGTTTTGTCAACCACAATACCCAGCGATTAATGCTTTCGGTTCAACGAACTGGCTGAATCGGCAATCACGCCACGCTTCGTTCGACCCGCATGCACGCCGACGTGGACATCGCACCCGCCTTCCCTCTGCTTCGGCGCGACAAGGCGCCACGCCCCTACATTAAACTGAGCCGTTTTTGTGCCACATTCAAATTTGTGTCCGGTCACCCACGCAAATCATCCGATGCTGAACTGTTACTTAGAATTATGGCCCGGTCCAGAACAATTGCTTTCATTTTTTTAATCTTTTTATGGTTGCCTTGCGGAGTGGATTCCGCTATTGTTTCAGTACAGTTTGGAGCCTGGCGCGGTGGCCAACCGCGCCAGGCTCCGTATCTCAGTTGCCTATCTGCCCCCAAGGCAGGAGCAACCAAGTCCCCCGGCTCCGTTAAGAGCGTGCCGGGGGAAATTTTTCTCCGGGACTATAGACGGTTAAAGAAGTGCCATTTATTCCTTCTTCTACTATTGCCAGTTCTCCTCTTCCCGCCAGTCTAGCAAGCCCGCTTGATATTGCCTTGCGGGAAATCTTCCGTCCTTGAGTCTGGGAATCAATCATCTTCATGATCCTGTCCAAATCGAACTTGGGTCCGGCGGCCCGGACCGCATCGCGAATGGTATTCACGATGGTCGCAGGCCGTCCGCGCCGAACCTCTCCGTTTTCTTGCGTCCGCCCATTGTCACTGAAATCGGGTTTGTCTTGCCCACGGTCGAGCCGTGCTATCAAATGATTCACGGCGGCCAGATCTCTTTCAAAGGCCTCTTGCAACTCCATTTTGAGCTGCAGAAGATATTCCATTGGTCTCATTATGAAGACGAGTATGGCGCATAAGTGGACGCAAGGCAACTATTTTTTTACTATTTTGCGGGCGGTAGCGCCGTATCCGGCGCTACCGCCCGCAAAATGTCAGCTCTGAGGCTTGGACCATCGGCTTTGTGCGGCTTTCCGGGCAATCTCGCGCCGTTTGTGGGCGGTGAGGGCGTTGGCGCGCGCCAATCCACCTTTCATCCCCCCTAGCCGCCCTAAAGCGACCGCTGCTGGATTCTTTTCGGGCTTATCATTCAAGGCCGGCAACGGCCGGCCAGTGCTTTGGACGACAATACTAGCCGCCGTCTGATTTATGACTTTGCTTGAGCGCTTAGGCATGATTCAACTTTGCGCTGAACACGGCTGGACGCAAGCGGAAATTCAAAATCCCGATTCAAACTGTACAACTACCATGCAAACGGAGAGCTTGACTGAGCCGGTCGAACCGAAAAGAATTCGGTTCTATGGCGAAAGTAAATCCGTATCATACGAACTCACCGGAATATCCACCCACGCACCGCGAGGTGTATCACGATAAGGACACCTGCCCTGACGGGAAACGAATCAAGCCCGAGCACCGCCTGTCGGGGGATGGCGGCAAAAAACATTGCAAGGAATGTGATAAGGTCAGTTAGACCATTCGCTTTCGGAAAGTGAGGTTCCAGTGCGGCCCGTTCGGTTCGTTCGTTTCGAGGGCGGCCCGTGCTAAATTGCTGGTCAAATATTCCGGGAGTCTTGACGGGCGGTTGGGGTTCATCATACCAACTCATCCTGATGCCTGGCGCGCTGGGCTTTGGGCGGCTGGCTGGCGGAGGTTTTCTGTTCCTCGGCGGCGCGTTCCAGATTGAGGGCCAGCAGCTTTTCCAAAATTTGTTCGTCGGTCAAATCGGCCGGCCAGCCATAGGCGGCGGCGACCGCGGCGTCCAGTTCCTTGTGGGCCAGGTCCAACCAGGCTGGGCGTTCGTTGTAGAGGTTTGTGAGCGTGCGCTTCTTGAGCTTGGCAGCGCAAGCGGCGTCGCGTGGCTCAAGGCGCGGATACCGCACCGTCCCCATGCCGGTTTTGGCGTCAACCGTCTTTGAGTCAAGATAGCTGCGCCACGGGCCCCCCGTGCTGCCGGGAAATTTCAGAAACTTCTCCACCGTCCATTCCGGCGGATTGAGCCAATGTTCGCGCAGCTCGTTCAACTCTTTCGCGGCGGCGGCAACGGCAGCTTCCTGTGCTGGGGTCGAGCGTGGGGATGGAAAGGTTTCAAAACAGGTGGTCGGTGTGTAGCGAGGGCGGGTTTCAAGTCGTGTGCCTTGCTTCAACGCCCAAACTTGGTGAAAGCGGGATTGCAGCAGGCCAAATTGATGGTCATCGGAGCGGACGAAAGCGAATAACTGATGGTCGGGAAGGGTTGGGGATTTCATCCAGACAAATAGGCGGTGCTTCGCAACGGCAATAGTCGCCAAGAAACGAGGAAGCGACGCGAGCGCAGCAAGCATTCCCGGTCGCGGCTCGACATGGCGCCACCAGTATTTTGCATAGAGCGCGCGGTTGTTCTTGATCCGTTCCGGACGGATGTGCTGGGAAACAAAGGCGAACGGCGCTTGGTATTTTGCGCAGTCGTCTTCTGCTCGCTTGAGCCCAAAGTCGATTATGAACATGCTTCGGGGGCGTCGCGTAACATCAAGCCCATTAACCCACGGAACGATGACGTCGGAGTTTGGCCGTCCGTGCGGATTTGGCTGGCGCAACATTTCACAGGCATGCTCCTCAGTAATATCAAAAGCCCCGCCCTTCGTGTCACCCATGTAAGCGATGCCGAAATTGTCGCGCAACGGCAGCGCCATTGTGGTGTCGGCCGTCGAAGCGGATAGATTTGAGTGAATTGCTGGTTCGACGCGACCATTGAGTATGCGGTGCGATTCTGTTCCATTGTCAAAACCCACCATGCTGACATGAACATTTGCTCCGGCCAGAATCCAAGGGCGGTCACTTTCCGCAAAGAAAATGTCGCCCGTGTCTTTGATGCGCTTGAGCACCTCGCGGTTTGCACCGCCGCGAATCCCCTGTGTCGCCAGCAAACCGGCGCGCTTGCACTGGCCGTGTTCGACTTGTTGCCTGGCTTTCTCAAACCAGTAGCAGCAGAGATCAGCTTCCGGCGGCACGCGTTTGCCAAGGTTTTCAAACAAAGCGTCGACGTAGGGGCTTCCCAACTCCCTACGGACAAGTTTGCCACCAAGAAATGGCGGGTTGCTCACGATCACGTCACACTTCGGCCATTCGCGCTCGGTATAAAACTTTAACGAGTGATCGCTCTGGTGTTCATCTGCTTGTGCGTCCTTCAACGATTTGGCCTTACTGCGGAAATGAGGGACGAGCAAGGCATCTTCGTTCTGGAACCCATCGAGATTCTGCAGCACGGGGGTGCGGTCGTTGTCGAAGCCGTTGTCGCGGCGCCATTGCAGGTAGCCGATTTGGACGGAGACCTGGGCCAGTTCGTAGGCGTATGGATTAATCTCGATGGCGCGGAGCTGCTGAACGCTGACTTCTGGCGTGAGCTTGAAGCCAAGCTGCGAGGCGAAGCTGACGACTTCCTTTTCCAATCCCAACAGCAACTGGAGCGAGACGTAGAGAAAATTGCCGCTGCCGCAGGCCGGATCGAGCACGGTGACCTCGGACAGTTTTTTCTGAAACTTGACAAGTTGTTCGCGCTGGCCAGGCGTCCCTTTGCCTTTCTCGAAGGCGCCGGCAAGCAGGCCCTTGATTTTGGACCACTCGCGTCGAAACGGCTGCATCAGAACTGGCTCGACCAATGTGCGAATGTCCGCCTCGCTGGTGTAGTGCGCGCCAAGCTGCGCCCGGTGACTCTCCTCCAAGGCTCGTTCAAAGAGGGTGCCCATGATGCTGGGCTGAATGAATTGCCAATCCGCTTCGGCTGCTTCGGCCAGAAATTTGATTTCCTCCTCGGTCAGTTCGAAGACGGTGAAATCGTCAAAGAGGTGTCCGTTGAAATGGCGGATGACGTGGTTGCCGAACCGGCCGCCCTTTTGCATTTTCTTGAACAGGTCCTCGGTTGTTTCGGCAAAATGGCGAGGATCGTGCAGCGATGCCTTCAGTACTTCCGTGAACAGGTCTTTGGGCAGAAGGCCCGTATCCTCGGCAAACAGACAAAACACGATGCGATTCAGGAACCGGGCGATGCGGAGGTTTTTCTTTTGGGCGACGCTCACCTCCTTGCGATTTTTCGCGTCCGCCAACTCGACACTCTCGCGTTTTTGGAGGGAGACGGCGACCTTGCCAATCTGCGCGGCCAGCACTTCAGTGACCTGGGCGGTCGTGCGCTGCGGTTTGAGGAAGTCCGGCCCGTCGAAACAAGCCCGGAGCATTCGCAGAATCTCCGGCCGGTCAATCTGGTCATTCGTGAACTCGTGCGTCTCCTGGACCGTGCCGTTGAAATTGGTCCTGACGACGTAGCGATCAAAATCGCAAACGATGAGCAGCGGCGGATTTTGCAGATCCTCGCGGTAACGGAGAAGCTGCCTGTAGGCCTCGTCGAGGTTTTTCTTTTTGCCCTTGTACTCCCAGGCGAAGCAGCCCTTCTTCCAAACATCGGCAAAGCCTCGCTCGGGGGCTTCGGTCTCTCTGCCATCTCGGGGCTCCATCGGGATGAGTTCCGCATCCTTCACGACGCGCTTTTGGAAACAGAAGGAATCCCGGCCGCTGGGATCGGCTTCGTTTGGCGTCGGCTGTCCGAGCAGCCGGCAAAGGTCGTCGAAGTGGCTCTGGTAGGCTGAAGTTTCCTTGCCCTGGTAGCGGCGCCATTTGTTCTTGAACTCTGCGGCGGTCATTATCCGTGGTGAGCCTATACCAAGCACGAAAGGCAACAATGCAGAAATTTGAGGATGAAGGCCGGAAAACGGCAAAGCGAGCAATCAGGACCCATTATTCTGCCTAAATGCCTCAGTGACAATGAGTTGCGTTGCTACGTGAGAATATTTCTATTTATTTGAATATTTGAGCTTGACAAAACGTCATATATGGTGTAGTGATGATGTATGGTAGAAATGACCGAGATTGGGCCGGGCGGGGCTTTTGGGCGGGCATTGGATGCTGCCCCGAACTCCGAAAGCCTTCGCGAGCAGGCGTGTTCGGGGCGCTCCCGCCTTCGTCGAGGTCCGCCGCTCCCACGCTCCAGCTGCCCGTCCGAGTTCGCCCGATTCAAAGCAATTCAAACCAGTTAAAACCAATTCAAACCAAAAAACATGGGGGGGTAGCACGGGCGACTCGCCCGTCCCGTCAGGCGACCCGCCTGACGGAACGGAAGCAATGCCTCGATCCAACCGAAACGGGCCGTTCGCAAAAAAGGCCCGCCGTTTCCGGGGTAGCACAGGCGACCCAGCCCGCACAGCGGGCAGCACTTCTGTTGTTCCATCTGCGGACGGAACGGAAGCGACGCATCAAGTTAGCCGAAACTGTCCATTCGCGACAAGGCTCCTCGCCGGGTCCCGGTCGGCGGAGCCAATCAGGTTCGGCGACGCGGAGCTATTCGTGGCTATTCGTGGCCATTCGAGGTTAAAATTTCCGTTCCGCCGCTGAAATTCGGCACGGCGTAATAAGAAACATTACATTTTCGGCGCACGACCGCCCTTCTAGGTCGCGGGCAGATGTGCCATCGCTCTTTGAAATTTAGATGGGTCGAGGCTGCCGGTGGCGGGACAGCGTTCAGCCGCAGTCCATAGAAACACGGTAAAACACGGTAAAAAAGCATGGAGGGGTGCCTGCCCGAGATATCAGGCCCTGCTCATTAGCGCCCAGCCGCTATCTGCTCCAATTCGCGCTTCACAAACGAGTGGAGAAACTCCCGCTCGCCGGCGGGAATGCCGGCTTGCGCCAGATCGACGGAGAAGGCAGTCAGCCAAAGCTCGTCGGCGGCGCGATAGTGAAGTTCCCTTCGCAGCCGCATCTCGAGATCCGGCATGTGGCCGGTACCGTAGAAGATGGCAATCGTGCCGCGTGGCGGCATTTTTTGCAACTCGCCCTTCAAATTAGCGATGACGTTCTCATTGCGCCTGGCGACCAGTACGTCGAGAAGCTGTTTCATTGCGGGCGGCAGACCGCGCAAACGGGCCGGGTCGCCGTTGATTTGGCCGAGGGTTTCGATGAGAGTGAGCTTGCTCATGCCTTGCAATCTCGGGCTGGCGCCGAGAAAGCGCATGAACAACTGGAGCACGCCATCCAGCAGCGAGCCGCCTTGCATGAGTTCCAGAAGGCTGTCGAAACTTTGCCCCGCGCTCGCCGAATCGGGCGGCGCCGGCGTTTCTTCGAGAATCTGCCGAAGTTGCTCGATCGACAAATCACTGTTGCGAAAATTGGGCCGGTTGTAGTCGATGGCGTCGAGTTGAAAAACCAGGCCGAGGGAACTGGCCATCGATGCCTGCAACCCCGGACGCCTGCTGTCGGAGGGCAAAGCTTCGGCTGGTTCTTTCCAGTCAGGGGGCGGCGCACCAGTCGCGCCGCCCGACCCGTGCGCGGTGGCGGAGACGCCTTCGTAAAGAACGAGCGTCTGCGCATCCAAATGTTTTTGCAGTGTGGCGTAATAGTTGGAATCGCCGATATGGGAAACGCCCGTCAGCCATACAGCGGCTCCCTTGCCTCGGTCCGGAACAAACTTCCTGACCGCAATTTGGAGCTGCACGAGATTGGAACCGACGTTGACGACGCGCGTGCAGAGTCCGGGCGATGTGCCAGGCGCCGGACCCGCAACGGCCTTCGAGCGCCCCGGTGTCGAGCAGCCGGCAAGCAACAGCGCGCCCAAAAGCATGAACGGCAAACGAAACGGCCGGCCCGGCCAAAATGACGCCCATCGCGCGCGCATCTTCCGCCTTCAAAAATGCGCGACGTGCCAGCCGTCGCGGTACGTGCGCTGGAGAAAAGCGTGGGCTTCGGGATGGTTCGTAAACCTCAGCCGCGCGTGGTCCCATTCGAGCTTTTGGCCCGGCAGTCGGATGGCCACCGTGCCGAGCAGGATCGCTTCGGCCATCGGGCCGGTCTGCGAGAAATGCGATTCCGTCATCTCGCCGCCCAGGCATGCGTCCACGAAATGATGGTAGTGATTGCGCGGCGGCAAATGCGGCCGGGCGACGTCCTTGAATTTGTCTTCGGGCAGCAATTGCGGCGGGTAATTGTGCGGGATGAGCAGCGCGCCTTCCGTGCCCAGGAGCATCGAGGACTCCGCGGGATATTCTTTGACGTCGGGCGACAAAAGCTTGCGGATGTGTTCCGGTGGATAGTAATCGCCGTCGAA
>Ga0073928_10003451_pt1 | contig 24945 bp, 25 predicted proteins | sample PaiPotPPA55metaG_FD_76969 | JGI IMG/M metagenome (GOLD analysis project Ga0073928, IMG submission 76969) | Iron sulfur acid spring bacterial and archeal communities from Banff, Canada, to study Microbial Dark Matter (Phase II) - Paint Pots PPA... ...
CCGCCACCGCGCTCGCGCACGCGACGAGCAGGTCATGCCCGGTGACCCCGATCTGATCCCCGACCACGAACGGCCCCTCGAACGGCAGCCGCCGCCACGTGGGCGGCACCGGCGCGCCGCGGTCCTCCACCCCTTGAGCCGCGAGCGCCACCCGCCCGGCCAGTTCGTGCCCCGCGGCCGCCCTCGACCGCCCGTCCGGAAGCCGACCGAGCAGCTTGGACTCCGGCATGCCGCGGAAGTGCGCGGAAAGCCGGGTCAGCACGGTCTCGAGTCGGACGGAAACGGAGTCCACGGTAGCCAGGTGTTGCACTCGTCCAGCCTAATCCAGCCAGAAGGCGCCCACACCGTTCCCCGCCTATTCACCCGCCCGTCCGTTGCGCAACGGCCCATCCGCATGGATTCGCCCGCCTCCGGGGGTTGCCTCAAGCGCGAAGCTCAGGCACAGTCAAGTCACGGGCCGGTCACGCCCCCGACAACCGTCATTTCCCCATCTCCGGTACTCCGGTTCACCCTCGGGAGACGCCCTTATGTCGATGCACCACTCCGATCAGACTCATCGCAACCTGCTCGCCCGCATCCCCCAGGTCACCGGCCGCGCGTTGACCGACTGGTTCCGCGAGGTAGACGCCGGCCCCGGCCTCTCCCGCTTCGAAGAGCGTGTCAACTGGCTGCGGTACGAGTTCGACCTCCCGCACTGCTACGCCGCCGCGATCGTGCACGAGCACGACTTACGCCGCGCCGCCCGCGCCTTCGCCTAAGCCCCCGCCGAGCCGCTACGCTATCCCGGCGCACCGCGCACGCCCGGATGGTGGAACGGCAGACACAAGGAGCTTAAACCTCCCTGACCGAGAGGTCGTACGGGTTCGAATCCCGTTCCGGGCACCCCTGCTGGCCTGCGGATTCTAGCTCAACTTGTGTATATATCTAAGATCTAGAGCCGAGCTCAGTCTCTGTTCTAGTCTCTGTTGCGCCTGCCGAGGCCACCATTTTCCGTGTCCTCGTCGTGCTGGTCGTCCACGGCGTCCTCGTCGAGATCCGAGCCATCGTCGGCGGAGCCCCAAAGCGCGCGGCTCATACGCTCCGCCGCCTCCTTGGCGAGCCGACTCGTCACGTGCGCGTACTTCCTGGTCACGATCGGCGTGGAGTGACCGAGGATTTCCTGAACAACTCGGATATCGACCCCCTGCTCCAACAAGAGCGTCGCTGCCGTGTGACGCGCGTCGTGCAACCGCGCGTCGCGAACTCCTGAGGCCTTGCACAACCACTTCCAAGCGGCCCAGTCGTCACGCGGTTCCAGCGGCTTTCCGACCGAGTTCGGGAAGCACAGGTCGTTGTCCTCCCACTCCTCCCCCGCCGCTTCCCTGAGCTTCTTCTGCTTGCGCCAATGCGCCTTGAGCTCCCGGACCAGCGGGCCGGGAATGACGAGCGTTCGAACGTTCCCGCCCTTCGGCTGGCGGAACTCCCAGTTTCCGCCGAGTCGCCTCGGGCAGTTCTCAGCGTGGAATCGGCAGTCCGGCCGACACGGCGCCGGACAACGCTTCTTGTGCTTCGTGCAGGGGTCCGCGCACGCCTCGCGGTGCCACTTCTTCCCGCATGCGTGCGGGTCGTCGCAACCGTGCCGATAACGCGTCCGCTTGAGCTGGAAGACGCGGAGGGTGCCCACCTTGAGGTCGATGCACCCCCAGCGCATTCCAAGCGCTTCGCCCTGCCGCAATCCGAGCGCCAGGGCGACAGACCACCGCGCGCCGTTCGGCAGAACGGCGGCGAGATCGAGGATGGCCCGAGCCTCCTCGTTGGTCAGCGGCTCGATCTCCTGGTCCCGGTGAGTCGGCGCCTCGACGAATGCTGAGCTCGCCACGTTCCGCGCCACCTTCCCCCGCCGCACGGCCATCTTCAGCGCGCGGGAGAGGATCTGATGAATTAGCAGGACGGACTTCGTCGAAAGCCCCTGCTGCGGAAGCCACAAGTAGAACGCGTCCACGTGTTCGGGCAAGAGTCGGTCGATCCTGTGCTTACCGAGCCGAGGAATGATCCACCGCTCGACCTTCGGCCGGTAGATCTCGTCCACCGTCGTCTGCTGGGCCGTACGCGGCGCGATCGTTTCGAGCCACGTCCGCATCCACTCGGCGACCGTGGGCGGCCGACCCGCCTTCGCCACGAGCGCGGCATCACGCTTCTTCTCCAGTTCGCGGACATCGTGCTTGACCTTGTTCTCGTCACGGCTCATGACGTGCCGACGATCCTCAGAGCCGTCTTCCTTGACGCCCATGAGTACGCGGCCGTGGAAGTACCCGTCCGCGCCCAGATAGATCGTCGATTCGCCGTTGGCCTTGCGAGGACCCTTTTCTCCAGACTTTCCCATCTTCCATGCCTCCTTCCGATGTCGTTGCTTCACGCTGCGGGTCGGCTGTTGCGCGCCCGCAGGCTGTCGATGTAAATCCGCAAGCCCTCGGCGGGGATCTTGCGGCTCCGGCCGATGTGGACGGATTCGACGTCACCCGAATCAAGAAGTTCATAAAGTTTCGTCCTGCTGATCCGTAGGGCTGTGGCTGCTTCGGGAATCGTGTAGAGCAGTGGCTCGTCGCGGCTCGGGTTCGTTGGTGGCACCTCCTTTCCATCGAGCTCCAGGCGTCCGCGCGAACGTCCGTCCGCCGTCCGTCCACGCGCTGTACTGCGCAGACGCGCGCAAGGCTGCGGACGTCCGCGCGGACGCGGACGACTACGCGGCGGGCGACTCGCGGTGCGAGTCGGTGGCGCGCCAACGGCCTCGGGAGACCTGGACGGCGCGATCGGTGCGGGCGTGCTGCTGAAGTCGGAGATAGATCCATGTGCGCTGCATTCCAGTCGTCATGATCAGTTCGGGGATGGTCAGGCCCTCGTCCGGTGCTTCGCGGAGCGCCGTCCACAGCGCGGATTCGGGGTCCACGGAGTTTTCGACGATCTCGCCTTCGAGCACCTCGCCGGCGCCGTCCGCCTCGGCATCGCGAGCCGTGCCGACGGCCGCCGCTGACAGGTCATCGAGCGCCGGGCGGATCGGTGCCCAGCGCGCGGCCTCAGCGGCGACGTCCTCGTCCGTGACGAGGAATCCGCGGGCTCGGCGCGGGTGGTCGAGCCCTTCGGCCGAGATGAGGAACTTGCCGGGTGCGTCGAGGGTGTGTGCGTGCCAGCCGGCAGCAAGCATCCCCTGTCCGAGGATCAGGTCAGCGTCGCGACGTTCGCGGACGCGGAGCGCGATGCGGATGTCCATTTGCGAGCGGAGCGCGCCCTTGCCCATCGCCTTCTGTGTCGGGCGTTGGGTCGCGGCGAGTTCCGTCACGGCCAGCGCCCTCCCGCGCCGTGCCACGGAGTCAGCGGCGTCGGCAGCGAGCGGAGCGTTCTCTGCGAGCTCTGCGTATTCGTCAGTGATGATGATCAGTGCGGGATGCTGCGGGCTCGGATTCCACACCCGTTCCGAGCCCTCACCCATGGCCTTGGCGCGCGCTTCGAGGATGCCCACGGCGTCGCGCTGGAGCTGTGTAGCCTCGGCGGGCGTGGTCGCGAGCCGGTCCAGGCACGAGACCCACGGCCGCAACTCCATCCCGCCCTTGAGGTCGATCCCCCACAGGACGACGTCAGCGCACGCGGCGAGGTTGGCCACGATGACGTTGAGGATGCCGCTCTTACCCGAGCCCGCAATGCCGCCGAGCAGGCCGTGACGTCGCAGGAAGCTGACGCGGACGGGCGTGGCGTCCTCGAAGACGCCGAGCGTGATCGGCTGCGTGATGGTGCGGACAGACGGGCCAGCCCACGGAATCGCCTCGGCGTGCGGGTCGGTCGCCAGCACACGGATCGTGGCGCGGCCCGCGTGCGCGGGGTCCGGCTCGACGCGCACCGCTCCCGGCCGCGTGCCGAGCCCTGATTCGATCGCTGGCATGTGCGCGACGACATCGGCGACAGTCTGTCCACCGCGCAGCGCGATCCGGGCGCGCCAGCCCCAGACGTCTACGACAGCCGACAGAACGTGCGAGCCCCCGAGCCCCACCTGCTCGGCGATGTTGGGCCACGCCTGAATTGTGCGGTCCACGGTCACGCGCATCCGCCGCCGACGATGCGTCCACCACGGAAGTCCGGCAGCGAGCACGGCCAGGCCGAGCAGCGTCGGCAGCGGGTCCGTCAACGGCCCCACCTTCGCCGCTGCGGTCAACCACCCGCCCGCCGCGAACACGGCCGCCGTGGCGTAGACGCGCTCGCTGCGTCGCGCGGCTCGGAACGGCGCTCCCTTCGTCGCGACGACCCCCGCGAGGACGAGGGCCACGCCCGCGACGTACGGCCACCACTTCGGGTGTTCGGCGTGCAACAGTTCCCCAGCGGTGGCGAGCACGAGCGCGGTAGTGAACGGCGCGAGCTCCGAGCGGTAGCGGAACAGGAGACGTCCGACCGCCGCGAAGACGTCCGCGAACGAGCTGCCATCGGCGACGAGCACGAGTGGCGCGGCATTGCGATTTCGCAGTGCCCGACGATGGCGCCGGCTGTATGCCCTCATCGCCAGCTCCATTCGTCGAGCTCCTCGGCAGTGATCGGGTCGTGCGCGGCGAGCTCGTCGCGCAGCAGGTACAGGGATTCGGACTCGTCCTCGGCCGCGAGCGTGGCGCGGGCAGCGGCGAGCAGGTTGGCGAACTCGGCACGGGCCTCGGTCGCGAGCGAGAGCGCTCGATCGAGTTCGGCGAGCAGGACGGGGATGTCTGCGAGCGCGGCCCACATGGCGGCAGGCGTGCGGTAGCGCAGTGCAGTACGGAAGTGGGATCGAACGGCCTCCTGGTCAAGCGTCGGTCGGGGTGCGTATTCGTTCGGCATCAGTTGGTCAGCGCCTCCTTTCGGTCGGGGTCAGGGTTCGGGGTCACGTGGCGCCACGCGGTTAGTTCGTTGGCCGTGATATCGCGGTGCAGGCCCACGACGACGCACAGCTGCATGAGCGAATCGGCGTGGCACTCATCCAGGTCGACGAGCGCGGACCGTGCAGCGGCGAGCAAGTCCGCGAACTCGCGACGGTTGTTCTCCTCGGTGCGGAGAAGCTGTTTGATCTCTGCCAGCAGCGCGGGAATGTCGCAGAGCGAGGTGATCTGGGCCTCGGTCACGGACGTCCGAATTGCGCAGTCCAGGCGGGCACGTATGGCCTCGCGGTCGGTGTCCAGGATCGGCACGTGTACGAACTTCATGAGCCGTCCTCCGCCTGTTGCTGCTGGTTCTCAGCGGCGAGGACGCGACGCAGTTCGGTCGCCTTCGAGCCCGAGATCTTCAGTACGACCCGCAGTTCGTCCCGCGTGATCGGTCGGCCGCCGTGGCTAACCCGGTACGCCGCGTCTGCCTCGCGTGCCGCCGTCCTCAGTTCGTCCTCACTGCGCGGCTTCGGCTTGCGCTTGGGCTTGCTTCGAGTACGAGGTCTGGGACCGTCCTCGGTCCCGCCGCCTTCGTCCTCTGACTCGTCCTCGCGGACGTCCTTGGACTCAGGCTCGACGAGCGTCCGCAGCGCGTGAAGGTGTGCCGTGAATCCGAGGACGGCGGCGGGTACGGCGCCGACGAGGACGACGATCGGCGGCGAGATGTGCATCAGGCCGACCGTCACGGAGTGGTACGTCGCGTTGCCCGCGATGCTGGCCGTGATGGCGCCGATCGCGTTGGCTCGGGCAAACCGCCGGGCACGTCTGGCTCCCGTGGTCGAGGCGAGCCAGACGCGGGCCGACGTCATCGCATACGCGTCGAGGGTGACCGGCAGCAGCCATGCGAGGCGCGGCGGCCAGCCGGTGATGAGCGCGAGCCCACGGAGGCCGGTGAAGCTGGCCACGGCGGCGGACGCTGCGGCTATCAGCATCCCCGTCATGACCCACAGGTCACGCGGCGGCGAGCTCACGTTCGTCGTATCGGACATAGATAGATCTCTCCTCATAGGTGGAGTCGGGACAGGAAGTGCGCGAAGGCCTGGACGGCGTGCGCGATGTTCGGGCCGGCTGACGAGGACGCCAGGTAGAAGCCGAAGAGCGCGCAAAGGACGATCTGCCAGACCGGCAGCCGGGCGTAGCGCCAGATGAGGTAGACAAAGACGCCGAGCAGCAGGACGAGCGAGAGCGAAACGACCATGTAGAACCCCCTTTCGGGTCGAGATCAGCGGATGATGATTACGATCGCGACGGCAGCGGCTAGGCCGATGCCGAGCAGCAGTCGGCCGGGCGTGGACGTGGCCCAGAGCAGGGCGAGCGACAGCAACCTGATCGGGAGCGTGACGAGACGAAATGACGGGTGCACGCCCTCCTCACTCGGCCACAGTCGAGCCCAGTCGCGGGACTGCGAGTCAGTCAGAGTGATCTGATAAGCGCCGCGCCGCTTCTTGACCTGCTGCCGGCTCACGAGGAACTCGACGTTGCCGCTCACGACCGGCCCCCGTTCCGCCGCGACTCGGCACGCTGCTTGCGCTGGCGTCCCACGGCCCGCCGATTCCAGCGGACGCGGGAACGACACTTGGCGCACAAGTCGCTGTGCTCGTCCTCGCTGATCACGGCACCGCACGGGCAGATCAGTCCCTCGTCACTGGTCGGGTGGATGTTCACGGTTGGACTCCCTTCGGATGGGAGCCGGCCGCTCGTTCTAGAATCTGAACATGTACAGCATGTGCAGATTCAGGATGCCCAAGGACTGACGCGACGTCAATACAAGGGAGGTTTTCGAGCGATCCGGGCTCTCGGCTACCGGCGCTTCTTGCGCCGACACGACGAGAATGCCGCCAGGTCAGGGGACCGGATCACCACGCAACCGACCATCTCGCGGACGTCCGCCGCAAGATCGGGAACATGGCTGGACTTGTACAGGACGTCTCCCCTAACGTGGAGTCGTCCCGCTATGGCCTGAAGACGCAGGGTGATGATGGCAAACGAGCGCTTGCGTGCCGCACTGCTGGAACGCGGTGTCACGCCGGACGATCTCGCCGACGCCATCGAGGTGGACGTCAAGACGATCGAGCGATGGATCACCAAGAGCCGCACGCCCTACCGTCGCCACCGCTACGCCGTCGCGTCATTCCTGCGGATGGAAGAGACGTACCTGTGGCCCGACGCGCTCTCACCCGAGCAGTCGGCCAGCGCGTCCGAGAGCGAGATCCTCAACGTCTTCCCGCACCGCTCGACCGTGCCCAACGAGCTGTGGCATCGGCTCTTCGATTCGGCCGAGGAGGAGATCGGCGTCCTCGTTTACAGCGGGCTCTTCGTCTCCGAGGACATGGGCATCCAGCGCATTTTCCGCAAGAAGGCGGACGCGGGAGTGCGGGTCCGAATTCTGCTAGGCGACCCGAACAGCGCGCAGGTCAATCAGCGTGGCCTGGACGAGGGCATCGACGAAGCGGCAGCCGCAAAGATCAAGAACGCTCTCGTCCTGTACAAACCACTGCGCGGCATTGATGGCATCGAGTTCCGCCTTCACGATACGGTCCTGTACAACTCGATCTATCGCGCCGACGACCAGTTCATGATCAACACGCACATCTACGGCTTCACTGCACCCCATGCGCCGGTCCTCCATCTGCGGAAGGTTGCCGGCGGAGGCATGGTCTCGAACTACCTGGACAGCTTCGAGCGTGTCTGGGACAGCGCGAACCCCTTGGAGTAGCCCACCATGCCGAGCAGATTCGACTACTACGACGACCCGGACGGGCCTCAGGCCAACAGCCTCGTCCCGTCAGTGAACGTCGTCGTGACCGATGACGTAGGCAGAATCCTGATGATCCGTCGCACGGACAACGGCAATTGGGCTGTCCCCGGTGGCGCCATTGACCTCGGCGAATCCCTCGTCGCTGCGGCCGTGCGTGAGACGGCCGAGGAAACCGGCATCACGTGCGAGGTAACCGGGCTCGTCGGCATCTACAGCGACCCGAAGCACGTCGTCCACTACACCAGCAACGACGAGGTACGACAGGAATTCTCAATCGTGCTCACGGCACGTCCCGTCGCCGGCGAGCCGACGCCGAGCAGCGAGACGAGCGAAGTGCACTGGGTTGAGCCGGACGCGATCGATGGCCTGAAGATCGATCGATCGATGCGGATGCGGATCACGGACTACCTCAAGGGAGACGGGAAACCGCACCTTGGGGACTGAATGGATCGACACCGCATCCAACGTCTTTGCATCCGTAGGCACTGTCGGCGCGTTCGCCACCGGCCTCATCCTGCTCCGCCGCGAGCACAGGCAAGAAGCCGACCGCACCGAGGACGACCGGCGCGCCCAAGCGTCGAAGGTCAGTGCATGGGTGGAGCTCTACCGCACGCCAGACGGCTCCCGAGAGCTCATGTTCCACGTCCACAACTCGTCTGACATGCCCATATACGAGGTAGACCTTCCGCTCCCCACACGCGGCGACGACGAGCCCGAAACCGAGTTCATCGGCCTGGTCCCACCCGGCCAAACCATCCGCCGCAAAGCTCCGCACGACTGGCTCGCCTCGTACGTCGGCCCCGAACCGATCGAGATCGAATTCCTCGACAGCGCCGGATGGCAGTGGCGCCGCAACGAGCAAGGCGCACTCGTCCGAGCTGCTCAGCGCACTATCGCCGAGCGTCAATGAGCGCCGAGATGCGACCTACGGCCTCCAAGATGAGCGGGCTCGCCTCCGTCACGGTGTCGAACACAACCGTTCCCTCCCCGTAGCGTTCAAGGACCTCGTCAAGCCGGTCCTCGGCGCCCGTGAGTTCGCCGTCCGGCGTCGTCGTGATGTCGCAGTAGGTCAGCGCATCGTCGAGCAAGTCACCGACCGGCGGAAACTCCGCCTCAAGCTCCGCTTGCAAGCCTCGGTTCCTCGCCTCGATGCACGCACACGTGTGGTGAGCGACCAACGAGCAGATCCGCGGATCAGCCCCCGCGACATCACGCAGATAACGCGCACCATCGAGATGGTGCATCCCCGTCTTGCCGAGCCCAGGCGCGTACCCGACGTCATGCACCCACGCCGCAGCAGCAAGCAGTTCCGCGTCGTCACCGAGGACATCCACGAGCGACTCGGCACGGCGACCAACGCCCTGGCTGTGCGCCCAGCGGCGCGGCAACGGCTCGGCAAGAAGCTGCTCGGCAAGGTCACGAGCCCAAGACAAGGGGTCCATGGCCCGAACATAATCCGCCCCACGCGTACTCGTCAGCACCAGCGGCCGGACGTCTTCAGACGTCCTCGGTCGGAGCCGTCTTGACGAACCGGCCCTTGCCCTGAACTGCATCGATGAGCCCTGCTGCCTGCAATTCCAGGAACGCCTGCCGCGTCGTCCCCCGCGACACGCCGTACTGAGACGTTAGCTCTGCCTCGCTCGGCAGGGTATCCCCGGGAGCCAGCTCGCCGCGCTCGATCTTTGCTCGCAGCTCAGCAGCAATCAGCCGATAGCTTGGCTCAGCGCTCCGTGCGTCACCTCGTGATTGACCCGGCTCAGCAACGGCACGCCCACGCCCCGGAAGCACGGTGATGAGCCGCTCCGCTTCGAGCTCTGTCAGAGCACGTCGCAGCGTATTGCGAGAAACGCTGTACTCCGCAGACAGTTCCGCCTCGCTCGGCAGCAGCGCACCAGAGGCGAAATCGCCACGCGCGATCCGCTGGCGCAAGGCAGCGGCGATCGTCTTATACGCCCCCCACGCCGTAGCTCGCGGGCTCACTCGCTCGATCCTCGCTTTCCTGTGCACCAGGTGACACCCCATCTCATCATGCTTCCGCGCCACCTGGCACCAGGAGCTGCGTGTTGATCCCCTCTGGATGGTCTGGTGCGCGTCGCGCTTATTTCTGCTCTACCTCGTCCTCCAGGTCCGCTGTTCGGTTCAGGCGGGTCAGCTGTGGCAGCAGTTCCCGGACGGCGCGGGTGTCGGAGTAGGGCAGGATGAGCGGAACGACCTGGTAGAGCAAGTCGGCGGCGATACTGACGTCCATCTCGCGGGCCAGTTCAGCCGCCGAACTGCCGTAGTCGAGGCAGAGGTCGAGCTCGTTGACCTTCGCGGCCACGAGAGCGGCCTCGGCAAGCACTACCGCGCGGCTTTTGACCTTTGCCGGGCTGAGCGCGTTCACGGCCCAGGTGGCGTACCCGGTGGCATGCGGATCGTTGAGCAAGGCTGTGGTGTGTGCGATCGACGAGAACAGTTGGGCGTAGTCGAAGGAGCGCATCCACGGCATGGTGCCGTCGCCGGGTTTCGGATAGGGCAGGTTGGCGCCGAGATCGAGTGCTTGTTTGATGGCCGCCTCGGCTGCTTCGCGTTCTCCGAGTTGCGCCGCGTATAGCGCGACGCGGGAGGCGGTCCAGGCGGTGGCGCGGTCGTCGTGCAGGGTGTGTCGACTGGCGTCGTGCGCGAGTTGCCAGGCGGTGTGGGGATCGCCGCGCCTGGCCGCGGCGTAGGACTGGAAGGTCAGACTCGCAGCAAGCAGGGCCGCGTCCAGGGTGCTCTCGGCGGCGCCGATCGAGGAGTCCCAGAAGCGGTGGGCGGAGGGGTTGTCGCCTCGGTCGAAGGCGAGCCATGCGGCCAGCAGCGCGCTGTGTCCGGCCGAGAGCATCAGATCGTGGCGCACCTTCTCGTGCCTTGCTGCGGCCAACAGCGTGGTCACCGTGGCGAGGTGTCGTTCCACGGTGGGTGCGAGCAGTCGGGCCGGGCTGTGGTGCTCCAGGTCGAATAAACGTGAGGTCGCGGTCTTGACGAATTCTGCGGTGCGCATGTCCACCATGGAGGGGTGTTCGAGCGCATAGCGCATCCGTTCCATCGACTCCGCGATCACCGCGTCCGGGTCGTACTCGGTCATCCCCGACCTGGCGAATGCAGCGGCCGTCCTGCCCGCCGCGTCCGCGCTCGAGGAACCGTCGGCCCCGCCTCCACCTACCTCACCGAATCCGGCGGCGGACTCCCCCGACTCGTCCGGCAGTACCCGGAAGCCAAGCTCGCGCGCCGAGAGACCGGTCACCGCTTGCAGCACTCTGAGGTAGTCCGGACGGCAGGCCGCGTGCTCGCCGGTCTCCCACTTCTGCACCAGCCGCTTGGTGCAGTGGTTCGGTACCCCCATCGCGTTCCCCGCCGCACGGACGGCGTCCGCGAAGTGAGACTGACTCAGCCGCATTGACTGCCGCGCACGCCGCAGTTCCAGATTGGGAGTCCGCGGGAAAGGCCGCGTCGTCACGACAGCCGTCCCTTCGCAAGCGCTCCAGCAGCAAGGATGCATGCTTCTTTCACATCTTCGTCGTCGATTCGGTGTGTCATACTCTTCCGTCCCGTGTTTGCTGTCATGGGGATGAGTGGCGTATACGCGGTGGCACTGCGACTTGCCCTGCGCATAGCGCGGAGCACCCTCGGATCACTCGCCTGATTTGCTGATAGGTCCCGCTCAGCGCCCGGTGAGTGGGCGCGCCGAGCGGGCTGGCCGCCGTCGTTCCCAGCAGCACGGGCTGTTCAAGATGGCGACCGTTGGCCCTAGCCGGCGAATGCGATCACTGGCTTAGAGGTCTTGCCCTGCCGAACCGACGTGCGGCAGTTCGGCAGAGTGTCGGCCAAGCGCACAGGTCACGGGCCGTCGCGGGATACGAAGATCTCGTACTCCTCGGCAACCCATCCCCAGTTCTGGCGTGCGCGAAGGTCGTTGAACATCAACGAGCAGAGAACGGAGATCACAGGCGGCTTGAGCCCAATACCAGCGTCGTTCAGCGCACTTGCAAGCGTGTCGCCCAAGTCCGCGAAGCTCTCATGCTCAGTAGGTTCGATGGGTCGGCCGTGGATGGTCAGGCGCAGGGTGAACACGCGGGCTCCTCGCGCTGCCGATTGATTGCAGGATGGAGCTCCTCACTTGTTGAGCTGAAAGGCCCAGGAAGAGTGCCCTTCGACGCCTCTACGTCGGGCGCCAGATGGTGACCGTCACCGTGCCGGGGATGGTGAGCACGAGGTCTTCGATGTCTGGCATCGGCGCGAAGCGCACGACAAACGTCCGCCCTGAACCGCTAGCGGCGGGCAAGTCCTCCACCGACATGACCTGACGCAGCGCGCCCAGATCACGCAGCCAGTCACCCGGCCGGATCTCGCCCGGACTCACAATGAACTGCCGTCTGCTATCAAAGGTCTGAATTCGGCGCGCTGGCACGCCGTGACCGCCGCCCAGGCCGCACTCACGCCAAAGCTCGGTCCTCACGGCACGCTCCTACGAATGGCAATCACGATCCGCCTCCTGATCCCTCGTACACATGGCAACCGTGTGCACATGAGCATCGGCGCAATCGGCACGCAGAAATACCGCACCCTTAGGGACGTCTAGGGACTTCTTCGCTATGCTCGGAAACGTCCACCCACGTCACCAGGAGCGTCCGTGAACGAGGCACTGCGTACCGCCCTAGCCGCCAAGGGCATCGACCGGCTCGATGTCGCGGCGAAACTCCAGGTAGACCCCAAGACAGTCGAGCGCTGGCTCTCCGGCCGGCTCCCCCACCCGAGCACGCGCGCCGCGCTCGCCAAGCTGCTCGACGTAGACGAGAACGACCTGTGGCCCTCTACGGGCGAGCCCCACGCACGCCGCTTCGGCCCCGAGATCCGAGCCGTCTACCCCCACCGCTGGGCCGTCCCCCGCGAGGTGTGGCACAAGCTCTTCGCCAGCGCCGAACACGAAATCGACATCCTCGTCTACAGCGGTCTGTTCCTCTTTGAAGACACCGGCATGCTCCAGCTCTTCGCCACGAAGGCAGACGCCGGCGTCCGCATCCGCATCCTGCTCGGCGACCCCGAGTCCCCAGAAGTCGCCCAACGCGGCCAAGACGAAGGCATCGGCGACTCCGCAGCCGCCCGCATCCGCAACGTCCAGGCCCTAATCACGCCGCTCATCGCCCACGACAGCGTAGAACTCCGCCTTCACCGGACGGTCCTCTACAACTCAATCTTCCGCGCCGACGACCGGCTACTCACCAACCCCCACATCTACGGCATGCCCGCCTCCGCAGCCCCCGTCCTCCACCTACGCCGCGCCTTCGACGCCGCGCTGTTCTCCACCTACCTCGATAGCTTCCACCAAGCGTGGTCCGGCTAACTCCGGCCAAATGCCCTCCGTGGACTATTCGCCTCCGCGCCGACCGTGGCTTGCGCAACGTAGCGACAGTGTTCAGCCAGAGAGGATGATCAGCGCCGCCATTCACGGACACACAGCATCCACGATTCATGCGCCTCCGTCACAGCTTGCGGCACGAAACCCCGACCCGATATTGCCTACCCGCAGAGCTGAGGCCACTTCGCCCTTCGGGTATCTACGCACCCGCCGAGGGAAATGCTAATGCGAAGGCAGAAGCATAGAACGTTCCTAGCAGAGCTAGTCTCTCGCCCACAGCATCAACTATCGCGGCATCAGCATCACTTAATTCATAGCGAAGAATTTCGACTGCCTCAACCAAATCTTCGGGACCAAGACGAGCAAAGTCGGCCCGAAGACTCTCGATGAAAGTATCGATATAGGACAGCTCCGACGCCTGGCGTGCCAACGGCTCTCCAAGAGCCTCAATGCAGACTTCAGCGTTCTGAGAGAATTGACCGCGATCAGCACCAAGGCGCAGCGCCGTTATGACGGCAGCACGGCGACTTGGATCGAGTGTGTGTAGTGCCAATGCAAGAGCGTCAAACGTGAGCTCGCTCCACGAAGACCAAAGCTCAAGTAGATAGCGAGCCGCTACGTTGGGAGTAAAGCGCAGAACACCCTCAGCTATCAAGCGCCACGAGTCCTCCCCATAGTCCTCCTCATTAGCCGCAAGACCATGAACAGCCTCTTCAGCTAAACCCTCCCATTTTAAACCGATCTCGAGCAAGCGGACGGCACAACTCGCGCGCGAACGCGGATTGCGTACATTCGCAAGCCCGACAGCGATCTGACGGCACTTCTCTATATACCGGGCATCCAGTTCTAATAACACCTGGATGCCCATCAGCGCATCACGCGGCCTGTCGCGTGGCGTGATATCGCAAAGCTTGTCTACTATAATACTCTCGCAGTCGGAACCTAGCTGCTGGATCCCATTCACGAGCCTCGCGCGTTTTGAGGGGCCAAGATGATCAAATAGCTCATAAGCGTCAAACATTGGCCATAAACCCATCGCCTCGATCGCGCCTTCTCGAACACCTGGATCGCGATCGAGAAAAAGTGCTCTGAGGCCGGACACAGTCTCCAAGTCGTCAAAAGCACAAGTAACAAGTGCTGCTGCGCGCCGCACTCCGGGCTCGCGGAACTTGAGAAGTGGCTTCACCACCCGCATAACATCTTCAACATATGCTACAGGCAGCCGCTCAAACATGTGCATAGCCATAATGTGAGCGCTGCGGTCACCAGTTTTCACGAGCCTAGAAATTAGCGTCGGACATGATCCGGGCTCGATAGCGGCGAGGGCCACGGCTGCGTTGCGCCAGACCGCTCCGGAGCGGTCATTGAGAAGCTCGTGCAGAGCGTCGATAGTTTCTTGAGCTTGCTGGCGCCTCAACCCAACCAAAATCTCGGTCGACGCATTTTGCATCGCTGAACCATCAAACGTGACGAAGACTCGAACGACTTCAACTATATACTCCCTGCCAAAACCCGCTAACGCAAAGCCCGCCATCTGAAGCGCAGGGACACTTTCCGCATGAAACAGATAATAACGAAGCGTAGCAACGGCCAGACTACGGTCAATTTCACGTAATGCGACGGCAGCAGCTATCCTAACCTCATGATTAGTCGCCTGAACGTGGCCACCAGCCACCGACCTCAGGAAGGAGTGCACACCTTCATCACTGATACGGCCGCCCACGGTCAACCACAGGACCGCGTCACCATCCTCACGCCCGGCGACAACGGCCACCAGTTGCTGCAAGAAACATGCTCGATGAGCTGACGCTGATGGAACACCCTCGGCTAAGAGATTTCCTGCGAGTAACCAGTCTTGCGGTTCCCCCTTTTGAAGAAAGTCAAGCATGTCATGGCTGCCCGGATGCAGATAGCAATAGTGCGTAAGGAGCGCTCTGCTCCGTTCGCCTAGCGGATGTTGCGCGGAATGTAGAACTTCATACCACTCTGGATACTCGCGCAGGCTAAATGCGCTAGGCAGTCGTAGCGCGTGAGACTTAGCAGAAAGATGGTCCCCGAAGCTCGCATGGATGAATGCCAGTTGACCTGACTCGTAGCTAAACATGCCAGTTGAGTTCAAAATCGATGCGACCAACTCGCGCCATTCGTCCGCCAGGCTATGCGCTTGAGCGCCCACCTCCCTATTAGCCCAGCGGAGCGCCGCAGCGACGAGGTCGACATTCTTATCAGCCGCACTTTCAGCAAGAAAGTAAACGAGCTCCATTCGACGGCTAAAAAGACTCTCGACCGCACCGATTTCATTCGGCGACGCCGCAAGCATCTGATCCTTGAGTTGCACCCACTGCCGACTTGTCTCCTTTACCCGCTCTGAAGCGAGGTAGTGAAGATACTTCTCATAAAGCCCAAAGCGATTGGCCGGTAGTGGACGAGATGGGTCGGACTCGTATGCTACAGCTGAAATCGTAGCAAGAAGAGGAATCTGCACAAGTTCGTACAGTCCAGCCGCACTGACCTGCGCGAGATACCCCTCGGCACTGCAATTATCTGAGTCTTTGAACCAGAGTTGCGCAAATTCCGATAGCCGTTCGAGATCAAATGGCTGGAGAAAGTATCGGCTATCCGCACTCCCAAACCCGACAAGCTCATTAGGAGCAAGCGGGCGCGTCGTAACCAGGAATCGGAAACGGTTGCCCGGTTCGTTAATGCGCCTTCGAATTAGATTGAGTAGACGCTGTCGACTTCCCGCGTCCGCAATTTCATCGATTCCGTCGACAATGACTAGCCACTCACTACTAGCTGGTGCAAGTCCGAATATCTCACCAGAGAGGGGTCGATCAGCGAACTTTCCGAGCGCGGCTCGAGCAGCGTGAATGAGCGCTTCTTCAAGTGATGCATCGCTTGCTGAGAGAACGCTTGCAACTACACGTAGCGGAATTATCCGCTCCGCACGAATCCCATATTCGCCATCAAGCCACGGCTGCGCCAACTGTGCCGCAAGTTGCACTGACTGAGTTGACTTGCCTAGGCCAGGGCCGCCGACGACTAAGAAGTGCCGATGTTCTGAAAGTACGTCCTGAATGCGCTCCGGTGGCCCTACTCCATGCTGTAATGCCGCGTCTTTAGTGCTGTGGATTGAAGCTTCAGTCGCAAGGTCACTCTTCGCGCGCGCAGTCCGAGCACGTAGATCTTGTCGAACATAGACATCGATCATTGATCGATGCGTGCCAGGGATTCGATACATGAATCCGTCGGCAGAACGAACTTGAGCTCGAAACAGTGCCTCTAACTGTGGAGGAAGCATCCATTCATCGCGCCGACCAACATTGCGTGCAATATAGAGCTTCGAGCCTCTATTATGATCGAGAAGCTCCGGAAGTGGCCTGTTTTGCCTGTCCAGCTGGCGATGAATATACTCATATATTGACGCAACATCCCACAGTTCAGACTCTTCTGCAGCACCGAATCGCAATGAGCGAAAGAGCTCTCCGGAGAATGTTGTAAAGTTTTCCCCCACCGGCGCAAGGGCTTCTTCATTTGCTGCGGCGGCTGCGAGAATGTACGCGCCTGGCGTCTCTGCTAGCTTATATAGTGCTTGGGTGCCGTCAGCTCCCATCCCTCCATTCATGGCACGAGCGGCGAAGCAGCAGTCCAAGATGACTAGCTTCCTTATCCGCCTGGCATGCCCAAGCTCGGTCCTTATGTCATCAAAACTGATACTCGTATACGGCCTCCGGCGATCAGTCGCCGGGAGTGCCAACAGTAGCTTCCCGTCATCTGGACTGACTAAGCCATGACCTGTGTAGTAGATGACTAAAGTGTCGCGGCACTCCTTAGCTGCTTCATGGATCGCATCAAGGACCTTAACTCGGCCATCGGTGTCACATAGCTCCGATTGCCCGATCACGACACAGTTCTCATCCGGCAGGCCCCAGATTTCGGGATCAGCCAAGAGGGATCGTAGTTCGGACAGGTTTGCGGATGCGGCAGGTATGCCATCCATATTTTTGTAGGCAGAGACGCCAATGAGGACAGCACGAGACTGCGTCGGATCAGCGAGTTTTCGCGCTTCCGATCGATCAGTCCATAGAGCTTTCATCATCAGCCCCGGGCTCTGAGCTCAACAGCTTAGCGACTCTTCCATATGACTCATCAGATTCATCAGAAGCAGTGACACTCGTGCCATTGCGCTCGAAGGTGATGCCGATTTTATCCCGACGAGATCGCCGCCAAGTTGAGTACGATATCGCGAGCCCAGCAAGGCTGACGCCGTCTTCGAACAAGACATTAATGGCCTCGAACAGACTACCCAGCTTTTCAGGACGTGGGGTCGCGCTGATAAGTTCAAGGTTGATACCGGGCCCCAAGCGGAGATCTTGTTCTAACCACTGATGCAACGACACGAGTACATCGGGGTCGTCTGCAACGATCCTCACACCTATATTCATGGCCTCTCCCACTGGACCACTCACTACCGCACTCACGGCTAGCCGCTCAGCGACAAGCCAACGGCTAAAGCATACCCACCGTCTCCGACTATAGGCGCAGGTAGCACTCGAGTACTTAGACCGCCGCCCATTTTGTGGTGCGGCATCCCCTGCTGCTCCTGATGACCGTGGCCACCCGCGAGCCCTTCGCGAACCTCAGCCCCGTGGTGGCAGCGATCCTCACCGCAGCATCCGCCATGGGTATGACAACCCATGTAGTCTCAGTTTCAGTCTCAGTTCGCCCACGTAAGCCGGTGTCCGCCGACGTACGTTGATGCGGCTGACCTGCGCGAGCGGGCAACCACGTACGTCGGCGGACACCGGGTGATCGAGCTTAAACCTCCCTGACCGAGAGGTCGTACGGGTTCGAATCCCGTTCCGGGCACCTGACCTGAACGTTCGCCGCTCCGGCACGGCCTCACTCAAGATCGAATATCCGCGCGCGGTCCCGATTTGCGCGAATCACCGTCAGGCCATAGCGGTCAGCCACCTTATATTGCGGCTTGCGAATTGCCTGGCCAGCGATCCGCGCCATGCGCACTTTCGCAGCGTCCCGCTCAGGGAGGTTTTGCCTCTCCGTGTTTCCCGCGGTCGACGTTGCGACTCAGGATCCAACGTCGCGGTGGCTGCGCCAGGCTGACTCGTCCTCGCCTCTGGTTCCGCCGACGAACGGGTAGGCGAGCGGGTGTGTGCAGTGGTGAGCGCCGACAGTGGGTAGTTGAGCAGGCCGCCGTCCGTCCGTTGCTCAACCATGCAGTCATCGAGGTCGAGTTGCGCGCCGGCGAGATCAGCGGTGAGACGGACTGGCTGTGGGTGCGGCTGTTGGATGTCTCGCGGGCGCTGACCGCACGCCGCTGGATCGCCGACGGCGAACTCGTACTCGAGGCGTGGGGGATCAGTTCCTGGGCGAGCACAGCCGCCACCTGCTCACCATCCGGGACGGCAAAGCCGAGTGCGTCCCGACCGACCGGTCACCCGACCTGTCCATGGACATCCGCGACCTGGCTCGATCTACCTCGGCTGCACCACCCCCAGCCTGCTCGTGCGTGCCGGGCGCATCCACGCGCACCACCCAGACGCCAGCGCCTCCGCCGACGCCCTCTTCCGCGCCGAGCGCACCCCGCACCGCCTGCACTGGTTCTGACCACAAGGTCCAGCTCCGTCCCGGGCCCTTGAGTCAAGGCAAGTGGTGGGACGACGTGCCCGGGTGCCTCCGACGCTCGGTAAGACGCGACGCATTCATTCGAGCCATTCTCCAAAGCGGGAAAATATTTATATCAATGGCCGTAGTCTCTGTTTCAGCCTCAGCCCCATCACGGTACGCCAGCGTCCGCCGACGTACCGCGATGGGGCTGACCTGCGCGAGCAGGCAACCACGTACGCCGGCGGACATCGGGTGATCGAGCTTAACCCTCCTGAACCGAGAGGTTGTGCGGGTTCAAATCCTGCGCGGGGCGCTTGACCTGCACCGTCGCAGGAGAGTACGCGTCATCGGCTGGCCGCGCGTCAAAACCCGCGGTCGAGAGGATCTGCTGTATGGCGTCGGCCATGATCTCCAGGACTCTGCCATAGCGGGCGACGTCAGAGTGCGCTACGTCGCCGGCGAGCAGCTGTTCGTGGGCCGACTCGGCGTATGCGCGGGCGGTGCTCCAGGAGACGCTGACGAACTCGCTTGTCTCGTGCGTCTTGAAGCCGCCGTCCGCGGGTGCGTCGAAGGAGAACTCTCGCAAGCCGACGAGGGTTAGTTGCTCGACGATCCGCTCTGTGAGGGTGCTGTCCGCCTGGTCCGCCATCACTTCCCGCCTTTCCACTGCGACCAGCCTAGTAGCCGCCGCTCGCCATCCGGATGAGGTACATGAGGAGTTCGTTCGCCGCGGCGTTGATCTGCGCGTTATCGGTCCACGGCACCGACCAGCTGACATCCGGGTTGTCAGCCAGGTAGTCGGAGAGGCTCGCGTCGCAGCGCAGGCAGGGCTGGCGCTCGCTATACAGCTCCGTGATCTTGCCGACCTCGGCGCCCTGCGCCTTGAGCTCGTTGATCTGGTTGATGATGTCGTCTTCGGAGTGCAGCGGATCGCCGTTGCTGAAGCCGATGAGGGTGCGCGGCTGGCCGTTCACCTCGACCGTGGCCGCAGCGACGTTGCCGCCCACGCTCGTGATCCTGGGCCCGACGGGGAACCTGCTGCGGTCGGCGTTGCTGCGCGCGTTGTACGCCTTGCTGGCCAGGCCGCCACTGTTGACACCCACCTTGCCGCCGCATGCGCGGGCGCTGACTCCGGCGGGTTCGAAGCCCGCCGATTCGATGAGCGCCGACCCCGTGCTCGCGGCCGTGCCATCTGCCGGGCAGGACTGCTCTTGCTGGTTCTGCTCCTGAGCCGCGTCGAGCTCGTCCTGCTCGTCCGCGACCTGCTGCTCGATCTGGGCCTGGACCATGGCCTCGGCCTCGATCTCGACCTCGGCCTCGAAGTTCAGGTCGAGCGGGACCGTGGCGTCCTCACCAGTCTCCGCAGCCTCTGCGTCGGCCTCCTCCTGCGCCTGCTGCTTGAGCTCCGAGACGACCGGCGCGACGCCAGCGTCCACGCAGGTCATCACGCCGGAGCCGTTGATCGGCATGGTCGAGGTCTGCGTGCAGGATCCGCCGGACTGGCCGTTGACGGTCACGGACGCCGTCATCACCGCGGTGACCGTGCCGGACAGGTTCTTGACCGAGCTTTGCGTGGCCGCGGTCGAGGTGGTCACGTTTTCGGTGACGGTGCACTCGGAATCGGAGCAGTCGAGGTTGCCGGTCTGGTTGAAGTCGAAGCTGACGCCGATATCGATCGCCGAGCTTAACTGCTTGGTATCGGCGACAACCTGGTTGAGGTCCTGGGCGTCGGCGGCGGCGCTCATCGGCTCGAAATCGGTCTGGCCGAGCGAGCCGGCGTTGTCCGCGCTGACGTCCCGCGCGTATCCCCGGGCATCGGCTACAGCCGAGAACGAGGCTGCAGTCGTGGTCGCGGTCCCGCTCTCGGTGCTCGCGGTGGCGGGTGCGAGCCGTAGCACTCGGTACGGTGCCTTGGCGGAGACGTAGAGTTCGCCGGCGGCCGTGTGCACGCCGAGCGCCGCGACGCCGTCGATCCTGTTGGTGGCCGCGCCTACGGCTGGGAATTCGGTGACACCGTCGAGATCTGTCCACAACTGCGCGGCGAGATCGATCGGCGAGCCGAGACCGGTCGGCAGCATGCTGGTGAGCTCGTCGTCGCCGGTAACCCACTTGCCGGAGACTTCGCTGCCGGAAACGCCCGAGGGAAGCGTGCTGAGCAGATCCTGCGGCAGCTTGAAGTACGTCTTCCCGGCGACTGCCAGGATGCTGATCTGCTCGCCGTCCGCGCTGACAGTGCCGGTCTCCTCACCGCCGTTGGTGACGTGCACGTCCCAACTGACACCGTCGCCCGGCACCGAGCCGGAGTAGTCAATGACGGGTTGGGCGGAGAGGTTGGAGACCGCCTCGTAGAACGGCGCCGTCTGCGTGGCAGACGCCTGTGACGCCGTGGACGAGGGCCAAGCCAGGACTCCGGCGACGATAGCGAGTATGAGCACGACGACGCCGATCACCCACCGACGTCGGCGGCGCCACCCCGGCTGGGGATCGGGCGCGATGGGCGGGGGTTGTGGGTAATCCGAGTAGTACACCGCTGGCTCTCTCCGTGAGGTCTGGATGCGCGCAGCGTATGAGCGCTCGTGGAGGACCGGTCCTGGGTCGTTACTCAGAGCAAGTCCGAACCCTCAAGCGAGTAATCCAACGCACCGTCACCGAGCAGCACAGCGCGGTGCCAGGCCGACAGCACCGCCTGACGCAGGTTTCGCGCCCAGAGCGCAATCCCCACTATCAGGCCGACCAGCACGTTCGCCCGATCGAGCACCACGCACTCGCCGCCAGCGCCTCACGCAGTCGCCCGACCAGACCGATCCGATCCGCCGTGCGGTGCAGCACGGCCCGAGCGTGCTCGACCATGCGCCAGACCGAGGCCTCACGTTTCAGTCGGCGATCGCAGCCGCTACGCCTGTACACCTGAAAGGTGTCCCATCAGTAGCATTTTCAACGCCGCTTCTGCTGGCGATCTACTGGCCTACGTGCCATATCGGAGGGGCCGGCCGCAGTCTTTCAGACTCGCCCTCATCCCTCAGCCGGCGCGGGGATGGCGTTGTCGATGAGGACGGCGGCGATGGCGGCGGCGGTCGGGAAGGCGTCGGCGTTGAGGACCCGGGTGCGGGCCGCGGCGCCGTCGAGGAGTAGCGCGAGTTGCTCACCGAGCTGTTCGGGGTCGGTGGCGCCGGCTTCGCGGGCGGTTTCGGCGAGGCGCGCGGCGATGGCCTGCTTGTAGTCGTGCGCGAGCTGGCGTGCGGGGTGGTCTGGGTCGTGGATTTCGATGGACGCCGCGATGTAGGGGCACATCGGCGTGAGGTTCTGTGGTCCGGCCTTGGGCACATCGAAGGCCGCGAGGAGCCGTTCACGCGGCGTGAGGTCGGTGCGGTCGAACACTCCGGGCATGATGTCGGGATCGAATCGGCGCAGGTATTCGGCGACGAGCTCGTCCTTGCCGGCGAAGTGCTGGTACGCAGTGCGCTTCGACACCTGGGCCACCGCGCAGAGCTGGTCCATGCCGGTGTGGTTGATGCCTTGATCACGGAACAGTTGTTGCGACGCACCGAGGATGCGCTCGCGCGCTCCCCTGCCGCGGCGAAGACCTTGCGGGCCCTTCTCCAACTCCGTCATACCTCCAGCTTAGCCCAGTTGGGTAACGCCCGGTGTACATAGCTTGCGCACGGGCCGACCGTCCGATACGTTAAGCACACAGATCGGTTTACATAACGACGGGGCCGGGCCGTGCGCCCGTCGCCCGGAACCCAATGGAGTGATCGTGGGAAAGCTCGATGGCAAGGTAGCGGTGATCACGGGCGGATCGACCGGTATGGCACTGGCCGGAGCCAAGCTGTTCGTCGAGGAAGGAGCGCACGTATTCATCACGGGTCGGCGGCCAGAAGCCCTGGACGAGGCCGTCAAGCTGATCGGCCGGAACGTGACCGGCGTGCAGGGCGATTCAGCCGACCTGGACGATCTGGACCGCCTGTTCGACACGGTCAAGCGCGAAAAAGGCGCGATCGACGTGCTGTGGGCGAGCGCCGGCGCGGGTGAGCAGCGCATGCTCGGCGAGATCACCGAGGAACACTTCGACGCCGCCTTCGGGCTGAACGCGCGCGGGACGCTCTTCGCGGTGCAGAAGGCGCTGCCGCTGTTCAACGACGGCGGCTCGATCTTCATGACCGGGTCGAACGCCTCGCTCGGGGCCTTCCCCGGGTGGAGCGTGTACGCGGCGAGCAAGGCCGTCCAGCAGGCATATGCCCGCGTATGGCTGGCCGAATTGAAGGACAGGCGGATCCGGGTCAACGTGCTGACCCCCGGCCAGGTCGCCACGGCGAAGCAGGAGGAACTGTTCGACGAGGAGACGAAGCGGCAGTTCGAATCGCTGATCCCGCGGGGAAAGATGGGCAGCCCCGAGGAAATCGCGACGGTCGCGCTGTTCCTCGCCTCGGACGACTCGAGCTATGTGAACGGGATGGAGTTGGTCGCGGACGGTGGCACCACGGCGATCTGAGCCGTGCGTGACCTTTCCGATCGACAGTCAAGACGGGACACCTCATGAGCAGCATCACCATCATCGGCACGGGGAACATGGCCCGCACCATCGGCGAACTGGCGATAGCGGGCGGCAACACCGTCGAGGTCATGGGCCGCGATCAGTCCAAGGCCGCCGACCTGGCCAAGGCCCTCGGCGGCAACGCCACGACGGGTGAGTTCGGCGCCGTCCCGGCCGGGGCCATCGTCATCGTCGCCGTGCTGTACGCCGCTGTCGTTCCGATCATCGCCGAATACGGAGACGCCCTTGCGGGCAAAGTCATCATCGACATCAGCAACCCGTTCAATGCCACGGCCGACGGCCTGGCCACCCGCGACGGCATCTCGATCGCGCAGGAAGCCACCACAGCGGCCCCGGCCGGCGCCAGCGTGGTAAAGGCATTCAACACGCTCTTCCGCCACGTCCTCGCCGAGGTCCGGCCGCTCGACGTATTCATCGCCGGCGACGACGCGCAGGCCAAGGCCAGCGTGGCGGCGTTCGTCGAGAGCCTCGGACTGCGACCGCTGGACGTCGGCAGCCTGGACATGGCGCACTGGCTGGAAGGAGTGAGCCTGGTCGAGATGGGCCTGGCCAGAAACGGGATGGGGCACTACGACTTCGCCCTCGGCGCCAGCCCCCGGACCGTTCCCCACAGCTGAAATAGGTGATGCATGAAGCCGTATGCATCCTGGTTCACAGCCAGCCGTGTGGCGGGCTGCGGAATCAGAGCCCGAATTCGGACCCTATAACCCGGTCGAACTCGACGCGGGCCACCACTTGCATCACGCGCTGCTAGAGAAACGCATCCTGGCAGTCGCGCCCCAAGTGCGCGACTGCCTTGTGGTCTCGGTCCATTTGCGCGGGTGTCGGGCAAAGAGTGAGTGGACCCAGGCTCAAAGCTGCTGATGCTTACGTCGGGTCAATCCGCCTACTGGCCGAGTTCGACCACCGTCTCGTGGATCGCGGTCAGCGCGTCGTGTCGGGCGTACTCTGCCGCCAGCTCTGCGGCGCGCTCTTGATAGGCCGCCTCGGCCAGCACCTTCTCGACCGCCGCGCGCACGTCCTGCGCGTTCGGGCGCTGGGTGGCGAGATTGATCGCGGCACCCGCCCACGCGGCACGTGCGGTTACCTCGGTCTTGTCCTCCGTCTGGCCGGCCAGGACCATCGGCACGCCGTGGCTGAGGGCCAGCTGCACGCCGCCGAATCCGCCGTTGCTCACCAGGACGTCGGTGTGCGGCAGCAGATCGTCGAAGGGGATGAACTCGGCCACTCGGGCGTTCGGCGGCACCCGCTCCAGTTCGGCGTCGCGGCCCAGCGTTGCGATCACCAGCACGTCCAGGTCGGCCAGGGCATCTAGCGTCGGCTGGACCAGCTCGGCGAAATCGACGTTTGCCGCAGTGCCCTGAGATACCACGACCACGCGGGGCGCCGACTCAACCTCATCCCACCACTTCGGAAGCTCCGACTTCTGGCCCGATCCGGCGGGCAACGCGCCGACGTAGCGGATCGAGTCCGGCAGGTCGCCTCGCGGATAGTCCAGCTGCGCGATCGACAGCTGCAGGAAACGGTCCGGCAGGCGCGACATTCCGTCCATGATGAATGGCGCCTGCTCCGTCGCCCCGCAGCTAGCGAGCACCTTCACCAGGTGCTCCTGCGTCGAACCGAACAGCGTCTCCTGCACCATCGTGTTCGCCGCCTGATTACGCTCCCTGCCCTCCGGCGAGCTGTCCGGCGCGAGACCGAGTCCGAACGG
>Ga0073928_10003452_pt1 | contig 24942 bp, 22 predicted proteins | sample PaiPotPPA55metaG_FD_76969 | JGI IMG/M metagenome (GOLD analysis project Ga0073928, IMG submission 76969) | Iron sulfur acid spring bacterial and archeal communities from Banff, Canada, to study Microbial Dark Matter (Phase II) - Paint Pots PPA... ...
CCACGCCAAAGATTGCCTTGGTCTCTCCCAGTCTCAGTTGAAAAGAAATTCCATCCAGTATCTGCCGGTCTTCAAATCCGATTGAGACATTCTCAAAATCAAGCGCGACCGAGGCCGGTCCCCGCGAAGGTTTGGACGGTTGCTCTGCGACCGATGGAGGGCTGGCCATAAGAATCGTTCACTGTCCGAAGATTGTCATCGAAAGCCGGGTCACAAAGAAGTCCACAGTAATGATCAGAATCGACGAAGCCACCACCGCCTGCGTGGTGGCGCGACCAACCCCCTGTGTGCCGCCCCGCGCCGTGATCCCGTAGTAACAGCCGATTGTTGAAATAATGAACCCAAACAGCACCGGCTTCACCAGCCCCATGAAAACGTCCTGTTTGACCAGGATCTGCCAAGCCGTGCTCCAGTATTGATGCGGATCAACACCGAATAGGTAACTGGAAACCACGCCGCCTCCGGCGAACCCTAGCGCGTCAGAAATAATAGTAAGAAAGAACAACATAAAAACCGTGGCCACCACCCGCGGCGTCACCAACTTCTTCATCGGGTCGGTGCCCAAGGCGCGCATGGCGTCAATCTGCTCGGTGACCACCATGGAGCCAATCTCGCTCGCCATTCCGGATGCATTCCGTCCAGCCACCATAAGTCCGGTAATGACCGGTCCCAGTTCGCGGACCATGCCCAGCGAAACTAGTTGCCCGATTAAGGACAGCGAGCCGAAGCGCTGCAGCGTGCTGGCACTGTTTTGAGCCAAGGCAGCGCCGGTGAAGAATCCAGTCAGAGCGACAATCGGCAGCGACCCCACTCCAATCAGATCGGCTTGCTGGCTCATGTCCCCGAAATATCGCGGCCGCGAGAACAGATTGGCCACCCCCCGGAACGCGATCCCCGCGTATTCCTGGACCGATTGGACCTTCTCCTTCGCGAAATCGCCGGGCGAGATAAGTTCCATGAGGCTTAGTGGGAAATATAACAGAGACGCAGCTTCTGGCTTTCAGCCGTCAGCCGGCAAGAAGGAACCCCTCCCTGGATTCTTGGCATACCGAACCCGGCGGGTGAGGAACCTGCTGTTGGCCGGCTGCGTTGACGCTGCTGAGGAAAGCAGGTCCCTCGACGGCTAGAGCCGTCTCGGAATGACAGATGATTGGGTAGACAGCGAACCGGCAAAAGTGCTTTTGCTGAGAGCTGAGAGCTATTCTCTCGCCTTCTTCTTGATCTCAATATTCAGCCGCTTGATTTTCTGATTGAGCGTGGAGAGAGGAATATGAAAGCGCTCGGCGGTTTCGGTCTGATTCCAGCTGCATTTCTCGAGCATGTCCACAATCAGGTGACGCTCGCACTCTTCCATCATGTCGAACAAGGATGCGTCGGCTCGACTCTCAATCAGCGGAAGCAACGCCCCGCGGCCAGCGATATGGTCAGGAAGAAGGTCCGGGCCGATCTCAGGCGTCGATGACAGCACCACCGCCCGCTCCATGACGTTCTCCAACTCCCGTACGTTGCCCGCCCACGAGTAATTCAATAGCGGGCGCATGCCTTCCGGAGTCATAACCCGCAGAGGGCGTTGATTTTCATCCGAATACCTGCGCAGGAAAAAATCCACCAGCAGCGGAATGTCTTCCTTGCGCTGCCGCAGCGGCGGCAGATCAATTGCGATCACATTCAAACGATAGAAAAGGTCCTCGCGGAACCTGCCTTCGCGGACTAATTGCCGCAGATCGACGTTGGTGGCGGCAATAATCCGGACATCCACCTGAATTTCGTGGGTGCCGCCCAGGTGCATGAATTTGCGGTCTTGCAGCACCCGCAAGATCTTCGATTGCGTGTCCAATCCCATGGTCCCGATTTCGTCCAGGAACAAGGTGCCGCGATCAGCAATCTCGAACAGACCTTTCTTCGAGGCGATAGCGCTGGTGAACGCTCCCTTCACATGCCCGAAGAGTGTCGACTCCAGCAAGTCGGGAGGCATGGACCCGGTGTTGACCGGTACAAACGGCCGGTCTCGCCGCGTCGAATTCAGGTGCAGGGCCTTAGCGATTAGTTCCTTGCCCGTGCCGCTCTCACCTTGCAGCAGTACCGTCGACCGGCTGGGCGCCACCTGCGCCACCAGGTCAAAGATCTTGAGCATGGGCTCGCTCTTGCCAACAATGTTTTCGAAGTTGTAGCGCTGCTTGAGAGCGCGCTTGAGTTGGACATTCTCTTCTTCCGTACGGCGCCGGGCAACCGCGGCTCGAACGTCTGCGAGCAGCTTCTCGTTGTCCCAGGGTTTTTGCAGGAAGTTGCCCGCGCCACCTTGCATGGCGCGCACTGCGTCTTCCACGGTTCCGTAGGCGGTGATAATAATGACAGGAAGTTGCGGATCGAGGGCGCGGATTTCGGGTAGCAACTCAATCCCACTACGTCCGGGCAATGCCAAATCCAGCAAGACCAGATCGAACGGTTGATCTCCCAGCTTGGACAGCCCTTCTTCCCCGTTGGCGGCAGTCTCTACTTCGTAGCCTTCAAGTTCGAGGAGTGTCTGCAGCGACTCGCGGATTTCCGCTTCGTCGTCAACAATTAGAATGCATCCCTGCGCAGGCAAAGCCTCCCTCATCCGCCTCGAAATGACGGCGACTTCAGACATTCACAGCCTTTCTCATCAAAGGAAACTCAAGGTAGAAGGTTGTGCCTGAATCCGGCGAACTCTCCACCCGGATTTTCCCCGCGTGCTCCTGGATGATCCCGTAGGTCACCGACAGCCCTAATCCAGTGCCCCGCCTCTGATTTTCCTGCGGCGACGTCTTGGTCGTGAAGAACGGGTCGTAAATTCGCTGGATGTGTTCCTGCGCGATTCCGGTGCCGGTATCGGAAATCACCACGCTGACACCATCACCGTTTGAGGTCGCAACCCGCAGAGTTCCTCCGCCAGGCATCGCGTCTTTTGCGTTTAGAAACAGATTGAGGAAAACCTGCTGCAAGCGCCCGGCATTGCCCTGGATCATCGGCAGGTGCGAAGCGAGTTCATCCTGCACCACAACCTTGCTGGTCTTGAACTGATGTTCCAGCAGACTTAGGGTGTCGAGGATGATCTTATTCAGGTCCACTTCGGCGAACTCCGCTGCGCTGGTACGGGAGAAATTCAGCAGGTTGTTCACAATCTCTGACGCCCGGAAAGTCTGCCGCGTGATCTTATCCAACAGCCCACCCTTTTGTTCGTCTCCCTGAAGCTGCTTGGAAAGCAGCTGCGCATAGGACGAAATAACCGCCAGTGGCGTATTCACTTCGTGCGCCACGCCCGCCGCCAACAAGCCGATGGACGAAAGCTTGTCGGCCTGCGAGAGTTGCGCTTCCAGCCCGACCCGTTCCGTAATGTCGTCCATGATGATCAGTCGGCCCACGACGCTGAATTTCTTGGTAACCAGCGGAGCAATGGCAACGTTCACGATTCGGGTTTCGCCGGTCGGCGCCGCAAGCCGGAACTTGTAGAGATTGTGAATGCCCGGACTCTGCCGCGTCCGATAGAACTCTTCCACGAAATCCGCCGGGAAAATTTCGCTTAGCGGACGCGTAAGCGCCTGCCAGCGCGGGAGCGCATACATGACTTCCATCTGCGAATTCCACGACTCCACCCGGTCCGCTAGGTCTACCGCCAGAACTCCAACGTTGATAGACTCCACGATGTTCTCGTTGAAATCCTTGAGCCGCTCGTATTGCGCAATCTTCTGCTCCAATGAGGCATACAGCCGGGCATTTTGAATGGCGATGGCGAAATAATCCGCCAGAGTTTCGAGCAGCTCAACGTCTTCGCTGGAAAGGAAATCGCCTTCCACCGTTTTGCCAAGTCCGAGAATAGCTACGGTACTCTTCTGGGCTCGGCACGGGATGTAATAGTTCAGATCGAGACGCGCGATAGTTTCCTGCGCGCTTTCAGCTTCGCGCGGAACCCGGTGCGTGTTCTCGAAGAAGATGTGGCCTTCGCCGCTTTCCGGACGTGTCTCACTCAGGAAGCCAAGATCGAGTCCGCCCGTTTGTTGAATTCCGAACGACTTGGCGAGCAAAAAGCGATCCTGCTCACCGCTGGCCAGAAAAATTGCCATCCGGTCAACCATGAGCGTACGCGAAAGCTGGTCCACAACCGCGGTAAGCATCTTGTCGAGGTCGGTTTCGGCATTCAGCTCGCGTCCGAATTCAATCAGCGTGTGCCGGTAGTCGTAGCGCGTGCGGTAGAAGAGCCGGTCAATCCGTTCCTCAATCCATTCCCGCACCGGCTCGAACAACAGAGCGGTAACCACAATCAACAACACCAGGCCGGGTCGTCCCAGGCTGGGCATCCTGGCCTGCACCACATATGCGACCACCGCGACCAGGCCGAAGTACGTGCCCGCAATGGCTACTGCTGCCAGCGTGTAGGCCATTCCCCGCTTGAAGATCAAATCCACATCCATCAGCCGGTAGCGGAAGATGGCGTAGCCGAAAGTCAGCGGCAGAACTCCGAGCGAGAGCACGGAAAGCTTCATGGCATCCGTTGGCACGTATCCCAACAGCGATGGAACCGCATAGATCAGCGTAAACGGCGTGATTGCCAAAATGGTGCCGCGCATCAACCATTTCAGTTGCTGTCGCAGAATAGTTCGATCCGCTCGGCGGTAACTGTGTAATAGAACCAGCGCGGCGGCGACGAAATAGACAACCAGATACCCCATCTCCATCCGGTCAATCTGCCAGCGCAACGTCTCACTGGCCCGCGACAGCAGCTTCGAAAGAACATGAAACGCCAGCATCAGCAGTCCCGGAAGATAGAGCGATGGAATCGCCCAACGATGCCTTCTGGCAAAGCTATGCTCCTCCGGGAAGGTCAGCACAAAATGCAGGAAGAGCGCCGGCTGCAGCAGCCACGCGGCCACGTTGCCCCAGTAAATCGCCCAGTCAAACGTGTTCAGCTTGCCACTGTAGTGGAAAGAATAGAAAACAAACGAAACCAGACAGAAAATGTAGAAATGCGTCGATCCTGGAGCAGTCCATCGGCGGAACAGCACATACAGCCCAATTCCGAGATAAACCAGCGCCACCAGGCGCAGCCAGTCGTTCGAATTGCGCTGCGCCGGAACCAGAATCACTGTCGAATCCAGCGGGATCGAGCCCCGCACTAACGAATAGGTAGCCTTCGACCATACCCCGTCATGGTAAAGCTGCTGAATGACCGCGCTGATTCGTCTGACCGGGTGGCCGTCTACCGCCAGCAACCGGTCTCCCGGTTTGATCCCCGCCCGAACTCCGGGACTACTTGCGGCCACTTGATCGGCTACCAGATCCTGGCCGCGCTCGATCCAGTTCACGCCGTCGTAGGGCGCCGGATACTGGCTCCCTTTGCGGAAACTGATCGCCGCAAGAGTGATCGCAGCAGCCGTCAGCAGCACTAGAAATACTGCGGTAAATCGAATTTGAAAATCCCGGTTCATCGGACCCGTAAGCAACGAACGCGAGTCAGCTACACCCGCCCGCTGCACTGGATGCACGTTCGCTGCCAAGTCAATCGTTTTTTTAGACGAGCTAAGTGCCATGATGGTAAGCGCTTCCAAGATTATAGAGGCAGCTCTAGAACCAGATTATGCTTTTTGGAATGAATCTCTGGTATTTGGTAAGTCTCTGGCATCACTAAGCTTATGCAAGACAGGCCTCAGCGACCAGTCCCGAAAAATTGGGGAGCCGAAGCTCCCCTTTACAAAAGCGACAGAGGCGATATCTGTTCTAATAGACTCCCCTCCAGGGGCGCAAAGTTGTCCAAGGTTTGAAGACAATGCGGGATTTTGTTCGAGAGACTGCGGAATCGTTGCCAAACTCACGCCAAGACGCATCCGGCGAATGGACCCAAGTTGCCGGACTGCGAATCCGTTTTGCCCATGCTGGATCCGGCCCTGCGCTGGTTCTCGTACACGGCCTGCTCGGCTACTCGTTCAGCTGGCGTCAGGTCATACCGACCTTTGCCGGACAGTTTGAGGTCTTCGCTCCCGACCTGCCTGGCGCAGGCCTCTCGGACAACGACGTCAGTTTGGACTGCCGTCTATCGTCGGCCGCCAAGCGACTTCTGGGTTTCCTTGACGCCCTTAGTATTAGATCTTGCGATCTCGTCGGAAGTTCCTACGGAGGCACAACCGCGCTGATGCTGGCCGCCCTGGCTCCCTCACGTGTAAGGCGTTTGGTTCTCGTTTCGCCTGCAAACCCCTGGTCGAAGATTGGCCGAATCAGACTCGCACTGCTCCGAAACCGAATAGCCGCTGCAACCTTCCCGGGCATCGCTCGACCGATGCGAACGTTTCACGACTACTTCTTGCGCAGGATGTGGGGAGACCCTCGCCGCATCACCCCTGAAATCTACCGCGGCTATTCGGCTCCTCTCGGACGACGTGGAATACTGGAACATGCGGTAAAGATAGTGCGCAGGTGGTGGGACGACATGCGGGAACTCCAAGTTATTCTCCCGCAAATCTCACAGGTTCCAATCCTGTTGGTGTGGGGAAGCAAAGATCGGACTGTCGATCCAGCGTCGGTCGAACCGTTGCGCACGTACTTCCGGTCCGCTCAGGTCGCCATCATCGAAGGCGCCGGCCATCTTCCTTACGAAGAATGTCCCGAAGAATTCAACCGGATTGTGCTCGAATTCTTGCAATCCGGACCAACCTCGGCGGTGCCAACCGGGAAGTAACCTGACAACCTACGCCTTCGGTGCTACGCTCAGACCAGCTTGGCTGAAATGACTCTCCAATCCGCCCCCGCCGGCAGTCTGGGTCGCTTAATCCGCGCCTTCCGCTCCGAGAACTCCGGCTCTTGGCTGCGTTTTCTGCTGGCGGCGATCGGGCTCGCCCTGGCCTTTGCCGCCGCGATCTTTTCTACTGCATCCCGCGACGCCGGCAACGTTCCCGCGACGGTAATCCTCGCTTCCTTAGCTTTGCTCCTGGCTGCCGGCGTCGGACTGGGAATTGTTCCCTACCTCGCCCGCCGCGTCGGAGCCAGGCGCATGCGCGAAGCCCTGGATTTCGAAGTCACCAAGGCTGGTGCCCTCTACGCGATTGTAGTGCTGACCATAGGGATAGCCGCCCTGAACACCGGCAACAACCTGCTCTACATCATCGTCGCGGCCATGCTGGCGGCAATCGTCGTCTCCGGTATCGCCTCGGCGCTTTGTCTGCGCGGGCTCGAACTTGAACTGAAAATTCCGGAGCACATTTTTGCCGGCACCGAAGTGCCGGGTACCCTCTGCGTGCGCAATCCCCGCAGGTGGATACCTTCACTTTCCATCTCCGCTACGCCAGCGGAAAAAGGCAAAGAACGCAAACGCTGGAGATGGGTAGCGACAACTTTCCCGGTGCCGCCATGGCGTCCGCCCGAACGGCAATGGTTGCAGTTGCCGGACCGCAAACTCCGCCGCATACCCGTTGACTCAGCTTCCGGAGTCTTTCACGAATCCGCGTATTTCCCGCTGATTCCGCCGAAGATTCAGCTCCAAGCCGAAGTCGGGTTGAATTTCCGCCGCCGCGGGCGCTACCAGGAGCGTTTCAGCCTCTCCACCCGCTTCCCCTTCGCGTTTCTGGTGAAAACCCGCCGCGTGGCGCTGGCTCGCGAGGTGCTGGTCTATCCCGAACTAACGGATTCTCAGGAAGTACTCGAGTTGCTGCCGGTGCTGAGCGGCAAGTGCGAAGCCTATCTGCGTGGACTCGGTTCCGACCTTTATCGCATTCGCGAGTACCTACCGGAAGACTCTGCCCGCCACGTGGACTGGAAAGCCACTGCAAAGTCCGGCGCTCTCAAGGTCCGTGAATACGCCCGCGAGGACGAACGCCGGCTGCGCCTGGTCTTCGACAACCCAGCTCCGGGAGTTATCTCAGCCCAGGCTTATGAGCAGATGGTCTCGCTGGCTGCGTCGCTGACCTGGCGCCTTTCGCAGCAGAACGTCTTTCTCTCGTTCGTAGCCCAGGACTACGAAGCGGTCGGCGATTTCTACGGGTTCCTACAACACCTCGCCACCGTCGCGCCGCAGGCAGGCCCATCCATCCTGGACGCCCTAGCTGGATCAACTGACTATAGCCTGGTATTCACCTCCTGTAATCGAGGGACAATTCCCGCCGCCTTGTGGGCGAGCTCCTACTTCCTGTTTGCGGAATAGGGGACCCGAAAGCCACCAATTCCAGCATTCCCTTTAGCGTCCAGAGTCGCCAATCCTTAGTGAACGGATTCCCGCAGTAACCATGACTTTGGTTACCTCGGTTCATTGGCCCTTCGGGGGATAACTGCTAAGGTTCCTCCCAGTAAGACCTGCGGACTATGTCCACCCACCAAATCCAGCTGGCGCTCTGGCTCTTGCAACCCGCGTTGCAGGCGGGAATCGCGGCGATCGTATTCCGCCGCAAGCTGCACAAAGATTTCCCGGTATTCTTTATCTACACCCTTACCCAGATCGCACTTTTCGCCGTCGAATTTCCAGTTTCCAAGTGGTGCAGTTCCGACGTGTACTTCTATACTTTTTGGATTGCCGCTGCGGTAAACGTAATCCTGGCGTTCAAAATCATCCACGAAGTCTTCCTCGACATCTTTCGCCCCTACCCTGCGCTTCGGGACCTGGGAACGGCCTTGTTCAAGTGGGCGGCGCTGATCATGGTCTTAGTGTCGGTGGTCGTGATTTCCATCACTCCGGGATGGGACGACCCGCTCACGAAAACCATCCTTGTGGTGCAGCGGTGCGTGCGCGTCATCCAGTGCGGCATGGTCCTGTTTCTGCTGGCGTTCTGCAAAAACCTTGGCGTCTCCTGGCGGCGGCAGAGCTTTGGCATCGTTTTAGGATTTGGCACATTTGCCGCGGTCGAACTCCTCACTACCGCTCTCTACTCCGGTTCTCACATGGGCGGACAGGTGGTCAACACAATTAACATGACCGCCTACAACGGCGGAATGATTGTCTGGTTGCTTTATTCCGCGCTCAACCGGCGCGAGTTCGCTCTACCGGTTCTGGTCCCACAGCGCTGGGACCACGCTCTGACCGACATCCATCCTCACGGCGATTCCGAATCGCTGATTCCGATGTTCGAACACATGGTGGATCGCGCCTTCTCCAAGGCGCAAGATGGTCACGCCTCTGTCTAGGTAAGGTATCGCACACTGTTTGTCGCCCGCCTCGATTTTGCTCAAAATAATGCACCGAATCTTCCAAAGCTGAGATCCGCCTTGACACCAAGCTTATAATTTCTCCCAGCTAAGGGTTTCCGCTCCCAGGGAACCCGCATGTAAGGAGAAAGACCATGAAGCATGCGGTCAGGACTATAGTCCTGGTGGTAGCCGTGGCATGCACTTGTTTAGCAACAGCCACGACAATCAGCACGAAGACGCACGACGCTCCAATGCCGTTGTGTCACCGGCAGATTTGCGAGTAATTGCAAACACAGCGCCGGTCCGCGTTGTGGGGCCGGAGATATGGGCCCGCGATTGCGAAAGCAATCCGGGCCCTCTTTTATTTCCGGGAAATTCCTGATTAGGCCGCTGATTCTTTCGCGCGGAGAAGTTGCTTCAGAGATTCCACGCTGTACACCGGCGGCTTACAGCTTCCTCCTGAACAAACCACCGCAACCGTCTTTCTCTGCTTGAGCACGGGCAGTTGCGGAATGGTCGCCGCCAACGACGGTGGAAGGTTCGCCTCTACCGCTTGGCTGAAGTTCAATTTCAGAACCGACCGGCCAACAGATGACTCCGCCACCGCCTCATCATAAAGTTGCTCCGCAGTTTCATCTTCTCCGACGATCACAATCTGGGTCTGCGGTTCTGCGCAGTGCACCGCCGCAATCCCATAGGTAGCCGCAAACAAGCCGTACTGGCCGGCAGCGCCCGCTAAAAGGTCCAGCGTCTGCTCGGCTTTGTCCCGATATCCTGCTTCGTCGGTGTAGGCATGCATTCTGAGAAGCGCAATCGCCGCCATCGGATTCCCCGCCGGTGTAGGCGAATCCTGAAATGGCTTGCGCGCAGTATTGAGTACGCCAAGCGATTGCGAGGTTGGTTGTGCGTCGAAGAATCCACCGGGCACCGAATCATAGAATCGCGCAAGCATCTGATCGCTAATCTGCCGCCCGATGCGGAAATAGCTCAAGTCCGCGGTGGCTTCGTAGGCGTCCAGACAAGCGTTGGCCGTGCAGGCATAGTCGTCGAGAAACCCAACAGTATCGCGCCGAGCCGCATCCGCGTCGGAGTAGGCCACCACGTGCTTCAGCCCTGCCTCCGCATTCCACGCTTCCGCCAGAATGCGGTCAATGGACCGCAGCGCGAAGCGCCGAGCGTCATCCATGTGCAGCGCGCTCGCGGCCTGCAGGTAGGCGGAGACGCAAAGCGCGTTCCAGCTCACATAAACCGTCTTGTCCACATATGGAGTCGTGCGCTGCAAGCGTGCCGCATACATCTTCTGTTTCGCGGATTGCAGAACTTCGCTCACCCACTCATTCGAAACGTTCATCCGCGCCGCAATCTCCTCGACCGGCGCCCGCTGATAAAGCACATTCTTTGCGGGATTGTGGTGCATCTCGCCGACTTCGTTAATGTCGTAATGAAGGCACGCAGCCTGCGCTTCTTCCTCGGTCAGCACCGCCTTCGCTTCGTCCACCGTCCAGGTAAAGTAGTCGCCGTCGTCTTCGAGCGAAATATCGGCATCCTGCGAGGCGTAGAACCCACCATGCTTGCGGTCACTCAGCCAATCATCCATCCAGCGAATGATGTCGCGTGCAACTTCCGCAAAAAACTCCGACCCGGTCACCTGATACGCATGCACATAGTTCTTGAGCAGCTCGGAGTTGTCGTAAGACATCTTTTCGAAATGCGGCACCAGCCACCGCTCATCCACCGAGTAGCGATGAAAGCCTCCGGCAAGCTGATCGTAAACTCCGCCCCGCGCCATTTTTTCGAGAGTCGTGGTGAAGACGGTTTGAATTTGATCCGTGGAGGGACGGGCGTCCCCGCCCGTCCCGACCGCAGCTCCGCCCTTCGCATACTGATCAATCAACAAATCCAGAGCCGAAGGATGCGGGAACTTCGGCGCGCTCCCAAAACCCCCATGTTCCTGATCGAACATCTTCAGGCAAGCCTGCACAATCTCATCGACTACGCGAAGCGAAACGTCGCCACTCTTGGCGGCAAACGATTCCGAATGCGCAATCGCTCCCTCGACCAGCTTCGCCTGCTCCGTCACATCGCCATTCTTTTCGTGATACGCATCCGAGATCGACACCAGCACCCGCCGAAAACTCGGCCGCCCATAGTGTTCGTCTGGTGGAAAGTACGTTCCCCCGAAGTACGGTTTCCCGTCAGGAGTCAGAAATGCCGTCAGCGGCCACCCGCCCTGCCCGCTGAGTGCCTGCACCGCAACCTGATACCGGCTGTCAATGTCCGGACGCTCATCGCGGTCCACTTTGATGGCCACAAACCGCTCATTCACAATCTGCGCAATCTCCGGATCGTCATACGACTCGCGATCCATCACATGGCACCAGTGGCACCAAACCGCCCCAATATCGAGCAGGATCGGCTTGTTCAACCGCTTAGCCGTCTCAAACGCTTCCTCACCCCACTCATGCCAGCGAATCGGCTGATGCATAGCTGACCGCAAATAGGAGGAAGAAGCGCGGGCAAGGGAGTTGAGGGTCGCGGTGGACATGGGTCAAGTTTATACGCAAGGCGCTACCAGTGGAGTGCTGGTCGCTCACGGTCGATTTGTGTGAGGATACGGCTTTCACTTCGTGTAAGGATACGGCTTCCAGCCGTATCGAACCGGATCGACAATGACTCCGGCTTCAGCCGCCGCCTGCTGCGCCTGCAGGCGATGCCCTGACACCGAACACGAGTTCGGGAATTTGGCGGTTGGATATTATGATAGGCGCATGTCTGCACTCCTCACCCAGAGAACCTCGCGAGCGTTCGCAATCCTCGCAGCCGGAATTGCGCTTCTGAGCCTCCCCGCTGCCGCCCAGACCAACTACTTCACCGATTGGCCCGTCGGCACCTCGCCGCAAGAAGTCGGCAAACGCGTGGCCGAGCACTTCGTCACCACTCCTCACGCCGATCCCAAGCACATCGTGTATCAGGAGGTCTGCACCTGGTACGGCGCGCTGACCTTCGCCCAGCTTTCAGGCGACAAAGATCTTTCCGCCAAACTGATTCGGCGATTCGATCCGCTGATGACCCCGACGGGAGCCGATCTCATTGGCAAAGAGCGGCATGTGGACTTCACCGTCTTCGGCACGGTGCCGTTGGAGTTGTATTTACAGACGAAAGACCCCAAATATCTCGACCTCGGCAAGTCGTTCCCCGACCGCCAGTGGGAGAGTCCAACTCCCGACGGCCTGACCAGCGAAACCCGCTTCTGGATTGACGACATGTACATGATCACCACCGTCGAGGTGCAGGCCTATCGCGCCACCGGAGAAATGAAATATCTCGACCGCGCGTCTTTAGAGATGGTGGCCTATCTCGAGAAATTGCAGCAACCCAACGGCCTCTTCTACCACGCGCCCGACGCGCCCTTTTTCTGGGGACGCGGCAACGGCTGGGTCGCCGCCGGCATGACCGAGTTACTGCGCTCGCTGCCCGCCAACCATCCTCGGCGCGCGCGCATTCTCGAGGCATACCGAAAGATGATGCACACGCTTTTGGGGTATCAGAGTAGCGACGGAATGTGGCGGCAGCTCATTGACCATCCCGAGGCCTGGCCGGAATCTTCCTCCACCGGCATGTTCACTTTCGCCATGATCACCGGCGTCAAAAATGGATGGCTCGACCCCGCCACCTACGGCCCCGCCGCCCGCAAAGGATGGCTAGCCCTCGTCGGCTACATCGACCAAAACGCCGACGTAACCAGCGTCTGCGAAGGCACCGGCAGAAACAATAATCTCGACTACTACCTGGCTCGCGCCCGCCGCACCGGCGATTTCCACGGCCAGGCCCCGGTGCTGTGGTGCGCGTCGGCGCTGCTGCGTTGAGGACGGCCTGTTGGCGTGCGAGTATTTCAGGACGCAGTCGGCATCTGTGGCGAAGGTTGGGAAGCAGGCCTTCGCGGCGGAGATAGTCGTCCATCACCTTATCGCTGACGCCTGTTCCGATGCGATCATCAGTGCGTGCTCTCGATTTGCCCAAACGTTTCTTGGCCCACTCATATTTTGCCCGTTCGGAGGTTTCCCACTCCCGGTCACGTTGCTTCTCGTCCTTGAACCCATGCTGCCAAGGCCTGCGTCCGTACTCGTCCCATGCAGCCGCGGAACCGTCACCGTAAACCCACAACAATCTCTCGATGAAACGGAACACTCCAGAGGTGCGGGAAAAGAAACCAGTCGTCATCCAGTTTTCCCCAGTCTGTCGTTGAGACGTAGCGCTCGGGATAAAGCCAGTCCTCTTTAGCTGCGGCAATATACCTGACGGCCCGCTTCTTCATAATGAAGTTGATGCGTAACACCTCGTCTTCCTCCAGCTCGCGGCCGAACTGGATATCTCCCAGGTGCTTCATAGCCGACTGGAAGGAGCGTGCGTTCACGCGATGCTCAGTTGGCGTACACCAAGGATTTCGCGCGAACTGAAGATGAGTAACGATGAGACAGGATTCGAGTCTTAGGGGAAAGATCGTACGCGTGCCGAGTTGCTTAAGTGACAGTTCGTTCGGATACTCCCATTCGCTCGGGAAAACCAGCTTGCAATAAAACGTCACCGGGTCGTCAGTCAGGATGAATTTTGTTGGGCTACGCCCTTGCACGCACTATCTCCCAAACGCCTTCCATCCACATCGTGCTGTGCTGGAATTGGTGCTGCATCACCGCGAGTGCTTCGTTGTGGTTGAGGGTACCCGTGCGTTTCTTAATCAGATCTAGGCCACGCGGAGTCCTGAATTTCTGTGCGTCCATATAAGGCACTAGGTCTTTGCTTGCGCCCCACGTGGGCTCTTGAATCTCCTCGAATTCGGAAAAGTGAGCGACCGCCTCGCGACCGCGGCTATCAACGATGCTGCAATCTAGTCGATCGGCTCGAAAGAATACCGCAAACCAAGAACCCAATCTAGTTCCTAGGTCGCGAATCCAGCCCGAAGTCGCGTTGCAGGCCGCGTTGCCAGGTTTCGTCGTCGCTTGCGTTCAAGTCCACCCAAGCCTCGTCCGTCATTCCGGCTCGCCACTGCAGGAAGGGGAGGGCGTTAGGGCCAACCGGATGACGAAGTTGCCAGGTGTCGCTTTCCGCGATTTCAAGAATCTTCGCCGCAACCAGGGACGGTGGCACCGGATTCTTCAGCGCGGCAGCGAACATCGCTGCAAAACGCTCGCGCTGCCGGTACGGCGAAGGGCTCGCCGGAACGCCAATGCGCCGCGCCATCGCAGTATCAATAATGCCCGGCTCCACGATCGCCACCCGCACCCCAAACGTCTTCATCTCGCCTGCCAGCCCCTCGCTCAAGGCCTCCAAGGCCCACTTCGACGCACTGTAGGGTGTCAGCGGCGCACTGGAAATGCGCCCGGCCACCGACGTGACGTTGATGATGCAACCGCTCCGCCGCTCCCGCATCTGCGGCACCAAAGCCTGAATGCACCGGATGGCGCCGAAATAGTTGGTCTCCATGACCGCCCGGAATTCATCCAGCGGCAACTCCTCGATAGATCCCGCTTTTTCGATACCGGCGTTGTTGACCAGGACATCAATTGGACCGTGATCTTTTTGTATGGCCGCGATGCCACGGCTTACCGACTCATTGGAGTCCACATCCATTGCCGAGACAGTGATCGGCAGTTTTTCGCGCGTGGCTATCTCCGCGAGTTCCGGCGACTGCGACGGCTTACGCATGGTGGCATGGACAGTATGTCCAGCGCGGCCGAACGCCAGCGCCGCCTCGAAACCAATTCCCTTGCTTGTTCCAGTGATGAGTACCGATGCCATCTTTGTCTCCTCGCGCGCGTTAACGCCCACCGATTCTAACCCAGCCATCGTCCCCGAGTGACGGGCATCGGGGAATAGGTCTCCGGATCAGGCGAGACCGAGCGAGTGCCTCGCCACCGCGCAATACAACTCCACCGCCTCATGCAACTGTTTCTTCTCCACGTACTCGCCCTCGGTATGTGCGACGTGGATTGATCCCGGGCCGACCAGCAGAGGCTGCCCCCAGTTGCTGAGCGCGGGAATATCGGTGGTGAAGGCTGCGACCATGGTGGACAGGCCTTCAAACGTGCGCAGCCGAACAAACGGAATCTCCAGCGTGAACTCAACTTTGGCCAAATCTCCCACGGCGGCAACAATCTCGCGCCGCAATTGTTCGGTAGGTCCGATCAGCCGATAGAGCAACTGCGCGCGCGCGTGGTCGGAAATTACATTGGGTGCGCGTCCGCCTTCGATCGTGCCAACGTTCAATGTGCAGGGGCCCATTTCCGGATCGGAGGGCAGCGGCTTTGCGCGCAGCCGGTGCAGCGCCTCAATCAGCTTGTCAATCGCCGACTCCCCTAGTTCCGGATAAGCCGAGTGCGCCATGCGTCCAGTGGCAGTCAGTTGAACCCGGAGCGATCCCTTTGACGCAATGGCCACGCGGTTCTCCGTAGGCTCGCCATTGATGAGAAACTTGCATCCATTGGCCTGCTGATTTGCGACTTTCGCTCCCCGGCTGTCACGCTCTTCGCCCACCAGAAAAAGCAGGCCAACGTAAATCCCGTCTTTTTTCAGGACCTCGGCAGCGGCAATTTGCGCCGCAATGATCCCCTTTGCATCGCAAGACCCGCGCCCATACACACAGTCGTTGTCTTCGGACGAAGGGATGAACGGCGGCACGGTGTCCATGTGGGTAGAGAAGACGACAGCAGGATTCGGCTCCTGCGGCGAAGTTGCAAACACATTCGCGCGCTCGCCTTCGACGGGCGTGCGACGCACGTCGTAACCCAGCACTTTCAGTTCTTGGGCGAGAACGTGTCCGACCAGGCCCTCGTTCCCGCTGATGGACTCGATGTCCACCAGCTGCCGTGTGAGTGAGACGACATCCATGCGCATCGAGGATAACAAATACGGTCGTGGAGCAACGGGCGTCTCCGCCCGTTGGCGGGCGAGATGCCCGCTCCTCCATTAAATCTATTAGCGCACTCGGCCTGCGATAATCTAATCGCGTCATCGCGCCATGAATCCCTCAGCCAGCACAATCCGTTCCCTCCTCCTCGACGGCCCCGCCGGACGCCTCGAAGCCTTACTCAACTCCGGCGCGGAGAACGCAACCCACGCCGCCCTAGTCTGCCATCCTCATCCCATGTTCGGTGGCACCATGCACAACAAAGTCGTTTTCCACGCAATGAAAGCCCTGAACAGCTTCGGATTCCCGGTGCTGCGCTTCAATTTTCGCGGCACCGGCCTCAGCCAGGGAGAGCACGATCACGGAGTCGGTGAAACCGACGACGTTCACACCGCCCTCGACTGGCTTGATCGCGAGTTCCATTTGCCGCTGATCTTCGCCGGGTTCTCTTTCGGCGCCGCCATCGGCCTGCGCGCGGCTTGTCCACACGACCGTGTAAAAGCGGTGATCGGCCTGGGAGTGCCGCTGAATCCGGTGGACGAGCGCAGCTACGACCTGAACTTTCTGCAGTCGTGCCACAAGCCCAAACTCTTCGTCAGCGGCAGCCGCGACCAGTTCGGAGCCCGGGCAAAACTCGAGGCGATGGTAAATTCTCTCCCCGAACCGAAGAAGTTGGTAATCATCGAAAGCGCCGACCATTTTTTTGAAGGCAGGTTGCGCGAGATGCGCGAGGCGATTGAAGTTTCGATCAAGGAGGCGGTCCCGACGTGAATCATCTGTCGCAACTCGCGGATGCGTGCCTACAACCGGTAAGAGCACGGCTTAAAGCCGAGCCAATTGATGCACCCAATGATTGGGCTTCAGCCCCTGACGTCTGGTCTTGGCCGGGCGCGAGCGAACCCCAGCGGCTAAAACCGAAATCAAGAGCGCTGACTTGCGGCACGGCTGGAAGCCGTGTCCTTCCGGGTCATGCCAATTCGCGGCCGTTTCGAAGACGCAGAAGCTATAAATGAAACAAATCGCGCGCCACATCTTCGACCACGCGCTCCGCGAATCCACCATCCAGCAGGCTTTCGCTCGCCACCTGCACTGCGAGCGCAGTGTGCTCCGAATTTGCGACGACCTCTACGACCTCTACGCGTACGGCCGCGTCTTCGTCATCGCCATCGGCAAGGCTGCACACACCATGCTGATTGCCCTGCATGAAATAGCGGGCACTCGCTTCGAAGGCATTGTCGCCAGCTCCGTCGAGCCTGAGTTCCAAATTCGCGGCTTCCGTTATTTTCACGGCGGACATCCCGTGCCCAACGCCGAATCCATCCGCGCCGCCGACGCCATGCTGAAATCACTCAACGCCCAAATCGAATCTTCTCTGGTGATTTACCTGATCAGCGGCGGAGGCTCTGCGGCCGCCGAAAAGCCGATTGATAATCAGATCTCACTCGACGATCTCATCGCAACCTACCGCGTGCTGGTCGATTCCGGCGCGCCTATTGCCGAGATCAACGCCATCCGCAAGCATCTGTCCTCCATCAAAGGCGGACGCCTCGCGCAGGCCGCATATCCGGCGACACAGGTTTCAATCCTGGTTTCCGATGTCCCCGACAACACCCCCGATTCCCTCGCATCCGGCCCCACCTTGTCCGACTCGACCACGGCTGAAGATTGCTACACACTTGCGGCCAAATACAAAATGCAATTCCCGCCATCCGTACAAGAGCTTTTCGAGCGCCGCGCCCTCGACGAAACCCCGAAATCAGACGACCCCGCCTTCGTCCGTACGCGTTGGTGGGTCGTTCTTTCCAATGCCGCGTTACTCAAGGCCGCCGCAGAGGAAGCCTGGCGTCAGGGTTTCATCGTCGAAATCGACAACCATTGCGACGACTGGGACTACGCCAAAGCTGCCGATTACCTACTGCGGCGGCTGCGCGACTTACGCCAAAAGCATGAGAGAGCGTGCCTGCTCTCCGGCGGCGAAGTGACAGTTCACGTCGAAAATGGCGGCGCCGGAGGCCGCAACCAGCAGTTTGCTTTATATTGTGCGGAAAGAATCGCCGGAGACAACGTCTGCATCCTTAGCGCCGGCTCCGACGGGATAGACGGCAATAGTCCCGCCGCAGGCGCGATCGTGGATGGAACAACTTTGGAGCGAGCAAAAGCCCGCAGAGTCGATGCGTCAAAACACCTCGCCGGCTTCAATGCCTATCCATTCTTTGAAGCACTGGGCGATGCCATCGTCATCGGGCCCACGGGCAACAATCTGCGCGACCTCAGAATCCTGCTGGCTGCTTAAGCGGTCTTTCTCTCCGGCGCGGGCATCTTGGCCATTGCTTCGTCCTGGGCCCGCTGCATCTCTTCCGGCGACAGGTCTTTTGTATGTGTCGCGATTGACCACTTATGTCCGAATGGATCGGCGACCAGGCCGTAACGGTCGCCCCAGAACTGGTCCATGACCGGCATCTTAACTTGAGCGCCAGCCGAGACCGCACGATTGAACGCCTTGTCAACATCGTCGGTGTAAATGTGAATGGTCACGCCTGTACCGCCGATCGAAAGCGGAGACAGGCCGCCGTATTCCGGAAACTCCTCATTCAACATCAGCATCGAGTCACCAATGCGCAGCGACGCGTGCATGATCTTTCCGTTTGGCATACGCGCCACACCCTGGACCTCGGCTCCAAGCGCATTCTTGTAAAACTCCAACGCCTTGTCCGCATCACGGACCGTTAGGTGCGGAGTAAGAGTGTGAAATCCAGGCGGAACAGCTTTCACTTGTTCAGGCATAAGAGAATCTCCTTAGGCCGGATATTTTAGATCAGGAGAACGTTAAGAAAATGTCAAAAAATCCTAGTGACGCCTTCTTTCAAAATCAGCACCCGGTCTTTGACCCCCGCAGCCGTAGCTTCCTGTTCCAGCAATTGCAGAGGTTCGTCCATAGGCTCGTGCGACAGGCGAAAAGTTCCGTAGTGCATGGGAACCATCCAGCGCGAATTTAGGTCGAGGAATGCGCGCGTGGCGTCGGCTGGGCTAGCATGGACATTGCGAAATGATGGCGGATTGTAGGCACCGATTGGCAGCAGCGCCAGCTGGGGACCAAGCCGCGTCCCGATTTCGCGAAAGCCGGAAAAGTACGCCGTGTCTCCCGCGTGATAGACCGAATGCTTGCCGCTGCGCAGCACGTAGCCACCGTATCCGCGATGTGCGTCGCGCAACACGCGCGCTCCCCAGTGCCGTGACGGCACGTGAGTAATGGTCAGATCGCGATGCCGGTAGCTGCTCCACCAGTTCAGTTCAACCACATCGCGGAAGCCCAGATCGGAAACCAGATCGAAAACGTTCGCCGGCACCACAACCGTCGGCGCCGATCCGCGAAAACGCTTCGTATGCTGCACAATCGCGCGCAGCGACGGCCGGTGCAGGTGATCAAAGTGCGCGTGCGTGATCAGTACCAGATCAATCGGGGGAAGATCGTTGACTTGGACTCCCGGCTGTCGCAGCCGCTTCAGCACAAACAGCCAGCGCGCAAAATTGGGGTCAATAATTACGTTTTCCCCGCCCACTTGCACAAAAAAGCTGGCGTGCCCAATAAAAGTTACGCCCATCTCGCCGTTGGAGACCAGTTTCGGCTTATGCGATTCCCCGGTCCGCGGCGTGACCGCCGAATGCCGCACCAGTTTCCCAAATTGCTGCGCCCGTTTGCGCAACGCCGGATTCTTGATCGCTTGTTTGAGCATCAGTTCTTAGCCTTTAGCTCTTAGCTCCGATATCCTTACGGTTCAACTTAGAAGCTAAGAGCTATTAGCTAACAGCTTTATTTTACCAAGCCGCAATCATTTGCTTGACCCACCGCGATTACGTCAGTTCTAATTCCAGTTGCTTCATCAATTCAGGAGTACTCCGATGCGAGTTGCATTCTTAGGTTTGGGAATCATGGGCCAGTCAATGGCCACCAATCTTGTAAAAGCTGGACACGAAGTCACGGCCTGGAATCGCACTCCCGGCAAGCCGGTCGAGGGCGCGCGAGTGGCATCTTCTCCTGCAGAAGCCGCGCAGGGCGTCGAAGTTGTCTGGATGGCGGTCTCCGACACCGCCGCCGTTGAAAGCGTACTTTTCGGGTCGGATGGAGTTGAGTCGTCACTCACCGAAGGTATGATCGTCGTCGATTCCAGCACCATCTCTCCATCCGCCACTCGGAAATTCGCAGAACGCATCGCGAAAAAAGGCGCGCAGTACGTGGACTCCCCTATGACCGGATCGAAAGCCGGCGCCGAGAGCGGGACCTTGCTCTTCATCGTTGGAGGCGAAGAGCAGGCCATCGAACGCCTGAAGCCACTTTACGCCGCCATGGGCAAGAAAATCTTCCGTATGGGCGAAGTCGGCAAAGGTCAATCCGCCAAGTTGGTGATGAATCTGCAGATCGCGCTCATCTACGAAGGCTTCGCTGAAGCCCTCACGTTGGCCGCCAAACTGGGGGTCGACGCGGAAAAGCTAATCCCGTTAGTGAACGCGTCGATGGTGAAGTCGGGAGTGGTCGAATACAAAGCGCCGTTTGTCCTCGGCCGCGATTTTTCCGCCAACTTCCCGCTCCGCCTCATGCGTAAAGATATCCGTCTCGCCCTCGACGCAGCCAAGGAAGTCCGTGTAAAGCTCCCTGGCCTAGAAACCGTGGAAGAGATCTACGAAATGGCCATCGAAGACGGCCACGCCGACCTCGACTACGCCGCTACCCTGCTGCTGCTGGAGAAGTGGGCAGGCGTGGAAGTGAAGGGCCAGGCAGCATGAGCAAAGAGTCGACTCGCACAAGGCTAAGAGATTTGCTGGCAGAACGCGCCCTTATTCTCGGCCCCATCACTCTGAGTAGCGGAAAGCAGTCCAACCACTACTTCGACTGTCGCAGGCTCACGCTCAACTCCGCGGGAGCCGACCTAGTTGGTGACGCCGTCCTCGACGTGATTCAGGAGCTTCCCGAAAAGCCCCTCGCCATCGGCGGACTAACTCACGGCGCGGACCCGATCATTGTCGCAGTCATGATGAAGGCGCGCCACCGCGGCTTGGCCATCGACGGTTTCTTCGTCCGCAAGGAAGCCAAAGCCCACGGCACAAAGAACCTGATCGAGAATGCGCCTAAAGCCGGCACCAAAGTCGTGATCGTGGACGATGTTGTTACCGCCGGCGGATCAGTGCTCAAGGCTATCGACGACGCCGAGCAGGCCGGTTGCGAAGTGGTCGCGGCGATCACCCTCGTTGACCGCAAAGAAGGCGGCGGCGACAAAATCCGCGCTAAGATCGCGCGCTACATTCCGCTTTTCACTCTCGACGATTTTCGCGAAGAACTCAGTCGCGCCAGTTGAGAAATCCACCGAAATCCACCGCCCGTTCGTTGACACTAATCCTCGCAAACTGCTAGATTTAATGGTTCCTGAGCATTCGAAAGAGACCTTTCGCCCGGTCACTACCTAGCAGACAATAATGGATGAAACGTTCCGACAAATAAGCGAATTACTGCTTGGTTCCATCCCAACCATTATTTTTTTCCTTTTGCTGTACGGGCTGTACACGGTGCTCGTCCATAACCCGCTGGCTGGGGTCCTGGCCGAGCGGCGTGCCCGCACTCAGGGCGCAATTGAAAAGGCCCGGGCCGATATTGCCTTGGCCGAGCAGCGTACCGCCGAGTACGAACAAAAGCTGCGGGACGCGCGAATCGCGATTCTGAAAGCTCAGGAAGCCTGCCGGACGTTGGCTTCGAAAGCCCGTGAGGCCGCCCTCGCCCAAGCCCGCACCCAGTCTCAGGCACAAGTGCAGCAGGCGCGCGCGGCCATCGAACAAGACAAGTTGGCGGCCAAGACTACGCTCGAAGCCGAAGCCGGACGACTGGCGACGGAAATCATTCGCATCGTCCTCGAGCCGGCGCTGGCGCGGGCTGGCGGTTAATAAGTCATGAAGATGACAAGTTTCGACACATTCCGAAAGCTCGGATTCAGAAAGATTGGCTTGCTGCTGGCCGCGGCAATGCTACTGTCGGCATTTGCTGTGGCTCAGTCGTCCCAGTCGCAGCCCGGGAACGGCTCGGAGGCGCAAGTTTCCGCCGATCAGACAAAACCCGATCAGTCCAAGGAACCCGCAGCCGAAGACGAGACCACCCCGTTCAAACATTCCGCCTCGGTGAAACTGCTTGCGAAGATTACGGGGCTAAGCCTGGACGGTGCTTACTGGCTGGCCGTCGTTCTGAATTTCGCCATCGTCGCTGGCGTCATTGTTTGGTTTTCAAAGAAGAATCTGCCAGCGATGTTCCGCAGCCGCACCGCGAACATCCAGAAGTCGCTGGAAGAAGCGCGCACCGCCAGTGCCGAAGCCAATCGCCGCCTGGCGGAAATCGAATCCCGCCTCAAGCATCTGGGCGAGGAAATCGGCCAGATGCAGGCGACCGCTGAAACCAGCGCAGCCGCAGAAGAAGAAAGGATTAAAGCTGCCGCGGAAGAAGATGCACGCCGCATCGTCGAGTCCGCGCAGCAAGACATTGCTGCCGCCGCGCGCACCGCACGCCGGGAGTTGACCGCCCATGCCGCCGATCTGGCCGTCTCGCTCGCCAGTAAGCAGATTCGCGTGGACGCGTCCACCGATCAGGCCCTGGTGCGCCGCTTCGCAAACGACCTCGCCAGCGACGGCGCCGCTGGAAAGAAAGCCTAGTTTATGGCCACCGTCACCAACACGTACGCCCGGGCCTTCGCGGATGTGGTCATATCCACGCGCCTTGATCCCGCCGTGACCCTTGCCGAGGCGCAGCAGATGGCCGCATTCGCCCGCGACAACAAAGACCTTCGCGAAGTCTGGGACGCGCCAGCGATCTCCGCCGATCAGAAGCGCGCCGTGCTTGACGACATCGTTAAGCGCGCCGGAATCTCGCGCCCAGTTCGCAATTTTGTTGCGGTACTCATCGACCATCGGCGCACAAGGTTTATCGGCGAGATGGTCACCCAGTTTGCGCAAGAACTGAATCAGCGCCTGGGATTCGCCGAAGCCGAAGTAACGACCGCGCGCGAGTTAAGCGCCGAAGAGCGAGCCCGCCTTGAGGGCGACCTGGCGAACGCAACCCGTAAGCGAATCCGCGCCAGCTACACGAAGGATGCAACAATCCTAGGCGGCGCAATCGCCCGCGTAGGCAGCACGGTTTACGACGGCTCGGTAAAGGGACAGTTGGAGAGGATTAGAACCGCACTTAGCAGTTAGCACTTGGCCCATCGGGTTCCTTGCGAACTATCACAAGCCGAGAAGGGCTAAACACCAAGTGCTAAGCGCCAATTGCTAGAAGCTAGGAGCTAAAAGCTAGAAGCTGATTTTATGGCCCAAATCAAAGCAGACGAAATCACCCAATTAATCCGCCAGCAGATTGCGAATTACGAAGTCAAGATCGCGGTGGATGAAGTCGGCACCGTGCTCACTCTCGGGGACGGCATCGCCCGCGTTCACGGCCTCGATAAGGTCATGGCCGGCGAACTGCTCTCCTTCCCGCACGGTCTTGCGGGGATCGCGATGAACTTGGAAGAAGATCAGGTCGGCGTGGTGCTGCTCGGCGAATACACAGAGATCAAGGAAGGCGACGAGGTCAAGCGCACCGGGCGCATCATGAGTGTCCCCGTCGGCGACGCCATGATCGGACGCGTCGTGAATGCTCTCGGCCAGCCCATCGACGACAAAGGTCCGGTCTCGACCGACAAGTTCATCGCTCTGGAGCGCCTCGCGCCCGGCGTGATTGATCGCCAGCCGGTGCGCGAGCCCATGGCGACCGGGATCAAAGCGATTGACAGCATGATTCCCATCGGTCGCGGCCAGCGCGAATTGATCATCGGAGACCGCCAGACCGGCAAGACCGCCATTGCCATCGACACTATCATCAACAGCAAAGGCAATGACCTGATTTGCATTTACTGCGCTGTCGGCCAGAAGCGGTCTTCGATTGCTCAGGTGGTCAAGATTCTCTCCGACTACGGCGCCATGGATTACACCATCGTACTCGCTGCGTCGGCGTCCGAGCCTGCTCCCATGCAGTACATCGCTCCCTATGCGGCCTGCGCTATGGGCGAATACTTCCGCGACACCAAGCGTCACGCGCTCGTCATCTATGACGATCTTTCAAAGCATGCTGCCTCGTATCGCGAAATTTCGCTGCTGTTGCGCCGCCCTCCCGGACGCGAAGCCTACCCCGGAGACGTTTTTTATCTTCACTCGCGCCTGCTCGAGCGCTCGGCCAAGTTAAGCGACAAGAACGGCGGCGGTTCGCTGACCGCGCTGCCTATTATTGAAACCCAGGCGGGAGACGTCTCGGCATACATTCCGACCAACGTCATCTCCATCACCGACGGACAGATTTATCTCGAAACCGATCTGTTTAATCAGGGCGTGCGCCCAGCGGTAAACGTGGGATTGTCGGTAAGCCGAGTCGGCGGCAGCGCTCAAATCAAGGCTATGCGCCAGGTTGCCGGCAGCCTGAAACTGGAGCTGGCGCAATATCGCGAGCTGGCAGCCTTCTCGCAGTTTGGCAGCGACCTCGACAAAGCCACGCAGTCTCAGCTCAATCGCGGACAGCGCCTGGTTGAGGCGCTGAAGCAGAAGCAATTCTCGCCGCTGCCGTTTTCCAAGCAAATCCTGATGATTTTTGCCGGAACCAGCGGTGTCCTCGACGATTTGCCAATCGAGCAAATAGGAGATTTTGAAACCGAACTATATCGCTACGTAGAGTCGGCGAATCCCGGCGTATTACGCACCATCATGGAGAAAAAGATTCTGGATGACGGCCTGCAGGCAGAAATGAAGAAGCTGATTAAGGAATGCAAAGAAGCCTTCGTGGCGGAGAAGCAAGCTGTAGCAGCAAAGTAGGTTGTGATTTTGGCCAACGACCGCTCTTAGCTTGCCCTGAG
>Ga0073928_10003454_pt1 | contig 24939 bp, 28 predicted proteins | sample PaiPotPPA55metaG_FD_76969 | JGI IMG/M metagenome (GOLD analysis project Ga0073928, IMG submission 76969) | Iron sulfur acid spring bacterial and archeal communities from Banff, Canada, to study Microbial Dark Matter (Phase II) - Paint Pots PPA... ...
CATTACAAAATGCACGGCATGTTGCACGTGGTGAGTCAGGAAGACTTCGATAAATGGCTGGCGACTCGGGAGGCGGAGAAACAGTAATGGCGACTTCGGCTACAGTTCACTCGCACGCGGCTCCTCAGGGATTTATTCGCAGATATATTTTCAGCCTGGATCACAAGGTCATCGGGCTTCAATACTATTTTCTCGCGCTGGTGGCGGTGTTTGTCGGAATGTTTCTGTCTGTGCTGATGCGGTTTCACATGATCTGGCCAACCGCGGTGTTGCCAATTATCGGCGAGATCAAGCCTGAGACGTATTTAAGCCTGCTGACCATGCACGGCACGATCATGGTTTTCTTCGTGCTGACTACGGCGCCGCAAGGCGGCTTTGGAAATTACTTTCTGCCTATTCAAATTGGCGCGCCGGATATGGCGTTCCCGGTCCTGAACATGCTTTCGTTCTGGACCACGTTCGTGGCTTTCGTTGTGATATTGGCCGCGTTCTTCGTGACCGGTGGAGCGCCACTCCACGGCTGGACTGGTTACGCTCCGCTAAGCGCGCTGACAAACTCTGGTCCGGGAGAACAACTGGGCGCGGATTTGTGGATTACGAGCATTGCGATCTTCTGTATCGCTTCGCTGATGGGCGCGCTTAACTTCATCACCACCACGCTTGATCTGCGAGCCAAGGGCATGACGATGATGCGCATGCCGCTGACGGTTTGGGCGTGGTTCGTGACTGCGATTCTGGGACTACTGGCTTTCGGCGTATTGCTCTCGGCTGGAATTCTGCTTTTGCTTGATCGCAATCTGGGCACGAGCTTTTACGTTCCTTTAGTCGTAGTCAATGGCCAAGTCATGGGCCATAAAGGTGGTTCACCGCTGCTCTGGCAACATTTGTTCTGGTTCTTCGGGCACCCCGAGGTCTACATCGCGATCCTCCCCGGCATGGGGGTGGCTTCGCAGTTGCTCTCGACCTTCTCGCGCAAACCGATTTTCGGCTACAAAGCCATGGTCTACGCGATTATGGCAATCGGCTTCCTTGGATTTATGGTCTGGGGCCATCACATGTTTATGAGCGGCATGAGCCCGTACACGGCCTTTGCCTTTTCGCTGATGACGATGGCAATCGGCGTACCCTCGGCCATCAAAACCTTCAACTGGCTGGGCACGATTCACGGCGGACGCGTGCGCTTCCAGACGCCGATGCTGTTCGCTATCGGCTTCGTTTCGCTGTTCGTTTCGGGCGGATTGAGTGGGCCGTTTCTGGCACAGCCGGTGCTGGATATTCCGTTGCACGATACAGCTTTCGTGGTCGGGCACTTTCATTTGATCATGGGGGTAGCAGCGATCTTCGGCATGTTCGCCGGTACGTATTACTGGTTCCCAAAAATGTTTGGCCGCATGATGAATGAGACCTGGGGCCGGGTTCACTTCGTGATTACGTTGATCGGCACCTATTGCATTTTCATGCCGATGCATTATCTGGGCATGGCGGGTCAGCCGCGTCGCTACTCGCAATTCACCGAGCTCGCCTATTTGCATAATCTGATCCCGCTCAATGAGTTTATGACCTATGCCGCTTTTATCACCGTGGCTGCACAGTTCATCTTTGTGGCAAATTTATTCTGGAGCATGTTCAAGGGACCGAAGGCGAGCGACAATCCGTGGGAGGCGACGACGCTGGAGTGGACCACGGCCACGCCGCCTCCGCACGACAATTTTGGCGGGCATACGCCGGTGGTAAATCATGGGCCGTATGAATACAGCGTGCCAGGCGCGCCACGAGACTACGTAATGCAAACGGACCCAGCGACGGTGGCATCGCACTAGAAAAGTTCGCGGGCGAGGGTGCCCGCGCCACAGGATCGACGCATCTATCAGTCATGGTAACTTTCAGTTCTCCAGTTTCGATTGATGTACCGAAGACGGGCCAGGGTGGCGGCGGCACGCGTCCGCCTGCGTACAGTGGCGGCGGGGATGGGCCGGGCGATGGGTCTCCGGATTACGGGCAGCGTTTGCGGCGGGTGCGGCTGGGTCTGGCCATCGGACTGACGTCGGTCACCATGATTTTCGTTTCGCTGACCAGCGCGTATGTCGTGCGCCGGGGTTTGCCAACACTCGACGAACGAACCAACAAGTATGTGCGCGATTGGATTCCGGTCGACCTGCCGACCACCTTACTGCTCGTAAACACGGCGTTGTTGCTGGTGAGCAGCATTACCGCGGAATTGGCTCGACGGCAGATTGCACGGCAAGCGGCACTGGCTCCGCTCCGTTCTATTCCCGGTGTTTCGCTGGGCGAGGACAATGGATTTCCCTGGCTGAGTGTAACTGTCGTTCTGGGCGGGGGAATTCTAACGGGTCAGTGGTTAGCTTGGCGCGAGCTTGCGGATCGCGGTTTTTATATCGCGACCAGCGCCAGCAGTTCGTTTGTCTATCTGCTCACTGCAACCCACGCGGTGCACCTGGCGGGAGGAATTCTGGTGCTGCTTTACGCGGTTGCCGTTTCGCTGCTGCACAAGCCGGTTGAGGAGCGCCGCATCGTGGTGGATGTGACCGCATGGTATTGGCATTTCATGTTTTTGTTGTGGCTGTACATTTTCGGGTTGGTTTGGTTTATCCGGTAGCGGGAAACGCGGGCGAGGCGCCACACGAACTTAATTTAAGGAGACCGAAACATGTCTGAGGTCGCGGTGCAGCACGAAATGGCTGGGGTTTACGAGCCATCTCTGTTTGGCACCTACTCCAAGAAGATCGGGATGTGGCTGTTCCTGCTCTCGGACACGCTGACGTTCGGAGCTCTGCTGTTTGCCTACAGCTACGGACGCATTTCGAATCCGGACTGGCCGACGCCCTTCGGCAAGGAAAGCATCAGCAACGCCACGATCATGACGGGATGCCTGCTTTCCAGTTCCTTGACGATGGTGCTGGCAGTACTTGCGGCCCGGCGCGGCGATCGTGCCTGGACCCGCAACTGGATCCTGTTCACCATGCTTTTCGGCACAGCGTTCATCGTGCTGCACGGCTTGGAATGGACTCATCTGATTGACGAAGGCATGACGCCATTCAAGAATCCTTGGTCAGCAAACGTGCCGCAGTTTGGCGGAACTTTCTTTACCTTGACCGGCATGCACATGCTGCACGTGACCATCGGCGTGATTTCTCTGGGCGTGGTTGCGTTGCGCAAAGCGTTCCTTCCGATTTTGTTGGCCATCTGGGCCGTGGCATGGTGGGTGATTCCATCCAGCAGCGTGTTTCACTATGGAGTCCATGTATTGCTGGCGGGGTTGGTTATCTCTGCCGTAATTCTTTTTCTTAAGCCTAAAGATTATGACGCGCCCGACGTGGAGATCGCAGGACTGTACTGGCACTTCGTCGATCTGGTGTGGATGTTCATCTTCCCGCTGGTGTATTTGATGTCGACGCGGGTGTGATCTAAATACGATGTGATCCTGAACGGGAATCTTTGCACGGGAGAAAATCTTAATGCACACAGCCGTCGCAACGCACGATGAGAGCAAGACGCAGTACTTCTGGGTTTGGGGCGTATTGCTGCTGCTCACTGCTGTCGAGGTAGTGCTCGCGTACAAACAGGTTTTTCAGCCGCTGCAGATGCTCGAAGCACTGATGATTCTCTCCATCATCAAGTCGGCGCTGATTATTGGATACTTTATGCATTTGAAGTATGAGATCGCCGCAATGAAATGGGTCATGATGGCCGCCGTGGTCGCGTGTCTGTGCCTGATGTGCATTTTCTTTCCTGACGCTTTTCGAATTGTGCACCTGGGGGTGCGATGAAACTGCGAGTGGCCGCGCTGGCTTTAACAATCGCGCTTTGGGCTGGCCCCGCCACAGCTCAGAGCTGCGCCATGTGCTATAGCACTGCCCGCGCCCTCAATAAAGACGGTCAAAACGCAATCACCCGCGGAGTGGTCGTATTGCTAATTCCTCCCATCGGATTCATGACTGTCGGAGTTGGCTTAGCGTTGCGCTACGGCAAAAAGCGGGATGAGGAAGCAGATTAATCTGCCATCATACGAAAGATGTAGGCTCTGACGCATTCGGAGCCTTTTCTTTTCGGCAATAATTTCTTCCACGCCGTGCCCTAGTGCATGATTTGAAAAATCATGCCGGAACCCTGTTGGCCTCCGAGTTCGGTGGTGCCGTAAAGATTGCTGGCAGAATCTAGAATCAGATCACCGGTGGGATGGTATCCGTCGGCAGCGCGCCCGAAGACGTGCACTACCTTGTACGTCCAGCCCCCCTCGGTTGCAGGCGTCAACTCGAAAACCGTGCCGCATCCTCCGCCGCACGCGCTCTCAGTAGCACCGAGCATTGTCGTTCCATAGAGATTTCCAGCCGGGTCCATGACCAGTCCGGCGACGGGATTTCCGGCGGGAGCGTTGTAGAAAGCGTGGAGCAGGTGTTCGTGCCAGCTGCCATTTGAGCTCGGTGAGAGTTCGTACACCACTCCGTATCCGGCACCGCCCTGGAATGCCGTGCCATAGAGATTGCCGGCAGCGTCGAGAATCAGGTCGCCGAAAGGATATTTTCCGTCGTGCCCGCCAGTGAAGGCATGCAGTACTGTTTCCGTCCATCCACTGGAACCGGGAGTCAGCTTGAAAATTGTGCCATTCGCGGAAGCACCGCCTGCGAATGTTGTACCGTATAAATTTCCGGCAGAGTCAAACACTAAGCCATCGTAAGGCGATGCTCCATCCGAGCCGCCCTGGAAAGCGTAGAGCACGCTTTCGGTCCATGCGCTGGAACCGTGCGTAAGCTTGAAGACTGTGCCGCAGCCTGAACTGCAGGAGGATCCGATGTTTCCACCCAGTAAAGTTGTGCCGTAAAGATTGCCCGCGACGTCCAACCGAACTCGGGCGGATGGTTCGCGGCCGTCGCTGCCTCCGGTGAAGGTATAAATAACCGTCTCGGTCCAGCCGCTCGAACCCGCAGTGAGTTCGAACACCGTGCCACATCCCAGATTGCAATTCGAGCTGCCGCCAAAATTTGTGGTGCCATAAAGGTTGCCGGCGCTGTCAAAAACCAGGCTGCCGTAAGGCTGGCCTCCATCCGAGCCGCCAGTAAAGTTGTATAAGACGCTCTCGGTCCAGGTTCCGTTTGCGTTGGGAGTTATTTCGAAGACGGTCCCTTGATTGTTGGTTCCACCAAGTTCGGTGGTCCCGTAAAGGTTGCCGGCCTTGTCTAAGATCAGGCCGGCGTAGGGCAGTTTGGGGTCGGTGCCTCCGGCAAAGCTGTATAAGGTATTTTCCGACCCCGCGCCGCCGCTAGGAATTACCGCTTCTGTCTGGTTGGAATATCCACTTTGCGTATTGTCCGAGTTGACCGCGGTAGTGACGTAATAATAAGTTTGGCCGCCTTGGACAGTACTGTCGACATAAGAAGTGTTTGGATCGACAGATGAATTGAGTCGAGTGTACGGCCCACCCGAGTTGGCGCCGCGAAACACGTTATATCCGATGATGCCCTGGGAGGTGCTGGCGTCCCACGACAATTGGACGGTGTGTGCGGCGGCCAAGGTGGACAAGGATAAAAGGATGAAAGTAAGTATAAGGCCGTTGGATGTTGCCTGCGGCGTGAGATGCCTCACGTGATCGCCTCTCTTGCCCCGTGCTCGGGCACGGTCGGGGGATTGAAGAGCGGCTGCACCGCGATCCTGATCGCTGCGGTTTGCGATCAAAACAACGTGGTGTGCAGCTAGGCTCATTATTTGGTTTCAAGCTGAATTCCTGTAGGTCACGGAAGGTCATGTGCTTCTGGTGATTAGCCAAATTGGGACGTGCCCTGAACACACGCTGATTGCGGCGCAGTTTTGTGATTGGCAATATGCGGAAACGGGAAAGTTAGGTCAAAAGCGGGCAGGCAGTTCCGAAGCGATGCTGAAAAAGAGTTCGCTTGACGAGCGGCGGGTCCTGCTGCAGTGGCTAGACTTCCCTGCTTAGAGCCTCGATAAGTTGTGCTGCCCCGTAGAGTCGACCTATTTCGCTGGGCGATAAGCGTTGCACGGCGTCGGCCAGTGCGGCGACGCGGCGTCTGCGTCCCTCCTGCATGATTCGTGCACCTTTTTCAGTTGACTCAACCAGGATGGCGCGGCGATCTTGCTTATCAGTTTTTCTATGCACCAGTTTGGCTCGCAACAGGCCGCTCACTATGCGGCTCATGGTCGACGGTTTTACCTGTTCGGCCTGGGCAAGACTAGCGAGTGATTGTGGGCCTGCAAAGACGAGGACCGATAAGGCGGATAATTGCGCCGGTCCGATGCCAAGCTCGTAGTCACGGACGCGCAAACGGCGCAGCAGATGGATAGCCGCGGAGTGCAAACGGTCAGCGGCCTCGAAGGCGCCGGGTGCGCCTTTATTTCTCTGTTTGTTCTTAGGAAGTTCTTGCATTTTATTAGTTAGCTATGCTAATTAAATACTACGTCTTTCGTTCGAGGTGAGGCGATGGCAAACAATACGACTTCGGCGGAGATCGGCATCAGCGCAATCGGACAGATCGCTATCAATGTGCACGACACCAACCGGGCAATTGAATTTTATCGCGACACTCTAGGTCTGAAGTTGCTGTTCACCGCCGGGCATCTGGCTTTCTTCGATTGTGGCGGCGTTCGGATGATGCTGACACCTCCGGAACGTCCGGAGTTCGATCACCCGGCGTCGATCTTGTATTTCAGGGTGCCTAATATTCAAGTTGCCTACGCCCGCCTTGTCGAACGCAATACAAAGATAGAGGGCGAGCCGCACATAGTTGCCCGGATGCCAGACCACGACCTCTGGCTGGCGGAATTCCGTGACTCGGAAGGTAATATTATGGCCTTGATGAGCGAAGTGCGGCGTTAGGATAGTTGTGCCTTCTTAATCACCGGCGTCCAACCGAAATCAGCAGTTTGCCATCCAACTTCGGTATATCCTTATGCCTGTAGTCATGCTTGTGAAATGCGAGAAATGCGGTTATGAGAACTTTCCGCAGCACCGCTATTGCGGAATGTGCGCCGCTCCCTTGCGCATCCCAGGCATGGCCACACCCCCGCCCCCGCCGCCGCCTCCGGTAAAAACTTCTCTCCCGCCCGTGCAGCACGCGACGCCTAAGTACGAAGAGCGACCGGCGACGCCGCTCAAAGAAGTAGCTCCGCGGCCGGTCAGCGGGCCTTCTTTTCTAGGCTTGGGCCAAGAGCCGGCTGAAGACAAGAGCTTCAGCTACCTCTTTGAAGATGAAACGCCGACTCATCGTGGACGGAATCTGGTGGTGATTTTGTTGATTGCCGCCGCGGCGGCCGCAGCCATTTGGCATTGGCGGCAAGATTTGCGGGTGGTAGTTGACCGGCTGCTCAATACCCTGCCGGCTGCCACGAAACCTGCTGCCACGGATAAGACGGATTCAAATTCTCCCGCCCCCGCCACGACAGACGCCACCGCCGGAGGCGTCTCGTCCACTAGTTCCCCGACTTCATCCCAGCCAGGTGGAACTGCTACGCAGACGCCAGCGGCGCAAAATCCGACTCCGGCTGCTACGGATGCCGCCGCGACGGCACCGCCGCCCGTAGTCTCGGGAAAGACGGATTCAACTCAAGGCGGAGCGGAAGCCCAGGTGCCCGAGCAATCTCCTGCGGCGAATGCATCACCTAAGACCTCTCCAGCCCATGAGGAATCGGGTGAAACCGCAGATTCGGACGAAGCTCCGACCCCGCCGTCCAATGCGCGCAAGCCGGTCACAAAGGCAGCACGAACTACAACAATGACATCGCGAGCAGACGATCTCGAGGCACAAGGCGAGAAATATCTTTACGGAAACGGCGTCCCCGAGAACTGCACTCGCGCCAGGACAAATTTACTGGCTGCGGCTGAGCACTCCAATGCGCAGGCTCAAAGCGTGCTCGGAACTATGTACGCGACAGGTCACTGCGCCACTCGCGATTTGCCAACCGCCTATCGCTGGTTCGGGCGATCGTTGCGCCAAGACCCGAAGAATACCCGCCTCGAACAGGACTTGAAGGTTCTGTGGAATCAAATGACGCCAGATGAACGGCAACTGGCGATGCGCTCCGGGCGTTGAGTGATGCGTGGTCGGGCGTTGGAATTTCCCCACCTGCCATAGGACTCCCAAAATCCCGCCTGCAGAACTGAATCGGGTTCGAATGAATGCAGGGTGCCGCATGTCTCGCTGCTTCTGCGAGACGTGGGAACTGCGCCCTCGAACCAGGAACAGAACCAAGGCTACGGGAATGCACAGTAACTCAGAGCCCAGAGGGTTACCTCACTGACCAATTCCCATGTCTCGCAAAAGAGGCGAGACATGGGGCACCCTAGCTTTGCGTCCCAAGACTCGATCGGCGAACAGTTTACTTGTGCTTGTCTTTATAGATGCTCTTGCTGATGCGATTCTGTTGCCGGTTAATCCCCTTTTGCTCTGCCTTGGTCAAATGGCCGTTGTGCGCTGCCATATCCTTTTGCTCACGGTTTTGCACACTGGCTTCGCGTTTCTCTAAATTGCCGGCTTGTTTCGCGTTTAGGGAGCCATTGTTAATCCCGTTGGCAATGCGTTTCTGCTGATTGGCCTCGCGGCCGTTTACCTGATTTACTCGCGGATGGCCGGGATCGACGACGCCTGGTCCAGCGCCTGAGGTAGAGGTTTGGGCAAGAGCAGAGCCGGCGTAAAGAATGCCTCCTGCTGCCACGATTAAGACCCAATTCGACAGTTTGTTGATCATATGGTGGTAAATCCTCAAAAATAGATTAGTTCCGCATTCCCAAATCGGGCCAGTTACCAAGGTTGTTGCCCGCGATCCGACTTGTAATTACCGAGCTCCAGGTCCGTTGATGACTGGCAGCTTCTAGCTCCTGATCCTCTTGCATGCCAGAGGTCTTGAAGGCAGTAGCTAGAAGCTAGTAGCTAGTAGCTAAACAGCCTCCATAATCCCTGATGCGATTGTCAGGTAATTTTCACAATAACTTGACGTGCGCGTGGCATATTTTTCGCTTCTATAAGTAAGACTGGCCTAGCGGTTGGGAGACGGAAACCTATGGACATCAACGAACTGGTTTTATACTGGATGGTTTGGGCACAATTTGGCCAGGAAGCCGCAGGTCGTGAACTGGTCCGGGCGCTGGCTTCGCCGGATGAAATCATCCGGGTGGTAGCACGCATTATGCTAGGGCAAGGCGGCGGATGCTCCAAAGAGCTTATCGGACAGGCACTTGCCGAGGAAGAAATTTCTGAGAGTATGGCAAGTCTCTGCGGCTTTGAACAATGCCAACCGTCCAAATTCAAGAAATGGGATGGGACCGGCTGGTGTCCGTCCGCTTCGGCTTAGGCGTTAAAGGACATCAGATCAGTGAGGCAGATATCCGGCTTCCATGGGCAGCTTGCCATCGACTCTTACCACATTTACCTGATCGTTAATCGAGCGCACGTCAACCAAGCCGATTGCGCCTTCCGTAGACTCTACCCGCTTAAGCACGTCTTCATCCGACTCAACCGTGGTAATCGAACTCTGGTGAGTTGCGATAAATGACTTCAACTCACTGGCTGACATTTTGTTGAGCCGCTCCAAGGTCGCCATTTCGCCGCTCGAATTCCTGTGCAGGACGAGGATGACGTCCTTGCCATCGTGCCACTTCTTAACTTCGAGCCGAAGTATTTTGGCCAGATGCGCAGAGGCAACTTCTCCAACAGTATTGTCTTTGTTGACCACCACCGCCATGTGGTGCGCGAAGCAAGGCAGAATTGAGCCCATCAAAAAGATCGACAGACAGAGAATACGGGAAAGCTTCATAACCACACTCCAGCCAAAGGAACGTCTGGTTAAAGCATCCCGCGTCTATCAGGGAAAACCTAGTGGAAAACTTTGCTCAATGGTTACGTTGGTGATGTCTAGCGGGTCACGCATTACTCCATCGGTTCGACCAGAGGAATCTCTGCGGGCGATTTTCGGTCGGGTAATTGGACTATGACAATGGCTACAAGAACCAGCACGATTCCTAGCGTCTGCAGCGGGCGCATCAACTCGCCTAAAGCGACAGCCGCAATGACGATGGAGAATACCGGCTCCAGGCAGCTCACCACGATCGCCCGCGTGGGTTCGAGGTGCTGCAACCCGCCGAAGTAGAAAGAGAACGGCGCGAGCACCGATATCAAGGAAAAGCCCAGCAAGAACAACCATTGGGAGCTGGAATAGTGTGCGGCCATGATCTTCCATGGCGGATTCACAATAAGCCAAAATAACGATGCCCCCAAAATTACATAAAGCAATACCGTCCACCGATCATAGCGGGCGAGGATGCTGTGTCCGCCGATATTGTAGAAGGCGAATGAAAACGCCGCTGCCAGTGCTGCCAGTACTCCGATTGTGTCGAGACGAAATCCGGATGAACCGAAAATTCCAATGACTAGGGCGATTCCGCTTACCGCTAGCACAACCGCGGCGATCCGCTGCAGCGTTGGCTTTTGCAGACCGCGAGCGAATGTGTAAAGCAAAACCCATACCGGCGCTGTGTATTGCAAAATGATTGCAGTCGCCACGTTCGTTCGTTGAATGGCGAGGTAATAAAGATAATTCGATGCGGCCACGCCAAGAACTCCCAGAATGAACATGCGCAGGAGATCGGGTGTGGGTAGTCGCAACGATTTTCGGCCGCGAAACAGCAGCAACGCCAGCAGCAAAATAACGAAAGAAAACGTCGTGCGGCTTTGCGACAAAATGAGGGGATCGATCGGCCGAAGCGTTTGCCCCCGAGGCAACAGCTGTCCGGTAAATGCGGCCCGACCGAGATTCGCAGCTACGCCCCATAAAAATGCGGCGCTGGCGATATAGAGATATCCGCGAAGTGGTTGGCGACGGTCTGTGTGCAATGGCGGAGTGCCGATCTTAATTACGGAAAACCCTGGAATCTGTCGAGCTTTGCTCGGCCGGACAGCTGAGAGCGGCTGTTCCCACGCGTTCCTATACGTACTCGATGGTGTAAGTAATCTTCGCTGACTTGTGCAGCATCGCTGCGACCGAGCAATATTTTTCTTCGGAGAGGCGCACCGCATCCTCTACCGCCTTGTGCGAGACATTCCCTCCCACTCGATAAACTAGACGGATCTCGGTATATACAGTTGGCGGAGCGGCGGAGCGGTCGGCTTCGGCACGTACTTCAAGGCTGGTAAAAGGCTCGCGTTTCTTGCCCAGAATGCTGGCGACATCATACCCGGTGCATCCACATAAGCCGACCAAAACCAACTCCATGGGACTGTTGCCAGTTTTACTGGCACCGTCGACCACGATGCCGTGGTTACTGCTAGCCTGCCCCAGGAAACGCAGGTTGTCTGTCCACAGCGCTTTTGCTTCAACCATTGCGACCTCCCCTAGATTTCCGATTTGCGATTATCGATTGTTCATCTCCGCCTCCAATCGCCAATTGGAAATCGGCAATCGGCAATTTCGACGGTGATATCCTTCACATTACCGGCGATTATCCGTCTGCGGCTCGGGATGAATCAGGACGCGAAACAACTCCGGAGCTTCCTGCTTGAAGTGGATCTCAAGATCGGTCGAAATATCATGCACGCGCGCGAGCGGAAGGTCATCCGAAAATGTGCAGTGGCAGGAAACGTATAGCCGCCCTCGCACGTGTTTGACTTCGACCTCATGCACATCCAACACTTCAGGAAAATGTGCGGCTACCGCTTTTAATTTCTTCTCCAGTAAAGCATCGCGCGTAACTTTATCACCAGTTTCTATAGTCGCTGGTTCGCTTTCAATATGCGTCAGGATGGTAGAAATCTCCGGCACATCTCGACGGATATCCGCTTCGAGCCGAGTTACCTGATCGTGGGCCTCTTTCAAACTCAGTTGCTCATCCAGCTCAAGGTGCTGCTCGACGTGCAAACTCCCGCTCAGATCCTGCACGCTTATGTCATGCACGTTGAAATTGTTGCGGGTGGCCACGGCACGAACGCGGTCGAAAATGTTTTCCCTGCGCGCTGGACGCGCCACTGACCGAACTACCACGTCGGCGTCGGGTAAGACGCCTTGCACAGCCGAAGTGACCGCATCGGCAACTTGCTCCGAGCGCTGGAAGGTTACATTGCGTGCCAACCCGATGGAAAGATCGGCGAAGTAACGGTTGCCGGCACGGCGTATACGCACGCGATCGACTTCGAGCAATCCATCAACTTTGTTGACTGCGGCCACGATTTTGCCGCGCACACCCGCGGGTGCGGCATCGAGTAGAGCGTCGACGGTTCTGCGAGCCAGCCGCGAACTCACATAGACCACCACTCCAGCCACAAAGAGAGCGGCTACGGGATCGGCTACACGCAGTTTATCGATGCCATAAATGCGTCCCAGTAGCACCAAGCCTAATCCCACAACCACCACCCCGCTGGAATAGATATCGGTGGAGAAATGGAGCGCGTCGGCTTCTAGAGCCTGGCTGTCGTACTTAACCGCGATTTTTCCCAGCGCCCGGGAACGCCAAAAATCGACAGCCATTGAAATGAACATCACGGCGAATGCGGCAACGCTTGGTTCGATCTCCACGTGGCGGAAAAACATCCGCTTGGCTGCTTCGTAAATAATCCAAACGCAAGTCAGAAGCAGTAGGCCGGTCTCGATGAAGGCGGAAAAGTTCTCCACCTTGCCATGCCCGTACTGGTGGTCAGCGTCGGCAGGCTTGTCGGACACGCGGACAGACAAGAAGGTGACGATAGCGGCAATCAGATCAAGGCCCGAGTGCGCTGCCTCCGACAGAATGCCCAAACTTCCGGTGGTAAATCCAACCACAATTTTTAAGGTGGTGATGGCGATCGCCGCCAGCACGGAATTTCCGGCCACCGCGCGTTTTTCCGCGCGCATGGACGCTGGGCTGTCAATCGTTGGCGAACTCGCCATGCAAGCATTATCGCCGCTTCCGCGTGGCTCCGCCAATTGCCGTTTTCAGAACTTCCCTATGCCATCTCCAGCAGCGGGAACTATGTGCTAGGATTTTCCTTGACCCTTATTCAATCATCTTGGAGGAACTACTGAATATGACGCGATACGCGTTCGTCTGTCTGTTGCTGGCGACCCTGACTTGGGGGCAGGCCGCCAGTCCACCACCGCCTCCCGCCCAACAGCCGGCTGCGCAAGCGGGAACACCGCCGGGCGCTGCCGGTAATCCCGCGGCGGGTAAAGACGATCAAGCTTCGAAAGTCGCCCCGGATGCGACAGTGATCACGATAAACGGATTGTGCGACCATCCGCCCGCCGATAAAGCCGCCGCCGACCCGAACTGCAAAACCGTGATTACCCGCGCGGAATTCGAAAAGCTTTTAGACTCCGTGCAGCCTAATATGCCGCCCCGTTTGCGCCGGCAATTCGCCACGCGCTACAGCATGGCTCTGGTTATGGCGGAAAAGGCACACGAAATGGGTCTGGATCAAGGGCCGAAGTTCGAAGATCGCATGAAGTTGATGCGCATCCAGGTGTTGTCGCAGGAATACAACCAGGCGCAGCAGGAAAAAGCGGGCCAGGTTTCTGATCAAGATATCGCGGACTATTACAAGAACCACGCCCCGGATTACGAAGAAGCGAATCTGCAGCGCATTTTTGTCCCGCGCGCCCAGCAGCCACCGGCCTCCAAAGTGAAACTTAGCGCCGCAACGGAAGAAAAGCGTCGAGAAGACTCGGAAGCGATTATGAAGAAGGAAGCGGATAAACTTCATGCTCGTGCCGTTGCCGGAGAAGATTTCAGCAAACTGCAAGCTGAAGCCTTCCTGACGGCGGGAATGAAGACCAAAGCTCCCAGCACCAAGATGGACGACGTGCGCCGCAGCGGATTGCCTCCCGCGCAGGCCACGGTTATGGATCTCAAGCCGGGGGACATTTCGGCGGTAATCTCCGATGCCAGTGGATTTTACATTTTCAAGGTAGGCACAAAAGAACAAACGCCCTTGGATAAGGTAAAGGAAGAAATCCGCGGAACGTTACGCAGCCAGCACATGCAGGAGCAGATGCAAGCCGTGCAACAATCCGCGACTCCGAGCTTGGATGAAAGTTATTTCGGACCTGAAATGCCTCCCACGCATGGCATGCCTTTGCCACCACCCACCGGCGGACCGTCCTCAAAGCCGCCTGCTCCTGGCCCCAAATAATGGATGATGAGAAACCAAGGGTCGTCGTTACGGGAGTGGCTGGAAACCTGGGAGTGCGATTGTTACCGCAGTTGTCGCATTTCCAGGTCATCGGTATAGATCTGAATCCCCCCCAGACCGACCTTCCGCTCAGTTTCCTGCGCATGGATCTTGGCCTGGAAGAATCCTGCCGCGAATTGTTTCTACTGTTGCGCGAAACCCGGCCAGTCGCGGTAATCCACCTGGCTTTTGTACTGGATCCCGTCCGCACGGGTGTGCTCGATCTCGACCGCATGTGGCAGATCAATGTGGCCGGCACCGCCCGGGTGATGGAGGCTGTCACCGAAGCCAATCGCGATGAAGCCATCGTAGGAAGATTTATTTTTCCCAGCAGCGTTTCTGCTTATGGACCAAACTTGCCAGAAGCGGTGAGCGAAGAATTTCCTCTGGGCGCGCACACTCTGCCCTATGCGATCCACAAAATGGAGGCCGACAAAGTGGTGCAGCAGCGCGCCCCGGCGCTGCGCGGCTGCAGCGTGTTCATGCTGCGTCCCCATATTTTTGCCGGCGCCAGCGTGCAGAACTACATGCTCGGGGCGTTTCGCGGCACACCTAACGGCCGCGCCAAACGCGCGGCCAGAATGCGCGAACAGGGTAAGCGGCTGCCCTGCATGCTGCCTTTCGGCAAGCAGTATCTGGAAAATCGCCTGCAGTTCGTTCACGTGGACGACATGGCGCGCCTGCTGGCGCACATTGTTCAGCGTAACGAACCCGAAGCCCAGCGCCTGACGGTAATGAACGTCGCCGGTCGCGGTGATGCTTTGAGTTTCGCGCAATGCATTGAGATGGCTCGCGCCAATCTAAAGCGCGTGCCCGGAAAGTTGTCGTTTCGTCTGGCATTACAGCTGCTTTGGAAACTGGGGATCTCGGCCATCCCCCCAGAAGCTATGCCCTACATGACGGGCGAATATTTGATGAAGACCGACCGCCTGCGAAAGTTCCTGGGCGAGGATTACGAGAACGTGATCCGTTACACGATCGCCGACGCATTTGCCGATTCGTTCGCCGCACAAACCACCCCAGCCGCTCCGATGCAGCCCTCCACCGCTTGATGAACGGGCGTTGTCCATCCGCAAGAATTGTGCTTGACAGAAACTACCTGCTGTCGCACTATACATTGCATAACAATGTATAGTGCAATGACCAGCCAACATGACCGCGAATAACAATAACGGTGAACGCGGGCAGCACTGGGAGGCCCAGTTGCGTAAAGGCTGTCTCGAAATGGCGATCCTATCTAGTTTGTGGAGTGGACGGCTCTACGGGCTTGAGATTCTGCGTCGCCTGGCAGACAAGTCAAACCTGGAAGTCGCGGAGGGAACTGTCTATCCCATCCTCGCTCGTTTGAAAGCTGAGGGCTTGTTGCAGTCAGAGTGGGTCGAAGCCGAGGCCGGACATCCCCGGAAATACTATTGGCTGACTGCGTCGGGCCGTCGCCGCGCCCAGCAGATGGCGGAAGCATGGAACAACTTTTCCGCCAGCTTGGAAGTTTTAGTACAGCCGGTCTTGAGAGGAGATCGACGATGACCAACCTGAAGATCGCGGGAAACGAGGAGATTGAAAACTATTTGGCCGATCTGCATGAGGCTTTGAAGGATGTGCGCCGCGAGCAGCGGGATGAGATTTTGCGAGAGATCCGCACCCACGTTGTGGATTCGCTTCGCGACAATCCGCAAGCTGCGGTCGAGACGGTACTGAGCGGACTGGGGACACCGAAGCGCCTGGCCGAGCAGTATCAAACCGAAGTTCTTCTGACTCAGGCGAGTCACAGTTTCTCGCCGTGGCTGTTGTTGAGTACGGCCTGGCGCTGGGCCCATACGGGAGTCCGTGGCTTTGCGGTATTCATGGTGGCCATGGTCGGCTACCTGATGGCGCTGGGGTTGCTGCTCACGGTGTTGCTGAAACCGTTTTTCCCAGACCGCATCGGCCTATGGGTTGGGCACGGCGATTTCGTATTCGGGGCAACTGGCCGAACTGCTGGCGTGCATGATGTTTTAGGCAGTTTGTATATTCCCGTCGCTATGCTGCTTGCTTTCGGCACCGCGGTGGGAACAACACATGCACTACGCTGGCTGATGCGAACGCGCCGCCGTCCGGCACAATAACGGCGCAACGCTGGCTCGGTCGAGCAGCATTTACCTCTTCCCTCTATACAGTCCCGCAATACCAAACGTGTACGGAGTCCACGTGACTTCGCGAAATCCCGCGCGACGCATTCGCCCGAGCATCTCGTCAGGAGATGGAAACCGTTCCACCGACGCGGGCAAATAGGCGTAAGGCCCGCGAACTCCGGAGATTAGAGTGCCGATTGCCGGAAGCACGCGCTTGAAGTAAATCCGGTATAACCTGCCGATCAACCCACGAGGCTCGCCGAAATCGAGAATGCCGCATTCACCATTAGGCCGCAGCAATCGTAGTATTTCGCGCAGACCAACATCATAGTTTGCCAGATTACGAAAGCCGAATGCTGCTGTGATGAGATCGAATTGCTCATTGGCAAATGGCAGACTGAGTGCATCAGCTTCCACCCAACGCAGCGACTTCCCCTGCGATTTGCGATTCGCGCGCTGCAGCATCGCATGAGAAAAATCCACGCCCAAGATTCTCGCGCCGGACTTCCCTGCCCTGCGACGCAAAGCGAAAGCCATGTCTCCGGTGCCGCAGCAGAGATCGAGCACGCGAGACTCTGGCCGCTTCAGAATCGACGAAAAGCTGCGCGCCGTCTTCCACCACCACCAACGGTCTACGTTGAACGAGAGAACATGATTGAGCAGATCGTATCGTGGCGCGATGGAAGTGAACATATCGCGAACGGCGCGCGCGGCTGAAGCGGGGTCGCTCGCTCCTTCGGGAGCCGCGCCCAGCACAACCGACTTTGTGGGATCGCTAATGGTTGGTTGCGAGCTTCTCATGATTTCGACAAGCGACGCAGTTCGTCCAGCGCCACCGTAACAACTTTCTCCGGCACATCATTCACGATTTCAACTTTGCCGATTTCACGGGGAAGCACGAAGTGTATTTTTCCATCGCGCGTCTTTTTGTCACTTTGGAGTAAACGAACAAGATCGCGACTGCGTGCCTGGATTTTCGGCAAACTGCCAAGATTGAGCACGGCGTTGGAAATTCGCAGTGCGTTATTGTTGTCGATGCGGCCAGACATCACTGCGATATGTGTGGCTGCGATCATTCCCCACGCCACAGCTTCACCGTGGAGAAAATGACGATACCCAGATTCGGCCTCAAGCGCATGTCCAATCGTATGACCGAAATTCAGCACCCGTCGCAGCCCGCTCTCCCGCTCATCGGAAGAGACCACTTCAGCCTTCAGTCGCACCGATTCCGCAATCACCCATTCGAGCGCAGACGCATCGCGACGGAGGGCCTTCGCGTCGACTCTTTCCAGTCGGGAAAACAGTTCGTGCTTGCCGATGACTCCACATTTCAGCGCCTCATAGAGTCCCGCGCGAAATTGGCGCTGCGGCAAAGTGGACAGCACCGTGGGATCGATGAGCACAGCACGCGGCTGATGAAAAGTTCCCAGCAAGTTTTTTCCGGTGCGCAGATTGACTCCGGTTTTCCCTCCAATCGCCGCGTCTAACTGGGCCTGCACGGTGGTAGGAACTTGCACCAAATCAACACCGCGCATGTAAAGCGACGCCAGCAGACCGGCAGTGTCGCCGACTACACCGCCCCCAAAGGCCACTACGGCAGCCTCGCGATCAGCGCCCAAGCGAGTCAAGTTTTCAGCCAAGGCCTCAATCGTCGCCAACTTTTTCGCCGGCTCGCCATCGCGCATCTCGACCATACGCGCTTTGAATCCCGCAGCCGATAAAGAACCAAGCAACTGTTTCCCCCACTTACGACGTACTGGGGGGACCGTCACAACGAACAGGTGCTGGCGATTTCCCATAGCGCGACGCAAATGCCCTCCCGCCCGCTCCAGCAAACCGCTTTCTATGATTGCATCGTAGGGGCATGGCTGCACCTTGATTGTTACTCGGGTCATGGATTCTCATCATAGCTTAAACGTTGGCGACGGTACTTCCTGCAAACCCATAACCACACAGGGCACGAAGGCGCACAAAGGAAGACAAATCATTCTCCATGTTTTGGATTTTCCTTTGTGTACCTTTGTGCCCTCTGTGGTTAGTGCATTTGACTTCGTGGATGAAGCAATGAAGCCGTAATTGAAGCCAGCAGCACGCCAGCCACCACTGCGAGTGTGAGGGCGGTCGGAATCTCGTAAAACCCAGACGCGAGCATCTTGGCACCAACGAAAATCAAAACCAAAGCCAGCCCATGGTGCAGGTAGCGAAAAAGATCCATCATTCCCGCCAGAACGAAATACATGGAGCGCAGCCCCAGAACCGCAAATACGTTCGAGGTATAAACGATAAATGGTTTCAAAGTAATGGCCAGCACTGCGGGAATTGAATCGGTGGCCAAAAGCAGATCGGTGGTTTCGATCAACACCAAAACTGCGAGCAATGGCGTCGCGTACAAGGTCGGACGCCGCACTATGAATTTGTCGCCCTCATACTCTGGCGTTACTCGAACCCAGCGGCGAAATAATCGCAGCACAGGATTATTTTCCGGTTCGACGCCAACTTCGCCCTGGCGAAAAAGCTTAATTCCACTGTAAATCAGCAAAGCCCCAAAAACATAAGTGATCCAGTGAAATCTTCGGATCATGCCGATGCCCACCACAATGAAAATGGCTCGCATGGCTATAGCGCCCACAATTCCCCAGAACAATACTTTGTGCTGAGAATCGGGAGCGACCCGGAAGTAACGAAAAATCAAAAGGAAGACAAAAAGATTATCCAGACTGAGCGAGAGTTCAATAATGTAGCCGGTGACGAATTCCACTGCAGTCGCATGGCCCCAAAATCTCAAGACCAGCAGAGCGAATACACAAGCTAACGCGATCCAGCAGCCGCTCCAGACCAGGGCCTCACGAAATTTCACTACGCGGCTTGGGCGCTGCAAGAATCCCAAGTCAAGGATCAGCATGCTCAGCACGAAAAGATTGAAGAGAATCCAGAGTGATAGCTGGTTCAAAAGATTTCCAACGTGAACCTTTCAATGGCCGAATTACGATTGACGATTGCGCTTTACCCAAAAATCAATCGCCAATCGCAAATCAACCTAATCCGCCCGTCCCCATTTGCCTTCTTGCCAGGGCTGCCACATGCCGAAAGTCTTCATCAGTTCGTCCAGGTGGGTCTCGACCATGGTCTGTTCGATTTGCGCATGATGCAGACGAGGGCCGATACGCTCGGGTGCGTAAGCAATCGCGAATGTCAGGACAGCCGCCTCCGCCACGTGTTTTTTCAGTTGCGCCAAATCGACCTTATCGAAAGTGTCGGACGTGGCGTGATAGTTGATCAAGTAATTCGCTTCCTCTTGTTCAGCCACAAACGTGGGCACGCCTTCCAGCATGAAATCGAAATGGTCGGTTCCCCACTCGGCGGTGGTGAGCAGCGTAGCCGCGTCAAATTGCTTGAGCGGAGCAACCAATTTGTTTGCCGCATCGACCACGTCTTTGCGTCCGCCCAGGGAGAAGCCGGTGACGCGGCCGGTGCCGGAATCGAAGATAATCACCGCAGCAGCTTTGTCAAGTTCCTTGCGATGAGCAATGGCGTAGGCGTGCGATCCTATCAGGCCCTCTTCTTCGCCAGAAAAAAGAATAAAGCGAATGCTGCGCCTTGGCCGCAGTCCCGCGGTTTTGATGGCGCGAAGCGCATCGATCACCAGAGCAGCATTGCATCCGTTATCGAGCGCGCCCGTGCCCAGCTCCCACGAATCGAGATGCGCGCCAAGAATTACAAACTCATTCGGCTTCTCGCTGCCGCGTATCTCGGCCACCACGTTGCTTGCGGTGATCGGTCCGCCTACACGATTGGGAATTGCCAGGTCAGCGCGAAGCTTCTGCCCCGAAGCCAAAAGGCGCGCCATGCGATCCGCATCCTCCCGCGCAACGAGCACCGCAGGAATAGAACCAATTTCACCTTGCAGAGAATCCGTATGGCGATAGAGCAAATCATGCGGACGCGTGGATTGAAAAGCGATGGCCAGAGCTTTGGCCTGCCGCGCGCGGAGAATAATGCCGGGAGCCCGCAGATATTCGGCGAACAGGTCATCCCATTTCCCCATTTCGTTCGAGTGTACGAGCAGCAACGCGCCCGAAACATTGCCCGCTTTATTGAAATCTTCGACCTTGCCCTCGCCGATATCGATGACTGGAATGTCCTGACGAGCCGGCATCGCCGGAGCCCACGCCAGGGAAACCACGCGCACGTCGAAGCGTTCCGGCGCAGAGATGCTCATTCGCGTAAAGCCCTCGGCCCATGCAGCCGGAATGGTGAAGTTTTCCGTGTGTACACTGTCCGCGCCAGCGGCTTTGAATGCCGCAACTCCCCATTCCACCGCTTGCCGCATGGCCAGCGTTCCCGGGACTCTGCCGCCGATTTCGTCCGTAAGCTTTCGTAGATTGGTTTCAAGAGGCGAGGGCTTCAGCGCCTCAGCGATGACTTGGTCAACCGGATTTTGCGCGGACGCAACCGCCAGCAAAAACATGGGTAGCAAAAGAAACGTTTTCACAGATCGCATAAGGTTGGAATTAGAAATCAAATCGTGAAAAAGCGAAAGCAGGAAACAATCCAGCCATCGCGACCTGCTAACATTGGCTCGACAGCCGGGAGGGAACACAATTGCGCTGGTATCACTATGTGGCGTACTTCTTTGGGGGAGCATTTCTCGCCAATTGCCTGCCGCATCTCGGCAACGGAATCTCGGGGCATGCCTTCCAGAGCCCTTTCGCATCGCCTCCCGGAGTGGGTTTGTCATCTTCGACCGTTAATGTTCTATGGGGCCTTTTCAACCTCGCCGTCGGCTATCTGCTCGTTTGTCGCGTGGGCAACTTTAATCTACGAAAGACCCAGTACGTACTCGCTCTCGGGGCGGGCGTCCTGATCATGTCGCTAATGCTTGCCCGCGCCTTCGGACGCTTTCACGGAGGGCTGTGAGCCTTTTCTACTTCTTACCCAGCATGTGCACGGTTTCTAGCGTCACCATTCCCACGATTTCCAGGCTCTTGGGGCTGAGCTTGTCTACCGTGTCTTGCGTCGTGTGCCAGAAAACGTTGTTGTAGCCGTAGTCGAAATCAATCAGATCGGCGCTGGGAACGCCGCGCTCGACGAAGGGTTTGTGGTCGTCGTCCATGGGGATGGCTCGGACAAAGAAGTGAGATTGATATCCGAGCCGGGTCGCTGCCTGATAAACCATGTCTTCGAGCCATGGAGTGGAATTCTGATCGCGATCGATGTTGAGATCGGCGTCACCGATCATGTCTTCCAGAATGAAAGCTTTGATCTTTTTGATGGTTCCGTCGTCCTGCCATTTCTGGGCGATGTGACGCACGCCGTAAAGCGCCTCGGGATCGTACCAGGGCAGGCGCATCGATTCTTCGGCGTCATCCCATAGCAGCCAGACGCTGTAGCCATCGAGTTTTTTGCCGCGCAACTGGTTCGCAATTTCGAGCAGCAGCGCGCTTGACGACGCGCCGTCGTTTGCGCCGACATACGATGTGTCTTTCAGAGGCCAGTTTGTATCGTAGTGGCTGGCGATCACGATAATGCCGTCGCGCGTCCCGGGAAACTTCGCGACTATGTTGTGGACGGGAAACTTCCCTTCTGTCGCGGTTATCGTGAAAGCATCGTCTTCGACCACGTCGCCTTTTAAGTGTGCGTGAATGTAGTCCTCAACTTTTTTGTGATTCGCGCTGCCGATGGGACGCGGCCCCAAAGCCACGATTTCTTTTACGTACTGCATAGCGCGAGTGGAGTTGAAAGCCGGCGGCGGGCTTGTGTCGGAAGACTTCGGCAAAGCATCGATTGATGCTGTAGAAGCTGACGCTTCATTCGAGATCGCAGCCTCTTTCTCGCGTGCGCACGCAGCCAACGTCATCCCCAAAATCAAACAGAGGATTGCTGCAAGCCGAAACTTGCTACTCCCGATCATCGTGCTTTCCGCTCCGCACGCGCCTTGCGCTGTGTCGGATGCACCAGGTACGCAATGCCGATACTCGCCATGTAAAGCGCGACCATGGGGGCGGCAAAAATGCACATATTCAGAATGTCGGCGGTCGGAGTAATAATAGCCGCGATGACGAAGATCACGAGAATCGAATAACGAACGTTGCGCCACATCCAGCCCGCGCTCACCACGCCCATGAGCGCGAGAAAGAAAACCAGAATCGGCAACTCGAAAACTACGCCTAATCCTAGAATCACGGTCAGAAATAAATCCGTGTATTCATGGATCGTGATCATGGGCTGAAACTGCCTGCCATAGCCGATCAGAAACTCGAGCGCCGCGGGATAAACCACCTTGTAACCGAACGCACCGCCTGCAAGGAACAGCCCAACGGTCGAAATCATGAAGGGCGTGACGTACCGCTTTTCGTTGCGATAAAGCCCCGGCGATATGAACATCCAAACCTGATACAGAACCACCGGGCAAGCCACAAACAACCCGGCCAGCATTGCCACCTTCAAGTAAAGGTTGAAGGGGTCGGTGGGGTTCAGATAGACCAGCGTCTGCGGCATGCCGTTGCGCTTCAGAGCTTCCATGATCGGCTTCTGCATCCAGCCGACGATCTTTTCCGCGTAGCCCCAACAGGCAAAAAAGCCGACCGCAACCGCAATAATCGAGTAGACGAGCCGCCGCCGCAATTCCTCGAGGTGATCGAGGAAACTCATCGCAGGCATCGCTTCCTTCGACGGCGCAGCGGACAATTCGGCGACCTCAGGCATCGGGAGCCTTCATCATTGACTGGTGCTCGGACTCCTGCTCGGAGGCGGGTCGCACGATGCCCGGATCGAAGCCAGGTTCGAGGCAGGGATTGGGACTCGGGATCGGTTCGAGCCTCAAACCCGAGGCCGCGACCGCGCCTTTCGGCGGGTCTGATGGAGGCAGAATCTTGCGGTGTTCCTCCACTTCCAACTGCGATATTTCCGACTCGATCTGGGATTTAAATTCGTTCGAGGCGCGGCGAAACTCATTCAGCGCCTTGCCAATCTGACGAGCGATTTCCGGCAACTTCTTGGGCCCAAAAATGACCAAGGCCAAAAGAAATAGGAAAATCGTCTCGGAAAAGCCCATGCGTTTCATCATACTGCCGCAGCGTAAACGCGGCAACGCGTAGTTGCCAGTCTGCACCCCCCACCCCCTGATCTTTTGGAATCAGAGGATTGACGGCAGACTACGGTCAAAATCTTTGCGTTCAAAGGAGTTGCAGGCAAAATCTTGGGAACAAAGAATTTGTGGATGGGGAAGGCCATTTCGAGTAATGAGCTATATAGTTATTATCGTGTATATCTATTAGTGAAGTCAAGAGAATTGTGGAGGCTAAGAGGCATGCTGTACCGAAACGGGATCTGATAATGCTTTCAGCGCAGCAGTTTTTCCGGGCCAAAGAAAATGGCTCCGAATATTCGGAGCCATTGTCAAAATCGTGAGTGTAAGCACTCTGTCAGCATCAGTATTGGTCAAGCGCTCAGCGGCGTCAAGTTACTTGAGGAGATTATCTCTGCGTTTTCTCCTCAAACGAAAACTCCTCCTAAGGATTCGGCGTTCACCCACTCAAGCCAAAGAGCGGCTTGAATGGGCCACCCGCCAACCCGCCAACTCCGAAAAAGTAAGAATCACACTCCCAATCGGACGCGGTAGAATCGTCCTGAGATGCTGGAATGGATTAGTCAAAATAAGGAATGGATATTTTCTGGCGCCGGGATTGCGGTCCTCGCGGCGATGTGGTGGCTTGTCAAAAAGCTCAGTCGTTCCGCATCTTCCGCCGCGCCCACCTCAATCAGCAATTCCGTGAACCAGGCTCCCGTGATTAACGTAGCACCCGTGTTTAATGTTCCTCCTCACGCAGCGCAGCCCCAGGAACCTAAGCTGCACGACACCACAGGTCAGGAATTGAAATATAAACAGGCTCACGGTCTGATTGCAGCCATTGCGGAAGTGCGCATCGTTGCGCAGGAAGCAAAAACCGCAGCCGAGGTTTTGGACGCAAGGGCTAATTCGCTGGCGGGAGGGCGGGGCGAGTATGCAAGAGTTTCTCGCGTCGCCCCTACAGAACACAATCACTGTATCAACACGCTTATAAAGTTACGGAGTGCAGTCTCAGCCGCGAAGCAGCACGTTGTGCAGGCTCGGAACGCCGGACTCCTCGGAGGAGAAAGGGAACAAGAAGGTAAAATGTCGCTGCCCTCCCCGTACTCTAACCTCTGTGTGTACCTGCACACTATAGAAAGGGCGAGTAGCTGCGAGGAGCCGACATCTTGGATCGCAGGTGAACGGCGGGGAAAACGAGAAGTGCGATGGGAACAGATTGTTGAGTCCCTAAAAGGGGCCGAGCAACAGAATCCGCAAGCCATGCTTGATACTATGACCGTCCAACAGGACACATTCCTGCAAAGACACATCACGAAAATTTGGCCCGGATCAGACTAAAAATTAGAAAGGTGGGCTCCGGACGGGACGTCCCCTATAACCTTCAGCTAAGGAACCTGGGGCACCGAGCTTAGACCTTAATGAATGAATCCTAGACAGCAGCCCCGCTATGGAATAGACGGCAAAGTTGATGTAGATGCTCCAAGATAATGTCACCCCCTAAGTGCAACGAGACTTTGTCACCCTAGAGGGATGGTGACAGTGAGTGAGAAAGAGTTCCAACGGGTGAAAGTGATTGAGAATGCAGTGGCCG
>Ga0073928_10003455_pt1 | contig 24933 bp, 20 predicted proteins | sample PaiPotPPA55metaG_FD_76969 | JGI IMG/M metagenome (GOLD analysis project Ga0073928, IMG submission 76969) | Iron sulfur acid spring bacterial and archeal communities from Banff, Canada, to study Microbial Dark Matter (Phase II) - Paint Pots PPA... ...
AACCGATCCCGCGGCCGCGGGACAGCCGCCGGCCTATTTTCATCGCAACCCTCCGGGCCGTGGCCAGTTGGCTGTTTTTCCGCGTTGCTCACTCCTCACGTATCAATTCAGATATGCTCGTCGTTCGCGCCTTGAAAAACAGCCAACTGGCCGACCGCGAAAGCCACGCTATTTATGGGACCGGACACTAGTGTCCTTTGCGGCATCGAGCTCACGTAAAAGAAACGCCGATCAGAAAGTTAAATATCTTAACTCCGTAGATCTTCAGATCTTGCCCATCGTATCGCCTCACGCGGAGCTTGCGCCCTGCCGGCAATTTTTTTACATGAAATTTCATAGCGATAACCAAGCAAAGCCTTCATGGAATTCGGGTGACGCCGCTAATCTCGCTTTGATCAAGGCACAGCGCCGACGGTAACTGCAGGGACCTGCTTTATAGGATGGCAGATCTGTAGGCTATCAGCACGCGGCCCCGGAAGCTTCCCACCGTGTCGCTCGTTCTATCGTCCCGCCTCGTGGACTGGTAGAAGATGGCGTTGCAGCCTTCGCCGTCAGTCGGTAACTCAATGGCTGTCTCCCTGTAGCCCCTGTAGCCCATAGCCAGATCTTAGTGCCCAGAAACCTAAGGTCAAGTGTCTGTCTGATCGGCGAACCCGCCGTGTGCGTGCGTTACCGCAGATAACAAAAACCTGGTGCGCGATGCAGGGTTCGAACCTGCGACTTCTTGCGTGTGAAGCAAGCGCTCTACCACTGAGCTAATCGCGCATGATGCGAAATCCGAGCATAGTCCAAGCCAAAGGGGTTGCAAACCCAATTAAGGAGCGAAGTAGTGCAGCGTCTTCGACGTATCCGGAAGGCCCGAAACGACACGCTCAGTCGTGCCACAACGACTCGGCAGCTTTTCGGCATGGTACACGACCGGCAACGAAACCCTGAAACCTTGCGAAACTCAATTGGCCATTCCGGAGCCTCGCCCTACCAGTCTTCGGCCCCGCCACTCAGATGGCTCACACCAACCACCAATCACCAATCACTTCTCACCTCCCCCTCTCCCCATTCGACCAGAAAAGACGCCAGCTCCGGCTTTGAGAGAAAAGACTCCTGCAAACCCTTTTTGGAACAAAACCCAAAGCCGTCACCGAACGCGGCTCCGTTAATCACGCAGGCATCGGTGCGATTCTTTTGTAGCTGGAGAGTTGCTTCCCGAATGAGATCGTCTCGGGAACCTTCCAGCTCCAATTTCCATCCGACGATAAGAGCGTTCGGGAAATAGGTGCGCAGGCCGGCGATAACCTTCGGTTTCGGCGTAAGCTGGAGCGACAACATTTGGTGCTCGCTCGCGATTTTTTTTTGGCCAAGGTCCTGGTCGCCAGCTCGAACCGACATCAACTCAAAATCCGCGAGCGCGGCGGCATGGAGCACAAGGCTCACCGGCTCACTCCCTTTGATTTCTCGAAGCATCCGCTCAAGATCTTCATTGCGATCAAAGTACGTAGCCCGCGGATGCCGGAATTGAGAGAGCTGTCCGAGAAAAAGACTGACGTGATGCCCCCTACTACCAAAAGCCTCTGCCAATATCACCCCCAGTTCTCCCGTGGAACGATTCGTGATCAGCCGAACCTGATCAATCGGCTCGCTGCTTGGTCCTCCGGTAATCACCACGTTCATCAGCGCTCAATGTGCCCAGAAGGCTCCCGGTGCGCAACGGATTGCGCATCGGGAGCCTCCCGTGCACATTGAACGCTACGTAGCCTGCGCCGCCCGGAAATGCTTAGACATTTCCGGGCGGCGCAGGCTGGCTAAAGAAAAAATGGACACGCGGCCTCAGGATGTTTTGAATCTCGCATACGGTTTCGTAGATTGATGCAAATGACTGTTAAAGCGGCTTCCTATCTCTATGCCGGAGTCTACTCCGAGGAGCAGGTGGTTTCCTTAGCTCGGAAACTGCGAGCCGAACTTGGTGCCAACGCCGCCCTGGGCTTCGTTTTTGTTACTCCAGACTGGCAGCCGCACCTGGAAGAGACGCTGGAATTGATCCGGCTCAACGCCCACGTACCTAGACTCGTCGGATGTTCCGGGTCTGCGGTAGTGGGATTTGAGACCGAATTGGAAGGACAGTCCGGACTGAGCGTAATGTTATTGGTCCTACCGGAAGATAGCTTCGATGTCTTTAGTATTGCTGAAGAAGATATCGACTCGAACTCGCCGGAATCGTGGCATGAGCTCACTAATATCAGGCCGGAGGCTAGCCGCGGCTGGATAGTGCTAGCCAACCCGGCGTTGCACGACCTCGAGGAATGGCTAGCCGGTTGGAACCTCGCCTACCCCGAGATCCCCATCATCGGGGGGTTGGCCGCAGGGAAACAGTCAGATTATTTCTTGTTCCGCGATGGCGAGCTGACTACTGCTTCGATCTTGCTCGTTGGGCTGAAGTCACCGTTGCAGCTTCGTACGATTGTCAGCCAGGGGTGTCGGCCTATCGGGGACCCATCACCCATCACTAAGGCCGAGGACAATTTTATTCTCGAGATCGGTAACGTCTCCGCCTACCAAACGTTGGAATCTGCCTTCATGACGATTCCGGCCGACGAGCGCAACGCGGTTCGGAATAATTTGTTTCTCGGGCTCGCCGCCTCTGAATACATCGATGAGTTCAAGCGGGGGGATTTCCTGATTCGGAACATTCTCGGAGCCGATCCACAAATGGGAGCCCTGGCAGTCGCGGCCTACCCGCGAGTGGGACAAACGGTTCAATTTCAAGTTCGGGACCCCAAATCGGCTCACCAAGATATGCTGGATGCTTGCCGCTTGACCGCAGCCGAAGCGCGGGAATCGTTGGGGATCCTTTTATTTATCTGTAACGGGCGCGGTCGAGGTTTGTTTGGCGTCTCCAATCATGATGCTGGCATCGTTGCCCAAACCTTCGGCGCCAACCCAACGGCTGGACTCTTTTGCAATGGAGAAATTGGACCGGTAGGTAATCGCAGCTTTCTCCATGGGTACTCGGCGGCAGCCGCGATTCTCGCCACCGACTAGTGCACCAAGTCTGAGGCTCGTATAGCAGCGGCGGAATTGCCATCGCGCGCTAGATGGCTTTAAATAGGTCCTCTCACCCCTATTTTAAGGCGGAACTCTTGATGCCACGTTATTCCGGTTCCAAGAAAATCAGCAGAGCGGTCCGGCGCAAACCGCCTATTCTGCTGCCACAGCCCCAATTGCTCGCAAATGCTGGCGCTTTAGCGAGCAATTGGGGCGTGCTGCACCGGTTGACCCCAAAACGCACCCAGCAATCCGAGCTCGATTCGCCAATCCAAATTGTTCTGCACGCCTTTCGCTACGCCGCATTTAAGCATCGGAATCAGACTCTCTCTGATGGAGTCACTCCTTATTTCGCGCACGTGGTTCGTGTGAATTGGATACTAAGAGATTTATTTCATATTAAGGACACGCCCACTATCGTCGCCGCCATTCTCCATGACGTAGTCGAGGACACCGATACCGATCTCGAGGAGATTCAGGACCTATTCGGCCAAACGATTGCTCGATACGTCGACCTGCTAACGAAAAATCAAGCCCTCCCCAAGCGAGAGAGAGAACGGGAGTACGACGACAAACTGGAAAATGCATCGGAAACCGTGAAGATCGCAAAACTCGCGGATCTATACGATAACCTTTCGCGCCGCATCGGGACTTCCAGATTACCGTCCACTATCAAAAACGCACGTCGTCTCGCGGAAAAATTCAAGCGTCTGCTTACAAGTCAACGCGGACGAATCGCTCTTGACCACGTTCAACGGCTGATCTTGGAAATTGAACAGACTGAATTCGGATCGAAACCGAGAAAAACTCTAGCTCCGAAACGGGCGAAGCGAGCCGGGACCAAGTAGCGGGTTAAAATTAGACCTCCAATCAAAGGCCCTCGCGACTCTCCGGAGCATCGTGCCGCGATCGGCGGCGAGGTTCAGCCAGCCCGCGATTCATCGATAGAGGGCTCATTCCTTAGGCAGCTCTTCCGTTTTGCGCTTCCTGTTCGAACGATTGCGTCCCCATGACCGGTCTAGATGCGGTCGCGAAAAACCGGCTCTGACCAGGCAGCGACCGCGCTTTGGCAAGACGATTGCTTAGTACGCTGACCTTTTGACGAAAGACCAGGCACTCCCCAAGCGACAAAGTGAACGTGACCACATTTAGAAGCTACTTAATGCACCGCAGACCATGCAGATCGCAAAACTTGGCATCACTACGACAATCTTTTCTCTTTGCGCCGGCACCCCGGGATCATCGTCGGTCACAAACTGACCCAGACAAAACGAGTGAAGCGTTAGTCTCTTGACCAATCTGTCGGTCTACTCCCGCCCCCGGCAACGGTACTGTTCCCCCGTCCGGATGCCGATGTTTTTCCGAACCCAATCGCACCCATGTGGATCGTAGCTCTAGCACTTAGGCGTCCGTACACGTTCACCGTTTTTGCGATTCTCATCCTGATCGCCGGCGTCGTGGCCATTGTCCGGAGTCCAAAGGACATTTTTCCTTCCATCAATATACCCGTGGTTTCAGTCCTCTGGAATTTTGCCGGAATGTCTCCTGAGGGCATGGAGAGCCACGTGACATCCCTGTTCGAGCGAAGCTTAACCACTACGGTTGATAATATCGATCACATTGAGTCGCAGTCGCTTTACGGTATCTCCGTTGTAAAAGTGTTCCTGCAGCCGGGCGCCAGCTTGGGTTCCGGTGTGGCTCAGATCACTTCCATTTCTCAAGCCGCCCTCCGGCAAATGCCTCCAGGCATGACCCCGCCCTTGGTGATCGCTTATACCGCCACTAATGTGCCCGTACTCCGGATAGGGTTGGCCGGACAGGGTCTTTCCGAGCAACAACTTAACGACTTAGCGTTGCAATTCGTACGTACCCAAGTGATTACCGTCCCAGGTGCGGCGGTCCCGTACCCGTACGGCGGCAAACAAAGGTACGTTTCGGTCGACCTCAATTACCAAAGATTGCAGGCCCTCAATCTGACCCCGACCGATGTGGTCAACGCCATGGGGAACCAGAATCTGATCCTGCCATCCGGCACGATGAAAATCGGGCAGTTTGAATATCAGGTCGATCTCAACTCGAGTCCTCAGACGATCGACGAGCTCAACGCGATGCCGATCAAATCGTTGCCAAATGGCACCACCATTTATATCCGGGATGTAGCCAATGTTCGTAACGGCTTTATTCCTCAGACCAACGTCGTCCGTTTTGATGGCTCCCGGGCAGCCATGCTCGATGTCCAGAAGATCGGCGCCGCGTCGACGCTGGACATTGTGGATGGCGTAAAAAAGAAATTGCCACAGATCAAGCAGACGCTGCCCCCAGGCGCCGAGAACTTGAACCTTACCTTGCTGACGGATCAATCCATCTTCGTCAGCGCTTCGATTGAAAACGTGGTTCGCGAAGCGGTTATCGCAGCCGCGCTAACGGCGTTGATGATCCTTTTATTCTTAAGCAGTTGGCGAAGCACAGTGATCATCTGCGTTTCCATTCCACTTTCCATTCTCTGTTCCATCATCGTGCTGAGTGTCTTAGGCGAAACGATCAATATTATGACGCTCGGCGGCATGGCGCTGGCAGTCGGTATTTTGGTTGATGATGCCACCGTCGAAATTGAGAACATCCACCGCAATATGGCCGAGGGCGGTGACATACAGCACTGCATCCTGCAGGGCGCCGCTCAGATAGCGGTCCCGGCTTTGGTCTCGACTCTTTGCATCTGCATTGTCTTCGTCCCGATTTTCTTCCTGGCGGGAACTGCCAAGTACTTATTCGTGCCTTTGGCTGAAGCCGTCGTGTTTGCGATGCTGGCCTCCTATCTCTTATCCCGAACGGTGGTTCCGACTTTCGCTAAGTTTCTGTTGCCACCCGAACTAGATCGGCACCGTTCTCATGAACCGGCTACGCCGAAAACCATCTTTGGGAGAATCTCGCAAGGTTTCGAGAACGGTTTCACTAGATTCAGAGAAGGATATCGTGACCTGTTAAGCATTTGTCTGCACCACCCGAAAATCACGGTTTTTTCTGTGCTCGCATTCGCGATTGCGTCTTTGGCTCTCTTTCCGTTCCTCGGCGAAGACTTCTTTCCGACCGTTGATGCGGGCCGTTTTGATATGCATATCCGCATGAAGGCGGGGACCCGGATCGAAGAAACGGCGCGCACGACCGATGAGATCGAGCATATGCTGCGGCGGGTCATCCCTGCTAATCAGCTCGAAGGGATCATCGATAACCTGGGGATTCCCTATAGCGGAATCAACCTTTCCTATAACACTAGCGGAACGACCAGCGCCGCGGATGGCGATATCCTCGTATCTCTAAACGAGAATCACGGTCCCACTAACGAAATCGTCAGAAACATCCGCCGGCAGATGACCCAGGAGTTTCCTGAGGTTGAGTCCTGGTTCCCCCCTGCCGATATCGTCGCGCAGATTCTCAATTTCGGGCTACCGGCGCCCATCAATGTGCAGGTACAGGGGCTGAATAAAAATGCGAACTTCCAGTTCGCTAGCCGGTTAATGAGCCAGATGCGAAAGGTGCCGGGGTTAGTCGATTTGCGCATTCAAGAACCCAACGATGTACCTCGCTTTAATGTAGCCGTTGATAGAACCAAAGCTTCCATGCTGGGTATTCAGGAACAGAATGTGGCCAACAGTGTACTGGGAGCACTGGCCGGTTCTCAATCGACAACCCAGAACTTTTGGGTGGATCCCAAAAACGGCGTCAATTACCAGGTGAGTACCCAGGAGCCGCAATATCAGATGGACTCGTTGGGTGCGCTCCTGAATTTGCCGATCCTCGGCGGCACCGGAACGGTTCCTCAAATCTTAGCTAACGTCGCCACCATCACTCGGAGCACGACGTCGCCGGTAGTTGACCACTACGACATTAGACCAGTGATTAATATCTACGGCAACGTGGATGGGAAAGATCTGGGTTACGTTTCGAAGCAGGTGCAGAAGCTCGTAGATGCTGCCATGAAAGACCTGCCCAAAGGAAGTTTAATCAACGTGCGCGGACAGACCAAAACGATGGAGTCGTCGTTCTCCGGTCTCTACATAGGCCTTATTTTTTCTATCGTTCTCGTTTACCTGTTGATGGTGGTAAACTTCCAGTCTTGGACCGAGCCGTTCATCATCATCACCGCCCTCCCTTGCGCCTTGGCCGGTATTGTCTGGATTTTATTTATTACCGGCACCACACTCAGCGTCCCTGCACTGATGGGGGCGATCATGTGTATGGGGGTGGCTACTTCCAACAGTGTTTTAGTGATTACTTTCGCTAACGAAAAGTTGCTCGAAATGAAAGACTCTTATCAGGCCGCTCTGCAAGCCGGTTACATCCGTTTGCGGCCTGTGGTCATGACTGCTCTCGCCATGATCATAGGTATGGTGCCCATGGCGTTAAGCTTGGGCGAAGGCGGCGAACAGAATGCACCCCTCGGCCGAGCTGTTATCGGTGGACTCATCTTGGCTACTATCGGCACTTTATTTTTTGTGCCGACGGTCTTCATGATAGTCCGGCGTCGCTACCATTTTCCCGAGCAGGCTGACAAACCGGAATCCGCTAAACCATGATTCCAGGGCTTCCTTGGAAGTTAAAATTATATGGACGACATCGCTCTTAAACAAAATCAGAAAAAAGAATCACCCCCAACTAAGGGATCAACCGGCGCCAAGCGTGAACCTCGGCGAGCGGGCCGGCTAGTCTTTTTCTTGCTCATCGCCGCGGCTTGCCTCGCTGCCTTCGCGGTATATGGAGTGCTCAGCCGAACAGCATCCACCGCTAAACTTGAGCAACAGGCTAACCAGGCTGCCTCCGAACAGACCGTTTCTGTCGCTAAACCGGAGCGGTTGGCGACTGCAGTTTCTGTCGAGCTCCCCGGGCAGACCCAAGCCTACATTCAAGCGCCGGTCTTTGCCCAGACCAGCGGTTATCTAAAGAAATGGTATTTTGATATCGGCGCTCAAGTAAAAGCCGCCGATGTTCTGGCTGACATCGACACCCCTCAGGTCGACCAGCAGTTAAACCAAGCCAAAGCTACCCTGAAAGAAGCGCAAGCCGCGCTCGATCTTTCTCAGGTAACCTACCGGCGCGACCAGGATCTCCTCCAAAGACGGGTTATTGCCCAACAGGATTTTGATACCGCGGCCAGCGACCTGGGCGTAAAACAAGCAACGGTTAACGCGGACGAAGCCGCCGTACTGAGCCTGCAAGCTTTGGAAGATTTCAAGACCGTTAAAGCGCCATTCGACGGAATTGTAACCGCTAGAAATACAGATATCGGCGCCTTGGTTAATTCAGGCTCCGGCAATCCACTCTTTGTGGTGGCCCAGGTGAGACCGCTCCGCATTTACATCAATGTGCCCGAAAACATGGCCCAAGACGTTGCCGTCGGAGCAAGCGCTGACCTGCGATTCAACGAATTCCCTGGCCGAGAGTTTACCGGCAAAGTAGTTCGAACCGCCGGCGCCATCGACCCTAACTCCCGCACTTTGCTCACGGAAGTGGACGTGCCTAACGAGTCGAGCGAACTGTTTCCCGGAGCTTACACTCAAGTCCGTCTGGTTACCGGAGCGAACAATCGATCCGTGCTGATCCCAGCGAACACCCTGCTCTTTCGATCCGAGGGCGCCACTGTGGGAGTCGTGAACCCGAACAATGTCATCGAGCTGAAAAAGATTAAGATCGGTCGCGACCTAGGCACCCAACTGGAAGTCGTCCAAGGTTTGAGCCTAGACGATCGCGTAGTTGTCAACCCTTCCGACAGTCTAGCCCCCGGACAAAAAGTTACGATCCGCCCCGCTCCAGAAGAGAAGAAACAAGCCAGCGCCACCCCCGCCTCGAAGAACTCTTAGGCGCAGGCTCGGGGAAGGGTGAAAAGTGATAGGTGAAAAGTGATAAGTGAAAGGGTACCGAGGGGTGTCTCGGAGCCGACTCGGCCTCGCGACGTCGCTGGGTGACCTTTCAATTCTCACCTATCACCTTTCACTGATTCCCCACGACTTCGCGACACGACCCGGCGACTTTTCACCCTTCAGCGTCGCCCGCTCACATCTGCTATCCTGAGGCGCTGACGCCTCAGCGCCGCGCCTTCTCTGTCGCCCGAATAATCCGTGCAAAACTGTGTGGGTCCAGGCTGGCGCCGCCAATCAGGGCGCCGTCAATGTTCGGCTCGCGCATTAAATCTTCCGTGTTTTCAGGTTTAACGCTCCCTCCATATAGAATCCGGGTCTTATCGGCGGCGGACTGATCAAAGAGCTCGGCCAATAACGACCGCAAAAACGCGTGCACCTCTTCTGCTTGCGCTGGACTGGCTGTCCGGCCGGTACCGATCGCCCACACAGGTTCGTAAGCTAAGACAATCTCAGATAGATGGTCAGCGCTAACATCCTTCAGGCCCTCCTCTACTTGCCGGCCCAGGACTTTTTGGACTGAGCCGGACTCGCGCTCGGCCAGCGACTCGCCGACACACATGATCGGGCGAAGTCCCGCTTCCAGAGCCGTGTGCACCTTTTTTTGCACCATCTCGTCGGTTTCCCCAAATAACGTTCGCCGTTCGCTATGGCCGATGATCACGTACTTCACAAATAACGCCCGTAGCATCGTGGCGCTGATCTCACCTGTAAAAGCGCCGCTTCGCTCCCAATGCAGGTTTTGAGCCCCTAGACGAATGAACGGCGCTTTACCGGAAGCTTGAGCCAGCGTTGGAATCGAAGTGAACGAGGGAATGATCACGATGTCGACATCATTCACCTCGCCTACCTCATGCAAGAACGCCTCCACGTAGGACTCTGCCTCCACGTGGGTAAGGTTCATCTTCCAATTCGCTGCCAAAATCTTTTTACGCATGCCTACTTATCGGTGAGCGCAGCCACGCCAGGAAGAGTCTTGCCTTCCAGCAACTCCAACGAAGCGCCGCCGCCGGTAGAAATAAAAGTCATTTTGTCGGCTAACCCAAACTGATTCACCGCCGTAACGGAATCACCGCCCCCGATGATCGTCCTCGCTCCGGATTCCGCCAACGCGATGGCCAGTTGACGAGTACCGTTGGCGAAGTCAGGAATCTCAAACACACCGACAGGCCCATTCCAAAGTATGGTCTTGGCTTTGGCGATTTCAGCGCAATAAAGCCGAATCGTCTCTTGCCCAATATCCACCGCCTGCCAACCCTCAGTGATCCCTTTTTCTTTGGTAAGGATCGGCGTATTGCGAGAATTTGCTCCCGCGCGAAATTCGTCAGTCTCAAGATTATCCACTGGCAGCAGAAACTTGATCCCTTTCTTTTCAGCTAGACTCAAGATCTCATTTGCAAGATGGACCTTGTCCTCTTCCACCCGGCTTGCCCCTGTCGGAATTCCAAGCGCTCGATAGAATGTGTAAGCCATAGCGCCGCCGATCAGGAAGACATCCGCCTTTTCCATCAGCGCTTTAATAACTCCGATCTTGTCAGAAACCTTGGCTCCACCGAGGATCACCAGGAACGGCCGTTCCGGGTTCGCCAATTCATCCTGTAAATATTTTAGCTCCCGTTCCATCAGGAGCCCCATCGCAGCCGGCTGCAGGAACTGGGCGACGCCGGCCGTGCTGGCATGCCCTCGGTGCGCAGCACCGAAAGCGTCATTGACGTAGACATCGCCCAACTTCGCCAGCTGCTTGGCGAACTCTGGGTCGTTCGCTTCTTCCCCTTCGTAAAACCGAACATTCTCGATCAAAAGCACACCGCCATCAGGCAGCGCTTTCGAGGCCGCTTCGGCCGCCGATCCTACCGCCTCGGGCGAAAACCCCACCGTTGTGCCCAGTAGCTCGCCGAGATGCTGGGCGACGAGCTTCAGCGAATATTTGGAATTCGGCTTCCCTTTGGGTCGACCAAAGTGAGCCAGCAACACCACTTTCCCGCCTTGCTTTCGGATCAGGTCGATCGTTGTCAGACTCTCCCGAATCCGAGTATCGTCCGTAATCCGTGGCCCTTTATCCGTTTCTTCCGTGGGAACATTGAAATCGACGCGGGTTAAAACCCGACGCCCTTTTACTTGCAGGTCGCGTCCCGAGAGCTTCGCCATAATCGGTCGCCGCTAGAGAATGTACTTTAACAGATCGACACAGCGATTGGAGTACCCCCACTCGTTGTCATACCAGCTGACCAGCTTGAAGAACCGGCTGTTCAACTCGATTCCAGAGCCTGCATCAAAAATGCTAGAGTGGTTATCGTGCAGGAAATCCGTGGATGCGACTTCGTCTTCAGTATAGGCCAGAATCCCTTTGAGGTAGGTCTGGCTGGCCTCTTTCATTTTCGCGCTGATCTCGGCGTAGCTGGTCTCTTTGGTGGTGCGAACAGTCAGGTCAACCACTGAAACCGCCGGAGTCGGCACTCGGAAAGACATGCCAGTTAATTTGCCTTTCACCTCAGGGCAGACCAGACCCACCGCTTTCGCTGCGCCGGTCGTCGACGGTATAATGTTAATGGCTGCTGCTCGGCCGCCCTTCCAATCTTTAAGCGAAGGGCCATCCACCGTCTTTTGCGTAGCAGTATAGCTGTGGATGGTCGTCATGAGACCTTCTTCGATTCCAAACCCTTCCTTCAAGAGGACATGCACCAATGGTGCTAAGCAGTTCGTGGTACAGCTGGCATTCGAGATAATGTGATGCTTGGAGGCATCGTATTTCTCGTGGTTTACCCCCATGCAAACGGTGATGTCTTCTCCTTTGGCAGGAGCAGAAATGATCACTCTCTTGGCGCCGGCTTCGATGTGTCCCCTGGCTTTCTCTGCCGCAGTGAACAAGCCCGTCGATTCGATGACGATCTCGCAACCCAGCTTGCCCCACGGAAGAGCTGCCGGCCCTTGTTTGATCGCAAGACAACGAATCTCATGACCGTTAACTATTAAAATATCGTCGCTTTCTAGATCCGGACTGGATTTCGCGCTCTGAACTTCACCTTGAAAACGACCCTGGGTCGAATCGTACTTGAGGAGGTAGGCCAAATTGTCCGCAGGAACAATGTCGTTAAGCGCCACGACATCGACCTCCTTGCCCAGCAGCCCTTGCTCCACAATGGCCCGAAAGACTAAACGTCCGATTCGTCCAAAACCGTTAATACCAATTCTTGTCATTTGATCTGTTCCAATCTCGTTGAAGGACTCCGCCAATTAATCGGGCCGCTCCCGGGCGTCAACTAAAGAAGAAAAGGAGCCGGAAGCGAAACGGCGATACGGCGAGTGGGCGAAGCGGCGACGCGGCGATGATGGCCCTTGATCCGGTGGGGCGAAAAACTCGGAGCGCCGAGGACTAGCCTGCAGCTTAACCTGTAACGCGCCGGTTTTGAGCCGCTCCGTGCGCGTGGTATTGCCGCTGCGTTTCCAATGTGACGGCAACCGTTGCCGCGATCGGGGTTTCGATATGTCATTCGGTGAGCCATCCTCACCTCGCCGCATCGCCGTTTCGCCCACTCGCCGTTTCGCCTCCTAGCTCCTAGATTCTAGCTCCTCTGTTCAGGCCGAAAAACAAAAAGGGCCGCTGACGCGGCCCTTTTTCAAAACCAAAACCAAAGCCCAGCGTTACACCGGCGCCTCGGTAAGACCACCAAACCCTTCTGGTCGCGGCACCCGCGATTCTTCCGGACGATTGTCAACCGGGGTTGACGGAATCGGCGGCGGCGGATTTATGAGCTTACCGTTGTTGATGATTTCGCGAACCTGGCTTCCATCCAGCGTTTCGTATTCCAGCAACGCCTTCGCAATGGCGATCAGGATTTCTTTGCGCTGGGTCAGAGACTTCATGGCCCGCTGATACGCGTCGTCGCACAAACGCTTCACTTCCCGGTCGATTTCCTGTGCGGTAGCTTCGCTATACGCTCTGGAACGCGCGATATCGCGGCCCAAGAAAACGTAGTCTTCGTGCTCTCCGTACTCGACCATGCCAAGGCGTTCGCTCATTCCCCATTCGCACACCATTTTCCGGGCGATGCCGGTAGCCATGCGAATATCACCGGAAGCACCACTCGTGACATCGCCAAAGATCATCTCTTCCGCGACACGTCCCCCCATGATCACAACCAGGCGGTCAAGCAGCTCGTTCTTTCGATTGTTGTACCTATCCTCTACCGGCAAATACATCGTCGAGCCAAGCGACGGCCCACGCGGAATGATCGTCACCTTGTGTACCGGATCGGTATGATCCAATACCTCGCAAAGGAGAGCATGACCCGCTTCGTGGTAAGCGGTATTTTCCTTTTCTTTTTCGCTGATAGCCAAGCTCCGGCGTTCTTTACCCCAGCGCACTTTATCGCGAGCTTCTTCCAGCTCAGCCATGGTAATGGCTTTGAGACCGCGGCGAGCCGCCAACAAAGCAGCTTCGTTGATCACGTTCGCTAGTTCAGCTCCGGAATAACCCGGGGTCCCTCGCCCTACGACCGCAAGATCGACTCCCTCGGCCAACTTCACCCGTTTGGCGTGCACTCGCAGAATCTCTTCTCTGCCCTTTACGTCCGGTAGATTGACCGTGATTTGGCGATCAAAGCGTCCGGGACGAAGCAGAGCCGGATCCAACACATCGGGCCGGTTGGTCGCGGCGATAATGATAACGCCTTCTTGCGTATCAAATCCGTCCATCTCTACCAGCAACGCGTTCAAGGTCTGCTCGCGTTCGTCGTGTCCACCCCCTAGACCATGCCCGCGGTGGCGCCCCACGGCGTCAATCTCGTCGATGAAAATGATGCAAGGAGCGGACTTCTTCCCCTGTTCAAACATATCTCTGACCCGGGATGCGCCGACGCCGACGAACATCTCCACAAAGTCAGAGCCGCTGATGCTAAAAAATGGCACATCGGCTTCCCCGGCGATAGCTCGCGCTAACAAGGTCTTACCCGTGCCCGGAGGCCCGACCATCAAGACACCTTTAGGAATCCGGCCACCCAGTTTTTGAAACTTTTTCGGATCCTTTAGAAAATCGACGATTTCCTGGACTTCCTCCTTGGCCTCTTCGACCCCGGCCACGTCTTTAAACGTCACCCGGTTTCGGTCCCGAGCCAGCATACGAGCCTTGCTCTTGCCAAAGGACAAGGCGCCCCGTCCGGCATTCCGGATCTGCTGGCGGAAGAAAAAGTAGAGGATGACCATGATGAATACGATCGGCGCGATTTGCATCAGCGCGGTAAACATCACGTCGGAGTCTGCCCGGATATCCACTTTGTACCCTTTGGCTTCCAGCTCAGACTTCAGGTCTTTATTAAACTCCAAAAAGACCGTCGTTTTGAAATGGTCGGGCGTCTGTGAACCGGTTCCTGGTCTGCGCTCCTTATCGAAAGCGCCCCGTAAAATTTGCGTCGGTTTCCCTTCTGTCACCACGAGCTGCAAAGGTTCTTCTTTGCTAATCCGGCCCTCATCGAGGTATTGCTGGAAATCCGTGTACGGAATCTCTTCTACATTTCCGTAGGCGCCGCTACGAGAGAAGAAAAAGCCTCCCAACAAAGCGATCGCACAGGCGACAAGCAGGACACCGCGCCAATTGAAGTTGTTATTGTCGTTCCCGAAATTCCGAGAATTCTTATCCTGTTTCGGGGATCTTGGATCTTGTTCTGCCATACACTTAAAGACGAGTCACGGTAGCACATCGCGACCCTCGCGCAAAGCTGGGACAGACAACGCGCAAACCGCTTACCAAAGCGGATTCTTCGAAGCTGTCAACCGAATAGGGCCACGCTGGAAGAATTCGCCCGTCCGCAGGAGACGAATCTATTCGGCGGGTGACGGGCCGCCTCGCGAGTGCTTTGGGCATTTTGTCCTACTTTCTATTTACCGGTATACCCGGGTGAAACCCCGGGCTGAGTCCTAAAGTCCCTTAGGGACGAGGCCCGAGGGCCGGCAAGAACTACTGTGCGTATTTGACGCTGCACCCGTACGGCCTGGTCACTGTCTGACCGACGCTCTTTCCTGCCATGGAACTATCCAGCGCAACTTTCACGTAGTTTGTCGCTGACTTGATGTCGGCAACCACAGTAGTAGGTTTGCTGTCGATCGCGCCTTCATAAACCAGCTTGCCCTCAGGATTTATGATGTACATATCGGGCGTGGTCTTCGCCCCGTAATCATGCCCGACTTTCCCTTCCGGATCCAAAAGAAGCGCGGTGCGAGCTGCCCCTTGGCTGGATGCAATTTGGTTCAATTTGTCAGCGGGATAATTCCCCTCTTGCCCGGGCGCTGACGAATCGATCGACAACCAAACCACTCCTTTGGCGGTAAACTCTTTCTGGAGGGCCTGCATGTTGCCCGCTCCGTAATGCTTTTTCACGAAAGGACAATCAGGTTGATACCATTCAAGCACGACCCACTTCCCTTTATACTGGGAAAGCTGGTGCGTTTGCCCATTGGTATCAGTCAAATTGAAATCGGGCGCTGGTTGCCCGACCTCGACTCCCGCTACTGCAGCTCCTGCGCTCAGGGCTACAATTCCGAAAACAAGACACAGATTTCTCATAATGCTTTAAGGTGTGCAGTAGGACTTAACAGGTCACGTAAGGTAAATCGTACGATATAAACTCTGAACGTTTTCTCAACTCGCCTTCCTAGCATCGGCTACCGTCGGAGAGCTGATAGTCTTTATGGCATCGAGCACCGTCTGAGAGCTGATCAGTTCCGGAAGAACCAGGGGCGGGCGATCCTTGCCGCCCGGATAAAACAGATACATCGGCACGCCAGCCCGCCCATGTTCTTTGAGGATCTGCGTGATTTCCGGATCTCCGTGGGTCCAATCCGCCCGCAACACCACGACTCGATGCTGAGCGAACGCTTGCCGCACCGCCCCGTTATCCAGAGCAAAACGCTCGTTCGCCTTGCAACTGAGACACCAATCAGCCGTGAAATCGACAAAAATCGGCCGGCCGGACTGCAGGGCGTTATCCAAAGATTGTTGGCTGAATGCTTGCCAAGGAAGTTGGCTCGGCGCGGTCACAAAGGCATAACTGCCGACAGCAATCACTAACACCGCAGCCATGGCCACGGCCGCCAGAACCCGCGAACGCATGGATGAAACCGGCGTCCAGAACGCTCCTTTGATCCAGGCGAGAATAGCGATGATCAAAAGCAACCCGCCTAACGCCACCATCCCATCCACCCCCCGGAGCCGGCCGACGATCCAGCTTAGCCATAGCAACGTCGCCAAAAGCAGGAAGCCGAGCACCTGTTTGAGGCGAACCATCCACTCGCCGGGTTTCGGAAGAAAACGGAGCCATTTCGGTTGGATGGCCAACAAAAGATAAGGAAGCGCCATGCCGATACCGACTGAGAAAAAGATGAGGAACGTCGCCCAGGCCGGCTGCGTAAACGCAAACGCTGAGGCCGTCCCTAGGAATGGCGCGGTGCAGGGGGTCGCCAGAATGGTGGCAAAAGCCCCTTGGAAAAACGCACCGCCGTACCCGCTGCCCGCGGCCAGTTTAGCCAATCCACCCGTCGCCCGGGACGATACCGTCAGCTCAAAGACTCCAAATAGATTCAGGGCAAACGCAAACACCAGACACGCAATGCCCAGCACAAACCGATAGTCCTGAAACTGGAAGCCCCAACCAACCTCGGCGCCGACGGCTCGGAAAATCGAAACAATCACCGCCAGTATGGCGAAGCAGCTGAGAATGCCGGCGGAGAAAACCAGAGCCAGCCGAAATGCTTTCTCCGGATGTTCACCCGCATCGCTCACAAAACCGAAGATCTTCAACGAGATAACCGGAAGCACGCAAGGCATGACGTTTAAGATCAAGCCCCCGATCAGGGCAAAGCCGATCGCTTGCAGCACACCCAGAAAATCGGGACTGGCGCTGGCCGTTTTCGCAACCGTCGCCGCACCAGGTTGCAAGTCTACTTCAGAGGCATCGGTCTTCCCGTTAGCTTGTACCACGGCAACCCCCTTTAGCTCGGCAAGCGCGGCCCCTCCATCCACCGACAGCATAACACTGTTGCCCACCTGTTTGCCGTGGTTAAGGACCACGTTCTCTGGCGGCTCTGGAAAGAAATCGAGCTTGCTACCCTCCGGCACACCGGAAAACTCGACCAGCATCTGATTTCCGGACGGCTTCATCGAGAGCTGGTATCCTAACGGAGCTGTTTTGGGTACGGACGCTGCGTACTTGGAAAACACGCTCTCATTACTCGGGCCCTGCCCGCCGTCGTTCAATTTCAACGAAAGCTGAGCATCACCGGGAACACATTCCTTTTCACAAACGAGCCAGTTCGTTTTGGCCGCAAACTCAACGGGACCCCCGGGTAACTGCTCCGGGGCTTGCACCTCGGTGAACAGGACCACTTCCTGGTTGTAGTCGAAGACCTCTAGATCTCCCGGCTCTTTTTCTCGTCCGGGCAATGGCCATTGCAGCGGACCGGCCCGAAACCCGGGCGGCAACTGCCAATCGATCTGCGTGGGAATTCCGGCGTCCCCGGCGTATTTCCAATAGATGTGCCAATTTGGGTAGATCGTGTACAAAACCCCAAGCCGAAACTTCTGGCCCGGTTCAATATGCTGGGTGTCGGCGATTAATTGCGCCTTTACCAATTGATGACCGTCGACGATCTGCGCCTGACCCGGAACCGCAGCACCGATAGCCAGCAAAATCATGGCGAACCCGAATAAAGTCGCGCCCACGCTATGGCCGGCTCTAGTCAACCGCCTCGTAAAATCAAATAAACCAGCCACGAAATAGGACTTCTGCGAGCTCACTTGAGTCGCTTGCCGTAGTCCGGCGTTCCTCTGTCTCGTTAACTTTTGAACCAGAAACAGGCCTTTCATCTATCAAGAGGAGTCTGAGACAAGCCCAACTTATTCCACATTTTCGAGGTTAGCTCAGACAATTTCGGCCTGAGCTTGAGTATCAATTTTCGACTCGTTTGCGCCGAAAATCCCGCAGGATGCAATGCCGTCTTAGCCGGTTGCACGCTCTCCTGACAAGGCTTCGAACCAGTAAACACGCAACCTCCTGATAATGAATCCATTACGCCAGATAAACCGCCGTGGCACGCTTTTTGCCTCCCCAATACAGACACCTTCCTCACACGATGCTCTCTTGGTCGCTGATTTGTCTAATCCTAGCTATCGTAGCCTGGGTCGCTTTATCCGGACCGGATCGACCCTGGTGGCTACTCCGGAGCTTCATCCTGGCGCTGGTTGTCATTATCGTCATCACCGCCTTGCTCAGGTGACGAGGAGCTAGGAGCTAGAATCTACGAGCTAGGAGGCGAAACGGCGAGTGGGCGAAAGGGCGATGCGGCGATGATGGCCCTCGATCGGTGGAGCGAAAGACTCGGTCACGCCGAGGACGTGATTGCTCCATGAGACATCCGCGCCGGATTTGAGCCGTGCCGTGCGCGCGGTATTCTCGCCCCGTCGCCGTTTCGCCCTTTCGCCATTTCGCTTCTGCCTCCTAGCTCCTAGCTCCTAGCTCCTTCCCCCCCGACGATTGCTCCTTCAGAAGATCCCGAATTTCGGTCAGCAGCTTCTCTTCTGCGGACGGCCCCGGAACCGGAGCCGCTTCTGCTGCCTTCTTGAACCGGTTGACCTGTTTGATGACCACGAACAAGACAAGAGCGATGATCACGAATTCGATAACCGTGTTGAGAAACACTCCATAGGCGAGTACCGGCACGCCTTTATCAGTCGCTTCCTTCACCGAAGCAGCCGGTTGATTCGACAAATTCAGAAACAGGTTCGAAAAATCTACCCGCCCTAGCAGAAGGCCAATGGGAGGCATGATGACATTATTGACGAGTGCGTTAACAATCTTACCGAACGCCGCACCGATAATAACACCGATGGCGAGGTCAATTACGGCCCCTTTCATCGCAAAGTCTCTGAATTCTTTGAGGAAGGACATAATTTGATTGATGATTTTGCTATCTGAACCGTCCAAAGACGGTATCGCCCTAAGCTGCGCCCAAACGGCGCTTCATGGGTTTATAGTTGCGATGTTAGTACGTTGCGTTCATAAAGATGGATGCGCAACTGGCGGAAACATCGCCGATCAAATCAACGCGTTGAATGCCAGACGACGCTCTTCTCAGCCTAATTGCGCGAGCCAAGAAGAATGATGAATCAGCTGCTAAGGCGCTGATCGAGTTCACCTACCCTATCGTGATCCGCATCGTCCGAAACCATCTTCCCCGGCGAGAGCTGGAAGAAGACTTGTGCCAGGACGTATTTCTAAAGATCTTTTCCCGGCTCCACCAATTCCGCGCGGATATGCCTTTCGATCACTGGGTATCGCGCATCGCCGTTAATACCTGCATTGACCAGCTCAGAAAGCAAAAGGTACGCCCTGAATTCCGCTGGTCCGATTTTAGTGAAGAACAGCAGGCGATTCTCGACAATCTGAAAAACTCAGCGATTCTGCCTACGGAACGTTCGCCCGAAGAGGCCAAAGAATTGCTGGAACGTTTAATGCAAAACCTCAAACCGGACGAACGTGCCGTTGTCACCTGGTTGCACCTAGAAGAGAAATCGATCGCAGAAATCTGTGACCTTACGGGCTGGACACCGTCAAAAGTTAAGGTAACCGCTTTCCGAGCACGCCAAAAACTCGCAGCGGCGGTCCAGCGATTAGAGAAATGACCAACGACGGGATTGAACAGTTAATAGCACGGGCAAAGGTGGCAGGCGCAGAAGATCATTCTTCTATGCCCAGCGACTTTCCAGGACGGGTCTACTCCCTGCACCTTGGCGCCTTGCATAGGAAGCGGATCACATTCCGCACTTCCTTACTGTCAATCTCCGCTGCTCTCGTCATTTTTGCCGCACTTGTCGGCTGGAACTTCCAAACACTGCTGATGGCAGGCACAGAAGAGGCGGATCCGGTCGACGAAATCGCCCAATCGCTATGGGATTCGGCTGGAAACTGACAATTTCGTTCGCTCTCCTTTTTGTTATCGGCGCCCTTTGCGGGGCCACGATTACGCTAACCTTGGGCTCGCTCCATCGATTCAACGCCAAGGCGCCGCCGGCGGTCGCCTGGGAGCAATCAGCGATGAGGAATCTGACCAACCAACTCAGTTTGACCCCTGAACAACAGCAAAAAGTGCGGGCGCCAATCCACGACGCCATCGAAAGCATCCGTGCGGTTCGTCAAAAAACCGTGATGGAAACCAATGACGCTTTCGACCAAGCCCTGGCCGGTTTAAAACCTCTCCTTACCCCGGTGCAACAGGTTAAACTCGACGAGTTCCGCGCGCGCCGAACGGCGCGCCTCCGTGCCACCTACGCCAAACCATCGCCCTGAGAATCGGCGTATCGGCGTAGTCGCCCCATAAGTCGCATAAGTCCCATCCTATGCATCGCGACTTAGCACCCTAGCGTTCCCAGAAGCTAGCCATCACCCCAGCAGTCCCACGCCGAGACGCCCATACGCCGATACGCCCACACGCTCTTTCACGGCGTTTCCGGCGTTCCCGGCGCTAACAAAGTCCCGGGCCCCGATATAGTCTTTACTAGCGTAATAATTTCGGCCAAACAGACTGCTGCCACCACCGCCGTCCGGTCGAGCGCATCGGCTGCCTCCGGATACTGTCCTTCACGTAACCGCCCGATTGCCAGGTTCAGGTGCCGGGTAACTGAGTGAAACCAGTTGAATGTCAGATTAAATTTCTCGTGCAAAAGCAGCCCGCTTAACCGTCCCGATTTCTCTTCCATTTCTGCAATGTACGCCGCTTGCAGTGTAATCAGACAACACCCGCAGAATAGCCTAAGGAAATCGTCGGATTCTTTGCTAGTCAAACCTTTGGCAGTCGGCAGCCCCACGATCACGAGCAAAATCAGACGGCCAAAATAACTGAATCGGATTTCAATCGCGGCGCGACATTTAGCCTGCTGCAAACTATCCACACCGGGACGATCCGTCGTCAAAGTCTTCAGCGAGCGGTGTAGCAAAATCCGTACGTCATCTTCCAGTCCTTCCACAGGCTTGGTAGCCTCAACCGGCAGATCCAGCTCCGCGCTTTCCCGATGCACCACCGTATCTCCCTCCAGCGCCAATCTGTACCGCGAATTGGGCCGTTGACCCGAACACCAGAGACTGCCCGAAACAACACCACCCGGAATGAATTTTGCCACCGAGCGCATGATCGCATCGGCGCAAGCATCAAGACCCAAAAGCGGCAAAGCGTCTTTCAAGAAGCCATTAACCGCCTGTTGAAGGAGAGAAACATCCGGCCTCGACTCGGTTTGCGGTTCGCTCATACTTGTTATCCGTTCGAAATTCGCCTCAGCAAGAACCAGCCAGCGCTGACCAGGGCATCAACCTCAAAAGTCTTCAAGGTAGCAGAGAAACGCAGGCCGCAAAAGAGGAGCTAGGAGCTAGAATCCAGGAGCCAGGAGGCCGGGGGTAAGGCACGCGGTGGGCGATGGACGTCAAAAGTAATCAGAGGTGTAATCCTGCAGCGGGCGCCATTCAACTGATTATTGACTTACTGATTACTTATTACTTCCCACCGAGCGGGTTCCTCCCAGCACTCGATCCTCCTGGCTCCTGAATTCTAGCTCCTAGCTCCTATCAAAGAACTCGCCCTCAATCCAACTTCCTAGCATCCTTCCACCATGAACATTTCTGTTCGGATGGCCCAGCCCGAGGATCTGGGCGAACTCGCCCGTTTGTTAGATGAGGTCGTCGTATTGCATCATCACGAGGACCCGACCCAATTTCTGGCCCCGGAAGCGGCCGTACACCATCGCTATTTGGAAGAGCGATTCCAAGATCCGGATGCTGCCATTTTTGTTGCCGAGGATGAAAGCGCTCCAGCGGGCATTGCAGTAACCGTCATCCGGGAAGCGCCACCGTTCCTGAATCCGAACAAGTTCGTTCTTTTAGAAAACCTGGCCGTGTCCACCAGGTTCCGTCGAACGGGCGTTGGACGCAAACTCGTCGACGCTGCGGCGCTTTGGGCTCGGGCTCGGGATATGAAAGAGCTGGACCTGAACGTCTACGAGTTCAATCACACTGCTATCCGCTTTTATGAAGCACTCGGCTTTCGAACGGTTAGCCGGCGGATGAAACGCGCCCTGGCGCCTCTCGTTGAAACAAAGGATTGACGCCGCTGCCAGCCTGAAGAAGCTCTCATCGATGGCGGAGGAGCAGCAATCCGTGGGGCGCGAAGACTTGTCCTTCGACTCGTCCTCCGAAGCCTTGGCGAAGGAGGAAGCTTCAGCGAAGGCGGACGTGGGACCGGCTTCGGCCGCGCCTGGGGCGAGCAGCGGGTCGGTCTACGCCGCACAATTGCCGCCGGACATCAGCTTCGTCGGCGATATCCGGTTGACCAAACTGCTGAGCAACCATTCGGGCGAAGCGGATGTCTGGGTCGGTGAACGGCCCAGCGGAGAAAAAGTAGCTGTTAAGATCTATCGTCACGGCCGGCTTCCCGGTCTTATGGATGAGCGCCAGAAATGCACCTTGTCTCACCCCCACTTGTTGCAGATGCTGGAAGCCGGTGAAGTCGAGGGCCGCTATTTTGAGGTATGCCCATACATTACCACCGGAACTCTAACGGATTTGATCCTGCAGCGGCGCCGGTTAGACGAAGCCGATTGCAGGCGGCTGCTAGAACAGTTAGCCAACGCTATCCACTATTTGCACAGCCAGAACGTCCTTCACCGGGACATCAAGCCCTCTAACATCTTTGTCACCCAAACCGAACCCCTGCAGGTTGCTTTGGCTGATTTCGGAACAGCTCGTCTCGGCGGCTACCAAACGATTTTAACCGGTACGGTTGGGACGGTGGCTTATTCGTCCCCGGAAGCGGTCACGGGGATGCAATCGGAGGCCAGCGATTATTGGAGCCTCGGTATGGTCCTCATCGAAGCGTTGACCGGCCGGCAACCATTTGCCGGGCTTGATGTAAAACAACAGCTTTACCGGGTAGCCGGCGGCAAGATTGAGGTTCCCGAAGCCGTTTCGCCACACTGGAAACAATTGCTAACCGGCCTGCTGACCGTCGATTACACCCTCCGCTGGCGGAAAAAAGAAATCGACCAGTGGCTAAACAACGAGAAGCAGCCCGAGCCGGCCCAAAGCGCGTCGCTCCCAGCCCCGGTTCGACCGATTTCGACCGAGCGACGCTCACGACCTCTTACGGTCCGGCTACAACGAACGCCGGAAACCATTCAGCTGACCCCGACCGATTTCCTGGAAATCGTCGGCGATAATATCAGGACCTCAATCCTGCGGTATTTCTGGGTAGTTTTAGTGGTAGGAGGAACCTCCCATAGCGAGGGGTTATCCCTGGCCGTTCTAGCCCTGATCATGGGCGCCCAAACCGGATTCCAATTCCTGCCGTTCCGGCTGCAAGATTTGAAGCGTGAAATCCGGGTGAATCGCCAACTCCGTCATCTTTCCGGGCGGGAACGCAAAAGCCTGCGCCGTATGGTGCGGGATTGGCTGAAATCGGTGGATGATCGAGATAAGGACGAAGGTTCGTCGCGCCGCCGGCGGGATCGCTAACTTCACAACGTTACAAAACTATGTTGCTATATTGTTGGGTTTGAGTAAAATACCCTATGGCTTGGCGTATCGCAGATAATGTTGTTCGCGGCGAGCTCGATAACCGGACGCCCGGTTTGGTCCAAGGCAAAATCTGGCTCGCCGGCCGTGAAGCTCCCTTGGCTTTGAGGTTGTCTGGCAACGGCCACAAAGACCTGGCCGGATGTAAGCTTACCTTCTCCAATCCCGCGCCGAAAGCTGATCCGACTATTTCTCTGAACCCAGAGCAGACCGGGGTGGTAGGAGACATGACCGCCGCCAGGAAAGTACGGGTAATTGATAACTTAGATTATGAGACGATTAAGGGTGATGAACCATTCACCGAGCATATGGCTAACGCGCTCTATCTGGAATGGTTCAGCGAAGCCAATGGACGTGTGGTCATAGAGTCGACCGATTATGAGATCGGGCTCGGTGAACCCGCCTGGCGACCCAACTCCGAGGACGAAGCGCGCCAACATCAGGCGAACGCGGAAGCGATGCAGTCTTTTATGGAACGAATATCGGAATCGTTCGATCCGCGCGAAGAAGCAGCCTATAACGGAGATCCCAAGGATGAATTCGAATGGGAACTCTTCCTCCGGGCTTCCGATCGGCGTTCAACGAAGCTGGGCGAATTGCTAGAAAAATATCAGGATCACCCGGAGCGCGATCGGTTAGTGGCTCGCGGCATGGGTTGGAAGGAGATCGAAGAAATGATGGACGCGCAAGCGGCCGGAGTTGAAGACGAAGAAGAAGAGGATCTGGATTTCGAAGAACCCGACGAGGAGGACAATGCTCGCGAGGAAGACCCGATGCGACATCCCTTGGTCACGCGCCTGATCGACCGCTCCGTAGCCTTATCAGAATTGGCCGGGGAGCAGCGAGACGATGATCTGGAAGAGATGGTTGGTTCATTCATGGTCGTAGGACCGAAGGTAGCCGGCGCCCTGACGATCGGTGACCGGGACCTTGGTCCGGATCTAAATATGTCCGGGCTGGTAGTCGCTAAGCTCAAGCGAGCCGTTGGCGAACTGTCACGCGCTCTGACCGCAGCTGACCGTCTCCGGGAAGCGAAACGCCAACTCCCATTTTCACTCGACGAATGGACAACCGAAATCCTCGAAGCTCGGCAAGAGATACTCAAGTTGATGGACGAATTTAGAAAGAAGATCGAATGAGTAAGAAGAAGGAGTCCAGGAGTTGCAGGAGTGCAGGAGCCCCAGATCGACAGCGCTGGGCTACGGTCAAACTAAAGGATAGAGACGCTTTCTTCTTGCTATTTTCTACTCCTGAACTCCTCCAACCGTGAACCGTGAACCGTGAACCGTGAACCGTGAACCGTGAACCGTGAACCGTGAACCGTGAACCGTGAACCGTGAACCGTGAACCGTGAACCGTGAACCGTGAACCGTGAA
>Ga0073928_10003456_pt1 | contig 24929 bp, 25 predicted proteins | sample PaiPotPPA55metaG_FD_76969 | JGI IMG/M metagenome (GOLD analysis project Ga0073928, IMG submission 76969) | Iron sulfur acid spring bacterial and archeal communities from Banff, Canada, to study Microbial Dark Matter (Phase II) - Paint Pots PPA... ...
AAGTAGTGGAGGGAAAAATAAAAAGCGACGTAATGTCGCGGGCTGTGTGCGGTCGTAGCTCAATTGGATAGAGCAACAGGCTACGAACTTGTAGGTTGGGGGTTCGAGTCCCTCCGACCGCGCGATGTGAACGAAGAGCCCGGGTGGCAATGCCGGGCTCTTCGTATTTTTAACGATTATTGATCGTTGCGCGGAATGATTATTATTTGCGCGTGCGGATAATCAAAGACCCAATTGAAGTGGCGCATAAAATCCAAGCCGACAAGAGCCTCTCGCCCATCGAAATCGCCGGACTCGCACGCAAAGGGTGAGCGATAGACGATAGGTCCGACGGAGAGTGAATCAAGGGTACCGCAGGCTACGCGTTCGGTGCCTCCGATACCGCCTATTTCCCAGTTTGGGTTGGAAAGGGTACGCAATCCATACTTGAAGACAAGATCGTGCCCGTAGACGATGAGATCCGGCGTTCCTGAATCCAGTTCGACGTTTACATCAATATTGTCGAGCTTCATGGGAAGGCGTGGAATAGCTTGCGTGAGATCGACTACCGCTAACAATCCCTTGTTCGAATCGACCGGCGTTGTTGCAGGATCTTTTATGGTCATCGTTTGACTGCCAAGATCGAGTGAAACGACCGCGCCGGCCAGCAAATCGAAGCCGATCAAGCCGTCTGCGTCTTGAAACGTATTGTAGTCGAACCGCTGGGACGTCGCGTACAAATTGTGCAGCGTATTGCCGCCGACTCCTAAAGCATCGATTCGAACGGTCGACTCGTTAGCCGATCCGCCAAAGCCGTAGCCGACGATAGAACCCGTTGCCTTAACATGGGCGCGGTCGGCGAATTGCTGCTTGAGAAGGACGCCGCCTCCATCGCCGGTGTCCAGAATGAATCTGCCCGGAACGCCGTTCACTTTGGCGTCGATGAAGATCCGGTTTGCCGCGAGCTTGATTGGAAAGGGATTGCCGCTTGCGAACGTCCACGTAGCGGTTTGCGCGGGAGGATGCACATCGGCCGCTGCGATTGGTGCGTTTGGTATGAATTTCGTCCATTCATCAAGATAGTCGCTTCCCGGCTCCTTATACTTCGAAATCAGTTTCTTGCCGGGTAATGCGTCCGCGTATGCCAGGATGTCCCATGTTGTCTCGTACGTGCCGCGCGGATCCAGGACAACTCGTTTATACGCGCCGGTTGCCGGATCGATGTAGAGGTCGAGCGTATCGGCGTTTTCCGGCGTCACCCGCACGATGGTCGTCGAACTCCCGTCGACGTTTGCGCTTCCGACGATCTTTCCGGAAAGTTCGCTCGCAGCCTCATTGAAGGTCAGATCGGATGCGATTAGATACCTCTGCACATCGCCCAATTCCGGGCGCGTGAACCCGTTCTCATCCGACGCCCAGTAGACGTGACCCGTAAATCCGGATTGCGTAGTCCAACCGTGCTTGAGGTCTTTGTCCTCGACGCGCTTCACGGCGCCTGCTAGTATCTTTCGCGTTTCGATAACCTTCTTGCCGCCATGCACCACGTCACCGCTTAACACGAGTGTTCTAAATGTGCCGTCGCCGAATTGCCAGCCGACGAACGCCCTGTGTTTGGCGAGCAGCGTAGCTGCGTCATCCGCGCGTGCGAAGAGTGGAGCTAAGGTAAGAGCCCCGGCGAAAAGTATGCAGAGCAATCGCATGGTTTTCCTTTTATTGGTTGTTTGGAGTAACTAGGAAACGAGAATGGGGATAATCTATAGTCTGATTGAAGTGGCGCAGAAAATCTAAACCGACGGCGCCGCCGTCCGGACCGAAAACGCGAGACTGACCGGCGAGCACCGGATGGAATTGCGCCAGCGCATCATCGCGGACGGTGTCGAACGCGATGGCGCTTTGCGCGCGTCTGCCAAGCGTTTCATGCTTTGCAACCATCGCCGCTGCATCGCCGGCATGGGCTGAAAGCGGCGCCGTGATAAGCACCGCTAAAAGAAAGAAGCTCGCAAACCGCATTCCACACCCCCGGTAAGCCATGGCAGAATTCGTCCGGTCCTAGAGAGCTGCCGGGCACTGTTGGTTTTCGACATCCAGGCTTGAAACCCGGCGGCTGGGTTTGGTAGAGTAGAGCGTCGAACGCGTGACACAGAATCCGGCTCGGTAGCTCAGTGGTAGAGCGGGGGACTCATAAGCCCTAGGTCGTAGGTTCAAATCCTACCCGAGTCACATTTCGGCCCCGGCTGTTTTTGCATCCGGGGCCTCGTATTGTGCGCGCGCCGCAACCCGGAAGGGAATAGGCGGGGTCCGGTAGGATTGAGGCTGGCCCGCTTCCGGGCGCCGCGGAGGCCGCCAATCAGGCGGCCGTTCCCGCTTTCAAAGGTAGAGTAACCACCATGTCAACCATCCCTTGCGATTTCTGTCCGCATCCCGTCGACCGCAATCAGATGGAGGAAATCGAAATTTCCCACTACGTACCGGACAGCTCGGGTGACGATCTCGCCTACGCGCGCACCTATTTTTTTGGGCACCCGGATTGCGTTCGGAAATTTTACAGAGGACTGATCGACCACAAACTCGACCTTTTCAAACACATTCCCAGCACTGGCCATTCACCCGAGAGCCAGCGCTGATTCGTGCGCTCGTAGCTCAGCTGGATAGAGCACTACCCTCCGAAGGTAGGGGTCGGGGGTTCGAATCCCTTCGAGCGCGCCATTCTTTTCATTAACGTGCAAAACGCGTCAGACGACGAACGCCACATTCGCCGCGCGATGGAGCTCGCGGCGCAAGCCGAAGCTGCCGGCGACGTGCCGATCGGTGCGGTGTTCGTAAGCGGCGATCTGGTGCTCGAAGCAAAGAATGAAAAGGAAAGCCGCCCGGACGCGACTGCGCATGCCGAATTGCTTCTGCTGCAAAAAGCCGCGCAAACGCTGCATGCTTGGCGACTGTCCGACGCGACTGTGTATGTTACCAAAGAGCCGTGTGCGATGTGCGCAGGCGCTATGGTCGCCGCTCGCATCAAGCGGCTCGTGTACGGTTGTCCCGATCCGAAGGGCGGCGCGGCCGGCAGTGTAGTAAATTTGGTTCAGCATCCCGCGCTCAATCATTATATTGATGTCACCGCGGGAGTGCTGGAGGAAGAAACCGCAGCGCAGCTGCAGGCGTTCTTTCAAAGGCGCAGGTGAGAGACGGCAAGGATTTCACCAGCTGCCGCGAATCAGCGGTCCTTTGTCAACCGTATGCCACGGAGAGGTGGTCGAGTGGTTGAAGGCACCCGCCTCGAAAGCGGGCGGACGTGATGAGCGTCTCGAGAGTTCGAATCTCTCCCTCTCCGAAGTAAACACGAAAAGCCCGGCGCAAGCCGGGCTCTTCATTTACTTCGGAGAGCCCCCCACACGCAAAGCGTGCGGGGCCCCCGGCCTTTGGCCCATCCGCCGGAGTGGGGTGCGGCCTTCGGCTCGGCGGTGGTGCGATGCGGAATAGGGGAGTTACAGCAATGGAATGTGGGGAGCGGCGGAAGGGGATAGTGTGCCGTTTTGGCGGGGGTCGTCCATGATTTCGATTTGGCGTTTGAATGGGCGAAAGCCGGAGCGGATGTAAAAGTCCAGTGCCGCGGGATGATCGAGCGTGCATGTGTGCACCCAAAAGCGCTGGATGGGATGCGACCATGCGATGTCGATCGCGCGGTTCATTGCCCAGCGTCCCGCGCCCTTACCGACGAGCGCATCGGTTAGGCCGAAGAAGATCAGCTCGCACTCGCGCGGCGTGCGAAAATCGAGTTCGAGCAATCCCTCATCGCTGCCGTTGGAATGGATGGCGTAAATTTCAATGCCGGGATCACGAATGATAGTCATCAACTGTTCATCGGATAACGTGAGACGCGAAGCCCACAGGTACGGTTCACCGACGCGCCGGAAAAGCGCGCGGTACCATGCCGTCTCCGGGTCGGCGATTCGATTCAACGTCCATGCTACGCCGGGCGGATCCGGCCGCCGTGCCGGGCGTTCGAACATCTCTAAACACGTGGCGACGTTTGCGATCTTGCCCGCCGGCAGATCGGCATATCCGTCACTTAGCTGCATACCGGTATTGGCCGGGCTGCCATGCACAGACGGTTTTATCGCGCATGACGAACGACTCGCAGCCGTCGACTTCGGGGTTGAAATCTTCGTTGAGCCGCTTTGTGGCATCCCAATCGACGGCGGCCTCTTGGCGCGCGGCTGCACGCGCTTTTGTGTAGGAGAACTGCGGGTTCTTCGTGAGCGCGTTGAGCGCTTGGGCAAGGCGTTGCGCGTCGGTCATGCACCACGATTCCGTAAAACCGAGGGGGTTCCCCGCGGCCGTGGAAGCCATTGAGCATGGCGCTCTCCCATGTCATCTTACAGGTTGCCCTTTGTAATTCAGCGCTCCGCCTGAAACCGCAAACCGAGCTGCCCCTTCAAGTCGTCGTCACTGATAAGATTAATCGCGATATCGTCGCCCAAAAATTTCGCGTCGTGCGCGAAAATGGAAACGATGTTTCGGTCGGATTCGATATTCCGTGGGGACTGTATCACGCCAAGCTCGCTATGAACTACGGGAGAATATCCTGCGGTGCCAGCCAGTACTTCACGGTGCTTGCCGATCATAATCGCACGCTCGCGATGTCGTTGCAGGAAGGTCCGCCCAAAACGCTTGCTCCCGCTATGGTCCTGGGCGGTCTTCCGTTCGCGTTTTCCTACGTTCAGCCCACGGTCGTAGCGTTTGACAAATCCGTTGCCTGTAACGGGCCTGTCGGCGATCCGCTTGACGTCGGCATCGTGACGCAAAACGACAGTGACGGGTATTACGCGGACATCTATCCGAATGCGACGCTCGCGCAGCATGCGCCGCCGGTCATCGCAGTGCGGATGACCGATACGCACGGCGGCTATCACTACATTCGAGTTCCTGCGCGATTCTCGCGCGATCTCACTGCCCACGGCGGCCTGTCCAGCATGAAGCTCGACGTCAGCGAAGACGTGATCGATTACGTCGCCGACAAACCTGAAGATACGCTGTTGTGTCCGCGCGGGTACGTCACCGAGATTCAGTAATCAGCACCACATTACGGAGATGACGACGGCGCCGGTACCGGTGTGCCCGCCAGACGCGGATCCGGCGGCGCCGCCGGGAAAGTCATGTCTTCATACGTCGTGTCGGACGTGACGTTAAAATTCATCGGTCCGAAATGCTGGGGTGCGCTGTACGTCGCGTGCGTGATCACCCAATGCCCCTCGATCGTTCGATAGTCCAGCGCGATCGACGTCGGATCACCCACGAATCGAAGTTCGAGGTGCGAAGGCAGACCCGACTGCGGATCGACGACGACATCGTACGGATACAGATAACCCTGCTGCAAACTGGGCGTGGGCACCACGCGAAAATGCGGCTGTGCGTCGCTGGAATCCGGCATGTACGACGGCGCCCAAAAACTGATGTACGGTATGGAAACGTTAACGCTGGGATCCGGCGCCGGCATCGGCCACAGGCCGGGTTCTATGCGTTTGATCGTGATGTCGATGCGTTTGAGATTCGCAAACCAGCTGTAGCTAAAGCCCGCCAGCGGATCGAAGTAGGGAATGATCGGAAACGCTTGGCCCATGCGCTGCGCCCCCTGCGGGAGATCTTGCATGACGGCATAGTCGTCGGCCTGCCGCACTTGGACAAAACGGTTGACATCCTCGGTTCGCCCCATATTTGAACTGACGTGCGTGCGTTCGCGATAGGTGATATACGTGGGCGCGTTCTGAACGTACGCGGTAGCCGTCCGGTTGATCACCTGGACAAGCGCAACATCGGCTGGGATCATCGTGGCTTTCTTATTCGCAGAAAGGGGCCGGTTTACCGCCGCGCCAAGAGCGTATCATGACCGTCATCGTACCGAAGAACGATATCCGGGAGCGCGTCGTCGAGCTGCGGCGCGAAATACACCGGCATCCCGAACTGGGCTTTGAAGAGGTGCGCACGCAAGCGCTGGTCGAGCGGGAACTGGACGATCTGGGTATCGAGCACCGTCGCGTCGCGAAGACGGGTGTGGTCGGCGTCATCCGGGGCGCCAAGCCCGGGCGCACCGTCGGGCTGCGGGCCGATATGGACGCGTTGCCGATTACCGAGAAATCCGGCGAGCCCTTTTCTTCCGAAGTTCCCGGAAAGATGCACGCGTGCGGACACGATGCACATACGGCAATGCTGCTGGGCGCTGCGCGTGTCTTACAAAACATGCGAGCTGACGTGCACGGAAATGTTGTCCTGTTGTTTCAGCCGGCGGAAGAAGGCCCGGGTGGCGCGGAACCGATGATCGCGCAAGGCGCGCTCGACGATCCCAAAGTCGAGGCGGTCGCGATGCTGCACGTCGATCCGCGTTTAGAACCGGGACAAATCGGCATTACGCCGGGCCCGGTTAATGCATCTGCGGACGAATTTTACGTTACGGTCGAGGGCCGCGGCGGTCACGGCGCATACCCGCACACCGCCGCGGACACGATTCCCGCAACTGCGTCGATGGTGCTTGCACTGCAGAACATTGCGGCGCGCGAAATCGATCCGCTCAAAAGCGTCGTCGTAACGGTCGGCACGATCAGCGGCGGCTATCGCAACAACGTGATCGCCGACGAAGTCAAACTCAGCGGAACCTTTCGCGCGCACGATCCCGAAATACGCAACGGTTTAGAAGCACGCGCGCGCCGTATTCTTGACGGCATTGCGTCTGCATACAGCGTTAAAGCAAAGCTCGAAATGATCTACGGTTATCCGCCGGTCGTCAATCACGTCGCGCTCGCGCAAGGTTTCAAAGATTATATGATCGCGCAGTCAGGTTTGCGCGTTGAAAGTCCGCCGCCGACCATGGGTGCCGAAGATTTCGCGTATTTTGCGCAGCGCGTACCCGGCGTGCACGTGCGCCTGGGAGTGCGTAGCGAAAAAGCGGGATCGGTGCACTCGGGCCATAGCCCGCAGTTTCGTTTAGATGAAGACGCACTACCGGTCGGCGTTCAGACGCTTGTGGCATTTGCCACAGCGGTCGGCAGCGGGGCTGTAGTCTTTGACTAGCGGTCAGGCGGTTTGTGCATGAATCCACTACAGCTTGTGCATATCCTGCGAAAAGGCACTACATATAGTGGTGCCGAACCAGAAACGATGGCTATTTTGCGCGACGCGGTTCCTCGTGCGGGGACCCGTTCGCTCAGCGCAGCGGTCGATATTCAGGCCGGCGCCGAAGCAGCGTTTTCGCTGCTTTGCGCGGTGGAGAAGTGGCCGGTATGGCTTTCGTTCTTGCGAAGCGCCGAACTGGTCGATCCCGCAACGCCGCTCGGTCCCGGCAGTGAGATTCGCGTGCGCTCGGCAGTTCCGGGCGACCCGCACCAGCTCTTCGAAGTCGATTACTTCATCACGAACTACCAGCTCTCGCTGGTGGGCGCATACTCCGTGCGGCGGCGGCTGGATTTTCGCCTGGAGCGCAAGACCTCGCGGTGCAAGCTGCACCTTCGGCTCGAGTACCCGGCCTACGGCGGTAGGCTCGCCATGCTCTACGATTCACTGCGGGCCGGGCGCAAGCTCGCGACGCAAATGGAAGAATCCGTCGTACATTTCAAGCACTTGGCCGAGTATAGAGCCGACGCGAAGGACGAGCTGCTCGCCGACTTCTAGGCGGGTTTAGCACTTATTGACGGTGACTGCTAAAGGTCGCTATACTTACTTTTGATATGCCCTTGTACGACTACCAGTGCACGAATTGCCAAAAGGTTATCGAAGTCCGCCACGGGTTTAACGACTCGTATGCAGAGCCGTGCAGCGCTTGCGACGGCGAGCTGCGCCGGTTGATCAGTCCGTCGGGGATCATCTTCAAGGGCTCCGGTTTCTACGTCACCGATTCGCGCAAGAAAGAGTCGACCTCGAGCGAGACCTCCGCGCCGAAATCGGATGCGCCGAAATCAGATGCGCCGTCGGCCCCGGCCGCACCCTCGTCCTCGCCGGCGCCGTCCTCCTCGCCGACCAAAGAGTCCGCGGCTTAAAGCGTTCGCATGAGCTTCTGGACGTGGGTCCTCATCGGGCTCTGCGCCGCGGGTATCGCGTTGGCGTTGATCTCACTCATCTTGGTAATTCGGCCCGCTCTTCGTTTGCGCGCGCATTTGGAGGAGCTGAAAAATCCCCCGTTGTTCATTTTGACGGAGTCGCTGCAGTTGCAAACAAACCGGCTGTCTCACGTCGCGCAAAAAGTCACGCTATTGACGAACCGCGCGCAAGCCGCAGGTTCGTCGATGCAAGAAAGCATCAGAACGAGCGGTACGGATGAAGCGCGCGACGCGATGCAAGAAAGCGGCGCCTCCGTAACGGCTCTGCTGGACGATCTCCGCTAGGGTTCACAATTCTTGTGCCTTCCGCAGCGTTTGCGTGAAAGCCGGAAAACTTACGTCAATGCTCGATTCGTCGTCGATCGCAAGCGCTCCGGCGCCGGCGGCGAGCGCGGCCGCAGCCATCGCGGTGCGGTGATCGCCGTGCGTGGCTATGACTGCACCATGGCTGCGTGGAGTTCCACCTGTAATCGCGATGCCGTTCGGTAAAGATTCGACTTGAACGCCCACGGACGATAACAGCCGTTCGATAGCGGCGACACGGTCGGATTCTTTCGTTCGCAGTTCGCTAACTCCGGTAATGCGCGTTTCACCGTGCGCGAAAGCGGCCGCGACAGCCAGCACCGGGATCTCGTCGATGGCTCGAAGGGCGACGTCCGCGCTAACCGCGATGCCGCGTAGCGGCGCGGACTGCACGGCGATGTCCGCGATCGGCTCGCCGGAGACTTCGCGCTCGTTTTCCAAGCGGATGTTTGCGCCCATCTGCAACAGCGCATCGATAAGTCCGGTTCGCGAGGGGTTGACACCGACGCTTTCAATCACGATCGAACTTCCCGGGGCGACGGTCGCCGCAACGATGAAGAATGCCGCCGCTGAAAAATCACCCGCAACGTCGATGTCGCGGAAATTCATCGGCATCGAGCGCAGTTCGATGTTTGCGCGATCGAACGTAATATCTGCCCCGAGGTAGCGCAAGAGCCGTTCAGTGTGGTCGCGCGATCCTTTGTCGCCGAGCGTCGCTACCGGCACGTCGCCGAAGACACCAGCAAGAAGAAGTGCGGTCTTGATCTGCGCCGAAGGCGAAACGAGGATGAAACGCCGCGTTTGCGGTTCGCTCGTCCCCTGAATGTTTGCTGGAAGCCGTCCGTCCGTCGTCTCGATACGCGCGCCGAACGCGCGAAGATGTGCGGCAACCGGCTCCATCGGTCTGCGGCTCAGCGACCGGTCTCCGTCCAGATGCGCGCGCAGGTTTGCGCCTGCACAGATGCCCATGATCATCCGCGCAGTCGAACCCGAATTCATGCAGTCGATGGTGACGTCCGGATCGCGAAAAGAGCCGCCGCAAACGGTCGCATCATTTCCCGTGCGTTCGATGGTCGTGCCAAGCGCCTGAAGCGCAGCCTGAGTTGCGAACACGTCGCCGCCGGGATTCAAATTGCGTACGATATGCGTGCGCGCGCTTTTTGCCAGCAGCATGAGTGCGCGGTGCGATATCGACTTGTCGCCTGGTACGGTCAAGTGCCCGCGCAATGCGCCGGACGAAAAAGCCTTCAGCTGCACACCTGTGCATAAAACAAACGAGCGCCCATATCCTTGAGACGATTTCGCCGTCGAATGCGTTTCTCTCCCGGGTAATAGGTTAGACAGCATACCTCGGAGGAAAAACAATGGCTCGTTTTACTACCGCGCTCGCAGTGGGGCTGCTGGTGGGCGGTTCGATGCTGGTCGCAACGGCACCGGCGTCGGCGCTGACTCGATACTGTCCCACACGCGAGAGCTTTTTCGGAACGGTTCAAAGCGCGCAAGGCAACACGATCATTCTGCGAACAGACGACGGACGGTCGGGCACGGTCACGATCGACAACGGGGCGCGCGTCAATACGCACGGATACGCGATGCGCCCTGGTACATACGTCGGCGCATACGGCTGCTTGACGCCGAACGGTGTGTTCCACGCATCCGAAGTCACCCTAGCGGCGAACCAGTCGCTGTACGCCGAAACGATCACGGGCGTTGTCCGTCGCAAAGCGGGCGATCGTCTTTTCGTGTATGAGCCCGCACGTGGCACGACGGGAATCTGGTACGTTCCGGACGTCGATGACTTCCGTGTTGGCGAAACCGTCACGGGCACCGGCATGTTGGCAGCCAGCGGCGAATTTTATCCGCAATCCATCAATAACGCCAGCACTGCGTACGTCCCCGAAATGGGTCCGCGGCCGGCGCCGCGTTCGATCACGCTGAGCGGCATCGTTCGTCGCATCGTACCTGGTGCGCTGATCGTGTGGGAGCCCTCGCGCCGTACCACCGGCACGTGGATCGTCCGCAACACAAGCGCGTTTCGCGTAGGTGAGAGCGTCATCGCCACCGGCACCGAAAATCGGCGCGGCGATTTCTATCCGTTCTCTGTTCGCCGCTCGTAAGCTCTGCTAAAGCAAAAAAAAGGGACGCCGGATTCGGCGCCCTTTTTTCTTTTTTCGTGGATGTCAGTTGAGCGGGCTCGTTGCTCCAACATAGCGCGATGCATAATACGGATCGCTCAATCGGCTCACGTGCACGAACGGACGGGAGGCGTGCACGAAACGGCCATCGCCCAAATAAATGCCGACGTGCGATGCTCCCGGAGCATACGTGTGAAAAAACACGAGATCGCCGGGTTGCAATGCTCCGCTTATGTGGCGTCCGTCAGCAAATTGATAATCGGCGGTGCGAGGCAGCTCGACGTCCATCATTGCGAACACGTGCTGTACGAATCCCGAACAATCGAATCCGGACGGCGAACTTCCACCCCAAACAAAGGGCGTACCAATGAAGCGCAAAGCCTCACGCGCAAGTTCGAAACGGCGGCCCTTGCCGCGCATGATCCGCGCGTCATCGAACCGCGTTGTAAACGATTGCTCGACTTTTCGCGCATCGAGCGTTCCATCGATGGATGACCACATGATGAAACCGTTGCCGCCGCTAAGGTGGCCATCGATAAGCGGAATCGTGTGGGCGGCGGTCGGCATCGGCAAGAATAGCAATGCGCCCGCGAACAGTAAGCGCTTCACGGCATAGTCATTGTGCCGCGTGCGGCAGCTTGGCCGCTAGGGGCGAAAGTTCGAATTGTGTATGGAATGAGAAGGCGCTCGGTTGGTAACGTGGCCTTCCCCGATTCCGCTATGATGAACGCGTGATTCCTGTCTTCGCGCTTGCGCTCGTAATGGCGGTTCCGCCGCGTCCGACTACTTACGTTACAGACAACGCGGGCGCGCTTAGTACGGCGGCAGCGCAGCAGATCCGCAGTGAGCTCAAATCCTACGAGCGGACGACGCAGCATCACGTCATTGTTTGGATCGGTCAAACCACCGGCGATGAGCCGCTCGAGGACTGGACGATTCATGCTGCCGAGCAGTGGAAGATTGGGCGGAAGGGAATCGACGACGGCGCGATTCTCTTTCTCTTTATGCGCGATCGCAAAGTGCGCATTGAAGTGGGGTACGGTTTGGAAAGCGTGCTGACCGATGCAAGCGCAAGCGAAATCATTCGCGATACAATCGTGCCGAGAATGCGTGCAGGCGATATCGATGGCGCGGTTCAAAGCGGCGTCGATCGCATTCTATTGACCATCACGCCGTCGCTTGCCGCGCAAATCCATTATCCGGGTCCCGTCGTCTACAAGCCCAGCGCAGACCGAGACGCGGTTCTCCTCGTGATGGTCTTCGGGTTCGTCGTTTTATTCATCGGATTTATGACGATCGCAATGATAAGCAGCAGTCGCCGCGGCACATGGTATTCCGGAAGTTCCGATTCCGGCGGCTGGTCGGGCAGCAGCGGAGGCTCGGACGGCGGCGGTTCGGACAGCGGCAGCTCCGGGGGCAGCTTCGGCGGCGGAGGCGCTTCGGGCAGCTGGTAAGTCCTTAAAATAGGGGGTCGCCGTCGGGCAGCGCCAACGAGGTGTTCCATGAGCGCCGAGTATCTTACGGCAATCGCCTCCATTGCGACCGCGGCGATCATCGGCGCAACCGCAATCGCCGCTCTCCTACAACTGCGCCATATGCGATCGGCGAATAGTATCAGCGCCATGCTCGCGTTGCGCGCTATGCTGGACGATAAACGCCACACGCGAGCTCATGATCTTGTCCTTGGCGGCGCCGTCGAAAAAGCATTGGCCGAACCGGGGTGTCGGCGTTATTTGCGCGCAATTCACGGCGGACTCGAAGTCGCAGATGAAGATCGGCACTACGCCGACTTGGTGTCTGAGTTTACTATGGTGGCAAGCGTGTTTGAGAGTATCGGAAGCATGGTCAAGCACGGGACGGTAGGCAAGCTGGAATTTCTCGACATATACTGCTACACCGTCGACACAAGTTGGCGGCGTCTAGAGCCGTTCATTGCATATGTGAGAGCCTGCGCACACAACAGTGCAATAGGTAAGAATTTTGAGTACTTAACCGTGCTTTCGCGCGACTGGATTGAGAATGGCGAGCCAACGTATCCGCCCGGTATGGCCGAGATTCCTGTACGAAATCCGTACCCCCTCGACGATGACGAGTAACCCCAACGCTTGGTGATGAAGCGCTGCGCGGTACATGAAAACATTCCCGTGTGCCGGCCCGTAAACTAGAAGCGTAGCTCACTGACTATTGGATCACGCGTTACGCGGAGATAGGAGATAAACGGGGCGGTTACGACCTGCGCGTTGTGGGGTTTTGCGGGCCAATTTCCGAGGCGCTCGGGCGGGGACACGACAATTTCGTGGCTAACGCTGGTTGCGTGAGCCAGCTAAGCGAGACTCCCGTCTCGCGTCTTGCCTCAAGCCGTCGGGCTCTGCCGGCCGGGTTAGCGGTCGTTGCACTCGGTGTCGTATTTGGGGATATCGGGACGAGCCCGCTCTATACCATCAAGACCTGCTTTGTGACCGCCGGTGCGGCGCCGACCGCCGCGAATGCGATTGGTATTGTGTCCCTCTTGATTTGGACGCTCGTCTTCGTCGTCTGCATCAAGTACGTCACCGTGCTGATGCGCATCGATCATGACGGCGAGGGTGGGATCCTCGCGTTGCTCGCGCTCGCTGAACCGCCGAAGATTCTCGGTGTCCCCATGCGCGCCAGTTGGCTCGTCTGGGTCGTTGTAATCGGAGGCGCGATGCTCATAGGCGATGGGATGATCACGCCGGCAATCTCGGTGATCTCAGCGGTGGAGGGACTAAACGTCGCGACGCCGGCAGCGCAGCCCTTCGTTGTGCCCCTCGCTGCCGGGATCTTGCTCGGGTTGTTCTCGATTCAGTGGCGCGGAACCCAAACCGTTGGCGTGTTGTTCGGCCCGATTATGACGTTGTGGTTCGTCGCGATCGGCGTCAGCGGTCTGTTTGCGATCATCGCGCACCCCGCAATTCTGGCCGCACTGAGCCCCCTGCGGGCCGCGTGGTTCGTGACGCATCACGGAATCTTCGGATTTCTCATCTTCGGAGCGGTCATTCTGGGCATGACGGGCGCCGAAGCACTCTACGCCGACATGTCGCACTTTGGACGCATCCCGATTACTCTTGCCTGGTACGTCTTCGTTCTTCCGGCGCTCGTGCTGAACTATGCCGGTCAAGGCGCGATCGTTGTCGCGGATCCTAAAATGCTCGCGTCGCCGTTCTACGCGCTCACCCCCGGCTGGGCGCTGATTCCGATGGTGGCGCTTGCCACCGCGGCAACGGTTATTGCGTCGCAGTCGCTCATCTCGGGCGCGTTTACGCTGACCGAGCAAGCTATCGCGCTAAATCTGTGTCCTCGTATGACGGTCTTGCACACTTCGAAGGATTACCGTGGACAGGTCTACGTCCCGCTCGTCAACGGGATCCTCGCTGTCGTTTGTATCCTACTTGTCATTTCGTTCCGCAGCAGCGATCGGCTCGCGGCCATGTACGGCCTGGCTGTCGCCGCGACGATGTTGGCGACCGATTGCGCGTTCGTCGTCGTCGCCGCGCGCGCACTGCACTGGCGCCCAGGCGTGGTGTTTACGCTCGGCACTGCTTTTGCGCTCCTCGATGTCACGTTCGTGCTCGCCGGTCTGCCGAAGTTCGTGGACGGCGCATGGGTCCCGATCGCCGTCGCCGCCGTGATTTCGCTGATCGCGATCACATGGCTCGTGGGGCGGCGTTCCGTCGCGCGAGCGCTGCACGAGCAACAAGATCCGCTCGAGAAGTTCCTGTTCGACTACGGCGCGTTACCGAATCCTCCCAAAGGCGCGGTCGTCCTCCTCACGGGGGATCCGACCGGCATCCCCTTCGTGAGCAAGCACCCATGGCTTCGCCAGTTCATTAGCGGAGAACTAGTGGTCGCGCTGACAGTCAAATTCGTGCCGCGCCCGTACGTTTCTGCGGCCGAGCGCGTCAAGATCGAGCGCGTTTCGGACCGTTTCGTGCGCGTCATTGCCGCATTCGGTTATATGGAGCAGCCACGCATCGCGCCGATCCTTCGTGCCTGCGGCGCAGGCGAACTGGAGATCGACAAAGACACGACGGCATTCATCTATGCTGACCCTGTTGTCATCGCGCGCAGCCCCGGCGGACTGCCGGCTTGGCAGCGGCGCTTATTCGAGCTGCTGCAACGCCTCTCGCGTACACTCGCTACGGATCTCGAAATCAAGGCAGATCGTCGAATCGAAATTGGAGTCGAGGTGGCAGTCTAGCCCGGTCACACGTTCATTGGCACGAGCACCACGTTGCGGATTGGCATGCGCTCGAGAGTGGTGTTGCAGTAATGCACATCCATGAACATGCAGCGACGAGACGCACTGCACTACTGCTCATTCTGGGATCGTCTCCGATGGTTGAGGGCATTCCGGCGTTCTTCAGTGCCTCAACAAAAGTGCCTGTGCTGCTTGCAGGCATGGCCCTCGTGTTTTCTTTTTCAACGATTGCAAGGTATATTGTGATGTGCATTGCCGGTTCGAGGTCTGCACGCAATCCGGGGAAGAAATCTACACGTGGCGCGACATAATGAAAGGCAATCAAACAATGAAACGACGCTCGCGGATCCCGCGGCAGACGCATGTAGAACAACACTTCACAGCAACGGAGACAGTTCGTGACATCGTTATCGGTATGTCCGATGGCCTGACCGTTCCGTTTGCTCTCGCAGCGGGTATTTCTGGGGCGATTGCCGTTTCGCATATCATTGTGACGGCAGGTGTGGCCGAACTTGCAGCGGGCGGCATATCGATGGGCCTGGGCGGTTATCTCGCGGCCCGTACCGATTTCGAGCATTACGGCAGCGAACGGAAGCGCGAATTGGATGAGGTGCGCGAGATCCCGCGCGAGGAGGCGCGCGAAGTATTCAAGATTTTCCGCACGTATGGGCTCAATGACGAAGACGCCGGCCGCGTCACCACGGCCATCACCGCGGACAAAAAGCGCTGGGTGGATTTCATGATGCGCTTTGAACTTCAGCTGGAGGAACCAGATCGAAAAAGAGCGCCGCTCAGCGCTCTAACCATCGGTGGCTCGTACGTGGCTGGTGGTTTAATTCCCCTGCTGCCCTACATGCTTGTGCACGATGCCACTCGCGCCCTATACTATTCCGCGGCCTTCACATTGCTCGCGCTCTTCCTGTTCGGCGCGATCAAGGGAAAGCTTACGGGACTTGCTTGGGTACGCAGCGCACTTCAAACAGTCGCGATAGGAGGCGTCGCAGCGGGAGTAGCATTTGCCATAGCCCGACTCGTGAACGCTCACTAGGGTACGCGGCAAGCCGCACCGTGTCACGATCTCTACGCACACTTAAGTGTCTGCCCTATCCTAATGCGGCGGCGTGAGGATTACAAGGCTAACCGGAAAGTTTGATCAGATTTTAGCCTAGCTTAACCGCTATCTCTCAGCAGCCGCTTTTAAGTTGGCAAGACCACTCTCGAAGTGCTTTCCGAGGACGCTGTCCATGTTGACGAACAGGCTCATGACTTTTGCGATGTAGGGGTTCGTCCCGTGCATGATCCATGTTACGTGCGTTGACGAGCCGGCAGGCTCCAACTCGAAGCGATTGACGTTGTGTGCGACGAGCGGTCGCTGGAAATCCACGACGACGGTGACGGCGCGGAGTGGAACCACCTCGGTAATCTCCATCCGTCCTTTGCCCGCGCTTTTGGTGCTGTCCCACTCCGAAACCGCTCCTTTGCCTGCGGAGGCGCCGGAGAACGATCGGGTCATGGTAGCATCTTCCACATCCTGTGGTGCCCATGACTTCCAGTTGTGGAAATCGTCGATGATCGCGAAGACTTTTGCGGGAGGTGCGTCGATCGTCGTCTCGCGGCGAATGGAGATGGTATTAGATTTCGTTGCTGCGAGCGTCAAAACGCCGATAACAATTACGACGACCGCAACGCTTATTGCAACGATCATCGTCCTCGTGGTGCGCAACGAGCCGCCCTCTTCGTGGGTTTAGGTTTGAGCATTAACGCATACGGATAGCTCGTTGTTAGGTATGGATGCAGCTTCGCGGTGCTGGCGAGGAGTTCGTCCGGCACGGCAACGTACTCGGGATTCGGCGGCCAGGCCGGGTCGGCGCGAAAAATCGTCGCGCCATACTTCTTGAGGAAGGCCGAGCGGTCGGGCTCCGGGAGGCGAATCCCGACGACGCCGTGCTTAGAAATCATCGTGTACATATTGCCGTTCACGCTCGTGTAAGCGGCTCCAAAATTCGACCTCACGGCGATCTCCGGAATGCTCTTTACGAGTCGCTCGTAGAGCCGAAGCCTCTCTGGAGGAATGGCGGTCTTCTTCTTTGCGACTTGCATGGCTCAATCCAAACGTGGGCGTGTGCTTGAGAACTTAGATAAGTATGTTATTAGTCGGGCGGATTCGGCGTTCATTTCCTTCGTGGAAATGGTGGGGAAGGTGGGATTTGAACCCACACGAGTTTTGCCCGGCCGCTTTTGAGGCGGCTGCGTCTACCGTTCCGCCACTTCCCCACGGCGACTACGCCCGATTCGCGAATGCCCGGAGGGCCGCCTGCGCTTGTGCTCCTGATTGAGCCGGTGCAAAGCCGTAGCGGATGTGGCTGACGCCCGGGCGTGCACTGGTTAATGTGAGCAGTGCATCGGCCGAATGCCGTTCCAGGGTGTGAGCCTGTATGTCGGCCGACGGCCATGCAACCAGAACGACGCGATGCTTCGCCGGTTGGTAAATACCGTAGCCGTTTTTCACGGAGAAAATTTGCGCGTGATTCGCGATTGCAAATGAGGTGAGTTGCTGAGCGCGTTCGGCGGGGCCGCCGGGAAAGCTCGCGAGCGTCGTTACCTCGAAGGAACGCGCTCCGTCGAACGCGATGGTTTTTTGGTATGATGCTCCGTGCGGCGGCGCATCGGGTGTATACGTGAGGCGCATTCGCGAACGCTCGACATGTGACGCGTAGCAGCGGTTGAAAGTGCCGGCTGAAATGGGGTGTGTGTATTTGGCAATGTAATCGCGATCCGAGGGCGGCAATTGCGGCGTCCATGCATCGCGTAATCCGCCGATGGTTGTGAAAAGATTTTCGCCGTTGCTCTTGTCTTCGAAAATAAACGCACGCGCGCCGGCGCATGGCGAGACGATGAGGCGAAGTTGTGCGTTTTCTAGCACTATGGCGGGGTAGCCGTCGTTGTAGGAGTCGGCGGTGTAGATGCCGGCGGTGCGGGCGAGGTTGGTGCGGATGGAGCTGTTAGGGCGGAGGGGGAGGGTGGTCCGGGTGGTCCCTTCGACAGGCTCAGGGTCCTTCGATACCTCAGGATGACCAATTGCGTTCGCTACGCTCACATTGATTGGAACGAGTACAGCGTCACGCGGCGCAATAGTGAGCGAGGGAACCTCAGTCGAAAAATGATCGGTTCCAACACGGCGTGCGTGCGTGTGGAGAGTCGTGCGGCCGTAATTTACCACGTCGAGAAAAGCGAAGCGTTCATCGTTCGAGATGAGTAGCACAGCGTTTAGAATGCTGCCCGCCGCCGGATGTGCGATTGCAGCATAACGTGCGCTCGAAACGATGCGGCCTCCGCGCGCTTGGAAAGCTTTGAGTTTTTCAGCGACGGACGGGATGTAGGGGAGCGGTACGGGCTTTGGCGGAACGATCAGCACGTGCGAACGTTCTAAATCCGCGAGTGAGTCGTATCGCAGGTCGACGAGCCTGCACGTGATATGGACGATGCGGCAACCTCGCTGGGCGAGCATTGTTGTTTGTGCGATTCGTGCAATGTCGTCGTTGGATATCTTCGACGCATCGTAAGCGCTGGTGAGATACGCGATCGCTGCGTCCGCTGCCGGGTGGGTTTGGGCGAGCAACGTGCCGTAGCGCTGCACCAGATCGCCGAACTGTTTCGTCGGCGGATATCGTGCCTGCGGGGTGAGCTGAACCGAGAACGCCGCATCCCAGGAATAGAATGCGTTCGTCCAGGGCGCTTCCCAGCCGGCCGGATTGAGGGTGTCCTGTAAGGGAAAGTTCACGACGCCGTGCGCGCCGATCTGCAGCAGGGTGTGCAGTGCGAGTGTCGTGTTTGTGGGATCGGCCGGACGCGGCATTGCTTCATCCGCGCCCTGCAGCCAGCCGGCTTGAAATTCGCTGATCATGATCTCGCGCCGCGGCTGCGTTTGCAGTAACCCAGTCGAGAACTCCAACTGAACGCGATCGTGTTCGCCGATGCTGTACGCGTCGCTTTGATACCAGTTTCCCCAGGCCCATACCGGAGCAGAGGCCGTAACTTTCATTTGGTAGGTGTTAATAAAAACGGGCATGCTGCGATCCAGCGAACCATGCACGAGCGACGCAAGATACGATATATAACGGTGAAACTGCGGCCCGGGCCATGTGTCGTTGTCGATGTACGCGCCTTGATCGTCATCGAGCGCCACCGCAAGAATGTCGCGCCGCCAGGGAGCGACCACGCGAAAAACGCGCCGCAGCCAGCGCGTCGCGTATTGCATGTGAACGCGATTGCGCATCCATTCGGCGGCGGCCGCGTCCGAGTGCTGGTTTTGAAGCGTTGCCGTCGCGGGATAGCGCCCTTCGAGCACATCGCGCAGGGGCATACGGTACGCGGGGCGCTCAAGCAGCCACGCCGGATAACCGCCGTTGCGCCATTCGTTGCGAATGACCGGCCCGGGGCGCAACACGATTCGAAAACCATCGTGGTCGATCAAGCGCAGCACTCCTACGAGATCCCGCCGCGGATTCGTGCGTCCCGCGAAATCGAAATTTCCGTCGGAGAGCTCGTGCCAATTCCACATGACGTACAAGTCGATCGTGTTGATTCCGAGCCTGCGGTACTGCGCCAGTGCCTGCGGCCACTGTGAACGCGGAACGCGCTCGTAGAAGAACGTCGCACCGTAAAGGAAGAAGGGCTTATCGGCAGCGCGTGCGTTGAGCGGTAGAACGAAGAGTAGCAATGCCGCAGCGGCCGCCGCAGCAAACGGCCATACGCGTTGCGCTCTCGCGACGAGGAAATATACGACGACGCCCGCGCAGATCCAGCCGACGCCCAGTTCGATTGCCGGAACGCCGGTATTCACAAAAGCCAATACCCATCCGGCCAGTGCGATGATAGCGGGAAGCGGATACAGCCACATTCGAAACGGCGCCAGCTCACCGCGGCTTCGGAAAACGAAAAGCGCGAAGATTTGAAGGATGCCCTGCATGAGGATGCTCGACGTACTTAGCACCGCGATAACGAAGTTCAGATTGAAAAAGCACGCGATGAGCGAAATCGCGCCCATGGCAAGCAGCGATACGTACGGAAAGTGCTTGACGGGGTGCAGTCTTGCAAAGGCGGGAAGAAACGCTCCGTCGCGAGCGGCTGCGAACGGCACGCGCGATGCGCCCAGCAATCCGCCGTAAACCGACGCGAAAGCAGTAACGAGAATTAGAACCGTGACGATTCGCGCGGGCCATTGACCCCAAGAGTTTGCGACAACGGTTGATGCAACGTACTGCGCTTGCGGCGGTGCCGGCGCTCCGTTGTGTCCGACCAGCGTTTGCCACGGAATGGCAACGAGGACCCCGATTTGCAAAAAGAGATAGAGCGCAAGCACGAGTAGGATGGAAATGATAATCGATGCCGGGAGCGTGCGTCGCGGCTCGTGACACTCTTCGCCGACAAGCGCAATCTGGCTATAGCCTCCGTAGTCGTACAGCGTAATGAAAAGTGCGCTGCCGAGACCCGCAAGAAACCCCCAGCCGAGCGACACCGGAGCGGCAAGCGTAAATGCGCGATAGAAGTCCGCGTGCGAATATCCCGCGATTGCCACGATGATTAGCGTGCCGATCGCGGTCGCCGCGAGCGCCGTCCCGAACGACGCGATCGTCGTGATGCGCCTATAAAGAAGCGCGATCGTAATTAAGCCGATCCCGAGTGCGACGAGATGGTTGAGGGTCGGGTCGCTACCAACGCGAGGAAAGATGTAGCCGGCATAGTTCGCAAAGCCGATGTAGCCGGTCGAAATAATGAGCGAGGCGCTCAAAAAGAATTGCCAGTTGTACAAAAACGCGAGCAGCCGACCCCATCGTTCGCGGCCGAAAATCTCGCGCAAATACGCATACGTGCCGCCCGAGCCGGGGTAGCGCGATCCCAATTCCGCCCACACCAGACCGTCGCAAAGTGCGACGAGCGCTCCAACGACCCAACCAATGAGCGCCAGCGGCCCGGCGAGCGATGCGAGAACCAGCGGAATCGTGATCAGCGGACCGATGCCGATCATCGTGATGACGTTGAGCGACACGGCGCCGCGCAGCGTTATTCCGCGTATCATGTAAGGCCGAGCGTTTCGGTGTAGTAGCCCGCGACCCTGGCGGCGAAAGGCGGTGCATGGCCGGTACCGTCTCGCCGCTAGCGCGGCTCCTCCGTCTGCGCGGCGACGTGCACATCGATTTCATCACCAGTTCTGCGCTGGAGGGGAACGCACTCGGCGATCCGCCGGAGCGCCCTGTCGTCGTCTATACGCCGCCGCGCTACGATCCGGAGGGCTCCCGGCGCTATCCGGTGTTGTATTGTCTGCACGGGTACACCGGCGATGCCGCTGCGCTGATCGCAGCACGGCCATGGGAAACCAACGTCGTGCAATGGATGGATCGCCTTATTTCGGAACAACGCATGCCGCCCGCGCTTTTGGTCGTCGTTGACGGGTTTACGCGTCTTGGCGGATCGCAATACGTGAATTCGATCCACAACGGTGATTATGCAACGTACGTTGTTCGCGATGTCATCGGACACGTCGATAAAGCGTACCGCACCGTTGCGCGTGAAGAAGGCCGTGCGGTTCTAGGAAAATCGTCCGGCGGATTCGGTTCGCTGTTTTTGAGCATGCAATATCCGGGAACGTTCAGCGCTTTTGCCTCTCACAGCGGCGACTCGTATTTTCAGTATGCGCAGCCGCGCGGATTCGTCGACGCGCAGCGTACCCTCGAGAAGAACGATTGGGACGTCGCCGCGTTCGTCGATTCCTTCGAGCAGAAACCCAAGCGTTCGCCCGCCGAATACACGACGATGGAAATGCTGGGATATACGGCCGCGTACACCCCGAAAAGCGCAACGGCATTCGATTTGGATTTGCCGTTCGACCGACAAACCGGCGCCCTTCGGGAGGACGTCTTTGCCCGCTGGTTGGCGTTCGATCCTGCCGAGATGTGCCTGCACAAGCAGGCGGAACTGGCCCGTCTGCGTTTGCGTTACATCGACTGCGGCCGGCGCGATGAATACGCGCTGGACGTAGGGGCTCGCGTACTCGCACAGCGGATGCGCGATATGGGGCTGCAGGTGCGTCACGAAGAATTCGACGACGACCATCGAAATGTCGGGTACCGCTACGAAATCTCGCTGCCGGCGCTAGCCGGCGTTCTGGAGAGCCAATGAACCGCCTCGCCATCTATGTTCTGGCCGCATTCGCACTGGCGGTTCCCGCCGCAGTGCTTGCCGATGCGAACCAGTACAACGATCCCGCGATGTCGTTCACGGCGCCCGCCGATTATCGTGCGGTCCCGGTGCCGTCGCACGATCCCGCGGTGTTCCAAGATCCGGCAATCGTTGCGGCGTACATCAAAGATCCCGGTAAACAAAGTTTCTCGCAGATCATGCTTCGCATGCAAAACTTCGAAGGCAACACCGAAGGCATCGAGATGACCACCGAGACTGACATGCGCAATCAGGGCACAGACGTCTTCATCAAGAAGACCGCAACGAAGCTCCCTAACGGCATGCCTGCATATTGGCAAGAGGTCACGATAGGAAGCGGCTTCGACCAGATGAAGGTGTATCAATACGTCTGGGCAGACGGCGTTCGGGGAGTCCAACTCTCGATTACAAGCCGTTATGGCGCTGTCGACGAGCCCACGGCCAAACGCGCGCTAGCGAACGTCAGCGCCGTAGCATATCCAAAGTACCGCTATTAACGCTTTCCAGCGCGCCTCTCAAATCCTCGATCAAGTCTTCGATGTCTTCAATGCCGACCGATAGGCGCAGCAAACCGTCGGTCACACCGCGCTTTTCACGTTCCCCTTTTGGAATCGATCCGTGCGTCATCCGTGCGGGATGACAGATTAGCGACTCGACTCCGCCCAAGCTCTCGGCCAAGCTGAAATACTTCATGCGGTGCGCGAAATCGAGCGCGCGCTGCTCGGGCCCTTTGAGCGTAAACGAAACCATACCGCCGAATCCGCTCATCTGACGCTTCGCCAGCTCGTGCTGTGGATGCGAAGGCAGTCCGGGATAATAGACGTGCTCGACCTCGGCGTGCGATTCCAGAAACTCGGCAACGGCTTGCGCATTCTTCGCGTGCTCGCGCATTCGTAGCGCCAATGTCTTTGCGCCGCGCATCGTCAGCCACGCATCGTGTGGGCCCGGCACGCCGCCGACCGCGTTTTGGTGGAACTTGATGATATCGTACAGCTCTTTATTGCTGGTAAGGGCCGCGCCGCCGACCACGTCACTGTGTCCGCCGATATACTTCGTCGTCGAATGAACGACGACGTCCGCGCCAAGTGTAAGCGGCTGCTGAAAATACGGCGAAGCAAACGTATTATCGACGACCACAACTATGTCATGCTGAGGTATCGAAGCACCCTGAGCCTGTCGAAGGGCCGAAACTCCACGAATATCGATCAGTTTGAGCATCGGATTCGTCGGCGTTTCAACCCAGAACATCTTGGTATTGGGCTTGATCGCCGCGCGGACCGCCTCGAGATCCGCCATGTCGACGTACGTGAACTCCAGGCCATATCGCGCAAGCACGCGCGAGAATAGGCGATACGTTCCGCCGTACAGATCGTCGGTGACGACCACATGATCGCCCGCGGATAACACGTTCAGCACCGCAGCCGTTGCCGCCATGCCGCTTGCGAATGCGCTTCCGTATTCGGCATTTTCGAGCGACGCGAGCTGAGCTTCGAGCGCCACGCGCGTTGGATTGAACGAACGGCTATAGTCGTACCCTTTGTGTTCGCCGACCGCGTCCTGCGTGTACGTCGAGGTTTGATAGATGGGAACGATCGTAGCACCGGTTGCCGGGTCCGCTGCCTGGCCCACGTGGATCGCTTTCGTGCTGAACTTCATCGGATGTACCTTAGGCGACCGAGAGATAGCTGATGATGTCTTGCCGCGTGAGCACACCGATCGGTTCGTCTTCGTCCGTGACGACCACCGCCGGATTGGCGAGCGTGAGCAGTTTGTACGCGCGGTCGATCTCTTCGCTCTGATCGAGCACCGGGAAGGGCCGCCCCATTACTTCGCCTACCGGTTTGTGGATGATGTCGGACTGATCGAAGACGGCTTGCATCACGCCGACGTCGTTGATGCTGCCGACCTGTTCGTGGCCGCGCATCACGGGAATTTGAGAGATTTCGTACTGACGCAGCAGGTCGAGCGCGTCCTTGACCACGTCCGTGTCTTTGACCGTGATGAGCTGCGGCAGCGGCCGTTTGCTGCGAAGGACGTCGCCGACGGTTGCGCGGCGCTTGCCTTCGGAGAGAAACCCGTTGGCGATCATCCATTCATCGTTGAAGATCTTGGACATGTAGCCGCGGCCCGAATCGGGGAAAAGCACGACGAGCACGGCATCGGGCGGAAGCGTCTTTGCCAGCTTGAAAGCAGCGACGGCAGCGGTGCCGGACGATCCGCCGACCAGCAGACCCTCTTCGCGTGTAATGCGGCGAGCCATGAGGAACGAATCGCGATCCGAAACGCGCACCATCTCATCGATGACTTTCATGTCGACCGTCTCGGGAAGATACGACATACCGATGCCTTCGACCGCATACGACTTCGGCGTATCCCCGGAATAGATCGAGCCCTCCGGGTCGGCACCCACGACGTGAATCTTCGGGTTTTGTTCCTTCAAATAGCGCGCCGTGCCCGAGATCGTGCCGCCCGTGCCGATGCCGGCAACGAAGTGCGTGATGCGTCCGGCGGTCTGTTTCCAAATCTCCGGCCCGGTCGTATGGTAATGCGCTTCCGGATTGTGATGATTGTGAAACTGATTCGGCTGAAACGCCCCGGCTATTTCGGACGCTAACCGGTTGGCCACGCCGTAATACGATTCCGGCGAATCGTTCGGAACGTTTGTGGGCGTCACGACGACTTCGGCACCGTAGGCGCGCAGCAGGTCGACTTTCTCTTTCGCCATTTTATCCGGCATGACCAGAATGCAGCGATAACCGCGAATCGCTGCCGCCATCGCAAGGCCCGAGCCCGTGTTTCCGCTGGTGGGCTCGACGATGGTGCCGCCGGGCTTGAGCAGCCCCGCCTTTTCGGCCGCATCGAGCATGGCGACCGCCGGGCGATCTTTCACGCTGCCGCCGGGATTCGTGTACTCCACCTTGGCCAGAACCAGACACTGCGCGCCGCCGGTCGTCTTGTCGAGTTTGATGAGCGGCGTATTGCCGATCGCCTCGA
>Ga0073928_10003457_pt1 | contig 24919 bp, 26 predicted proteins | sample PaiPotPPA55metaG_FD_76969 | JGI IMG/M metagenome (GOLD analysis project Ga0073928, IMG submission 76969) | Iron sulfur acid spring bacterial and archeal communities from Banff, Canada, to study Microbial Dark Matter (Phase II) - Paint Pots PPA... ...
AGGCCGCCTCCTTGTAGGCAAAATCGGGAAATTGCACCCGGAAATAATTGAACGGTTCCGTCGCCGCGTAGAAAGGGATCGACTGCGGAAAGAATTGCCGCTGCGGCAAATCATTCGGCCCCTGATGCGCGATCTCGTGAATCTCGTGGAGGGCGGTATGGGAAATCCGTTGTTGCCGCGCCATGGGGAGCCCCGTCATGGCTTTTTGCAAAGCCGCTGGAATTTGGACGTCCAGGACTTGCCGCTATCTTGAACGCCATGGTCCACTTTCGCCTGCTCCTGGTCCAACAGCGGCGCCACCTGTGTCGTGGTGTAAGTACGCATCGCCCGCGCCCCCTCAAGCATCAAGCGCGCGGTTCCCATGACTTCCTGTTCAACATTCGCCGACAATTGGTTCCACACCATGTAGCCGGCGGCGGCGTAAGCCGCGATCATAGCCGGGAGAAGAAAAATATTGAGCTTCAATAGGACGCGAAACTCAGAAAGAATCCGCGTTATATCGAATTCCAGTCCGAAAAAAATCAGGTTCAATTTGAGCTTGGTTTCCATGGCTTCAACCGTTCTGGTTGGCTATCCCCGCGGCGACGCGAAAAATACAAATGCGATAACCGGTTCAGGCCGAACCGGATCGCTCTTATCACGCGAAGCTCGCATCGCCGCCCGTTCCGGCGCAGCCGCCCGTTCCGCTCCGGCAAAAAAGCTCCTAGCCCTGCCGGTCCGGGGTGGTGACGACAAGGCCGTCGAGCTCCGGCGTGACCTTGATTTGACAAGAGAGCCGCGAGTTGGGCTGCACCTTATAAGCAAAATCCAGCATGTCTTCTTCCTGGTCCGACGCCTTGCCGGTGAGGCCCACCCATTTCTCGCCGACGTAGACATGGCACGTCGCGCAGGCACAGCCGCCGCCGCATTCGGCGGTGATCTCGGGGATCGCGTTGCGGATGGCGTTTTCCATGACCGTGGCGCCTTCTTGGGCCTCGATGGTCCGGGCTTCGCCAAAGGAGTCGATATAAGTGATTTTGACCATGGATCCTGCATGTTCGCATGCCGCAACACGAAGGCTGTTGTACGGGGGGGAGGCCTACGTGTACATTTATAATCAAGTGCCCGCGAGGAACAGAGGCGCCCGGCCGAGGCTCAGGGAGCGTGGCGAAAGCAATGGCGTCGAGCGCAAGCGCTAGGGTTGTTTTGCAAGCGGAATTCCGCGGGCTTTTGCCGCGTTAATCAGCGTCGTCTCGGCTGCTTTTCCTTTGCCCGGGGAATCCTGCAAGCCACTCTTCTCGACTGCTGCGCGATCGATCAACAGCGGCGCGCCGGTCATGCGCGACGCCATTGCTGTCCTTTGCGAGAACATGGAAGCTCTGGCGTGCGGGAGCGATGACCGGAAGTATTGCGGGGAACTCCTTTTGGGTGTATATTTGGAACAAGGAGGCTAAAGCATGACCGCTTTTCTGGCTCTTTGGCTGTGCGTGCTTTCCGCTGCGGCCATCTACTATACCATCCCGCCCAGTGGTATGCGGCCGGATATTTACGGTATCGCGCTCTGGATCTTGTCGAGCTGCGCACTCGTATCGTCGGCCATAATTGTCGTGGTCAGCCTGATCTCACCGCAAGCGATCCATCCAAATTGGTTGGATTCGCGTCTTTCGCCGCCGCATTACTCCTCTTCGCGCAACTAAGGACCAATTTCGGACGGACTGGCCGCGCATCTCCGCCACCACGATCCCGATTTCCGGACGGCGAGGCCCATTTCGCAGAGTTCATGGCCCGGGGCGAAGCGTCATCGACTCGACGCCAGCGGCGAGAGCAAGCCCGGTCTGCGCTTGAATCGACAAGGGCTGCAACGTGAACGAGCGGCCAGAGCCACCGACGAGCGCATTCGCGCCAACTCCGGCCCCGACGGTTGCCGACGCGTCGACGCCGGCATAGTCACCGGCGAGCGCCCCGCGCTGGGGTCCTGCGGATGGAGCAAAAACCTCCCAGGCCAAAATACCCTGATCGGTTGCGCCTATATCGAGGCCGAATTTGCGAATCGTGCCGTAATAAGGCTCACGCCCGGCAGCCGAGGTAAAAAAGCACTTCATCTCCTTGCTCGACGTGATGATAAGACCGAGGCCTCCAGAGACCTCGCAGGCCAATGCGCCGGCTGTCACGCCTTGCTGCGCAACCGCGGTTTGCGCGCTTGCGGTCAAAACGGCGAGAGACGCCGCGCAGAGAATGGCACGCTTGTTCATCAGGTTTCCCTTTCGTTGAGGGTCGAGCGCCAATGGGCCAACGAGCCCAGTCAATACGGACCCACACCAAATGGATTAGGATGCGCGATGTCAATAGCGTCGTTTTTGGACGGGCCGGAGAGTCAACACGGGAAGACGGCCTGTCTCGTACGCGTGTCAGGAGCTTTGGGTGAGGCCGGAGACGGCGGCGATCAAAATCGCGCCGAGCACAAAGCCCACCATGCCGATCACAGAAAAAATAAAACTCTGCCAGCCGGTCAAGCGTTCGCGTTTCGGATCGTCGAAGAACGCGGTGAATTCCTTGTTGATCTCGATCACCGGCAACAGCCGGGCGAGGCTCGCACCGAAGCACCAGAATAACCCGTGACGGCCATCGCGCACCCCCTTCACGCGCGTCCTCAGATAGATGGCGCCGAGGAATGAGATGCCGATGACCCAATAGAGAACCCGGAAGGCGTAGGTGCCGATACCGAAACCTGCGACATACTTAAGGGCCCCGGACCAAATATAGTTCCATCCCTTTTCTGTCTCGCGTTCCCGCACCCGGCCGAGGTAACGGATCTCGTTGGCGGCGTCGCGCTCGCCCGCGCTCGTCAAGGCGGCGGCGAGTTGCGCGTAAGGAGCAGGGCTGTAGTCGGGATCGAGCCTCGCCCAACTGTCCCACCACTCCATTCCACGCGCGCGCATCTCCGGTCCGGTTTCTCCCTGAAATCCACCGAGATGATTGAAGCTGAACCCATCCAGACGGAGCTGCCCCTTTGCTGGCCAGGCATCCTTCGTATCCATCAGGTTGCCGACATGCGTATTGCGAAGGGTCAGGGCGCCGGGCTCCCCATTCTTCCCAATCCAAACGGACTTGTATCCCCCGCCGAGCCGCAAGTCCCCGGTAATTGACGCACCGGAGAGATCGAGATCGGCCAGTGCGGCGCCGCGCAGATCCAGATTGCCGGCGACATGCGCGAAGACTACGTCGACCTTATGGGCGCAGTTGGCACCACGCATGTACAGAGACTCACCGACTTGCAGGGACGCGGCATCGAGCTTGCCGTCGAAACTGGCGCCGTCCATGCTGATCTGTCCCGTGATCTTCGCACCGCTCAGATCCACATCTTTGAAGCTGGCCTTGTTCTGGTCGTCGGAATACATGAGCAGAGAGTCGCCGACCTGCAAGGAATAGGCCGTCAGCTTGCCGTCGAAACTGGCGCCGGTCATGTCGATCTGTCCCGTGATCTTCGCGCTGTGCAGATCGACATCCTTGAAGCTGGCCTTGTTCTGGCCCTCGGAATACATGTACAGAGAGCCACCGGCCTGCAGGTGGTAGGCAGTCAGCGTGCCATCGAAACGGGCACCGACCATGTTGACCAGTGTGATCTTCGCACCCGCCAGATTCACGTCCTTGAAGCTGGCGCCTTCCATGTCGATGCCTTCAGTGATCTTCGCCCCGCGCAGAACCACGTCCTTGAAGCTGGCTTTGTTCTCGTCATTGGATCGCATCACCAAACGGCCACCAACCTGCAGGACGTCGGCGTAAAGCGGCCCCTCGATGCTGGCACCGGTCATGTCAACGTCGCCATCGATTTTCGCGCCGCGCAGATTCACCTGGCTCTTGAAGACCGCACCATTGTGCAGCAACAGATAGCTCTCCGAGTGCAAGCCCTCGGCGCGGAAGGGACTAACTATCAGCGAGCCCGCGAGCCAGATCAAACTGTCCGTCCGCGCGACGCTTAGGTTGATCGCACCTTCGATCCGACTGTCGAAGATTTCGAGTGACCGAATGAGCTTCGCGTTTTGAAGGTTGACATCGTCCACAATCCGGGCGCCCCTGATCCGGACTCCCGCGAACGGCACCGCGTCCCGCCACGGCGCCCGCGTCAACAAGTCGTCAATAAAGCGGGCAGAGAGCTTGCGGCAATCGTCCCCCCAACGCGTGTCCTCCTCTTTCTTGGGATCGAGCGGCGGCGTGTGGCAGCGTTCGTTGAAGTCGGCCACCTTGCCCTGCTTGATCCGGGACCAAGCCCAGCCCTCGGCGGTCTTCACGTCGTCGTAGCGCCCTCGCGCCAGCGCCAGGTCGAGCGCGCCCATCCCCAGCCACAGCGCCAGCGCACCCAAAAGCGCCAGCGGGCGAGGCAACAAGGTAAGAAGCGTATTCCGCGCCGGCATGATTGCTCCCTCCCCGGCAGAGAACGGCCAAATTGTTAGCCCATGCCCGGTTTCATGGAAACAAATGTGCGGGATCGGCCGGCGCCACAAAGATCTGCAGCCTTCGAAGCCCGCTTATGTCGGCCTGTTGAGCGCTGACAATTTTTAGGTATTACTTCAAAAAAAACGCAGACTCCGGCGCTCAAATCAAAGCTCCTCTGCCGGCCTGGGGCGGATAAGACCTTCCTGGACCACCGAGGCAACAAGGCGGCCGTCATGGGAGAAGAGGAGTCCGCGCGCGAAACCGCGCGCGCCGCACGAGTTAGGGCTGTCTTGGGCATAGAGAAGCCAATCGTCCGCGCGAAACGGCCGATGAAACCACAAGGCATGATCGAGGCTCGCGACCTGGAGGCCGGTATCGAATCCCGAACGACCGTGCACGCCGAGCGCGGCATCGAGAAGAGTCAGGTCGGAGAGATAAGCGAGCACCGCGCGATGGATGGCCGGATCGCTCGGGAGCGGTCCGGTCGCACGCAACCACACGTTTTGTTCGAGGGCGCCCGCTTCGTGCAGGACATAGCGCGATAGATCGACGGGACGGATCTCGATGGGGTGGTCTTGGGCGAGCCAGCGGCGCATGGCTTCCGGCATGTCCGCACCAAAACGCCGCAGCATTTCGGATTGGCTCGGCAGGCTTTCCGGCAACGGAACCTTGGGCATTGAACCAGCGTGTTCGAGCCCGGTCTCCTCGATCTGGAACGATGCCGAAAGGGAGAAAATCGCGCGGCCATGTTGGATCGCGTTGCAGCGCCGCGTCGTAAAGCTCTTTCCGTCCCGAATCCGGTCGACGTCATAGACGATCGGCACGGCCGGATCGCCAGGCAACAGAAAATAGCCATGCAACGAATGCGGCGCGCGTCCTTCGACGGTGCGGGCCGTAGCCACGAGGGCTTGCGCGACCACAAGCCCGCCGAACACGCGTTGCCCGCCAACTTGCGGGCTGCGGCCGCGAAAAATATTTTCCTCGATCCGTTCGAGATCGAGAATAGTCAAAAGCTCTGCGACGGCATCGGACATGGCGCGTGCAAACCCCTTTCCGGAGCTTGACGTGAGCCGCGCTGCGGCTCCAGTCAAGCCTCAATCGGAATCGGCATCGGCACCGCGCGAACGAGTGTTCCCAGCTTCACCCCAGGCGAACAAGCCGGCAGCGGACCCGTTGCGCATATCCCTTATGGCTATATTTCCGGGCGCCGCTCTATTCATCCAGAGGGCGCGCTTCTTCCGGAAGCATGATCGGGATGCCGTCGCGGATCGGATAGGCAAGTTTTGCCGCGCGAGAAATCAATTCCTGATTTTGCGCGTCGTATTCGAGCGTCGTCTTGGTGCGCGGACACACCAGGATTTCAAGCAGCCGCGGATCGATCCGGGAAGGTTCCGGAGCTTCTTGCTTGGCGCTTGATACTTGATCCTTACCCGCCATCGGTTTGTCCTCCCGCATTTGTGGTTTTCGTGGAAATTCGCACGGGACCAACCATCCCGCGTGGCCTAGGCATCGTTTTCTAACCTATCGCACAAGTCAGCCAACGCCGCTTGTTTAGTGTAAGGGGGTCGACTCGCTTCTGCCGCGGGCGAGTTCGATTTCGGTAATCGCGACAAGCACATCCGCCCGGCCTTTCAGGTCGCGTGCTTCGAGAAGCGCCTGCTTTTCCTTGGGGGTGCACGGACTCATCATGGATAGCGCATTGACCAGCGCCTCGTTTGGCGCGTCGTGGATGCTGTTCCAGTCGATTTGGAGATGGTTAGTCTCGGCGAAGTCGCGCAAAGTGCGCAGGACGCCGTCGCGATCGACCTGATCCTCGCCTGCGCGGGGACTGAAATCGACGGAAAATGGGCCGAAATCGGCGCGGCATTGCCGGTAGGGCGTCACCGCGGCGATTTCTTCGACGATCTTGAACCGCGCGATGCCGGTCAGCGTGACGAAGTAGCGCCCGTCGCCGGTTTCGGCGAACTGGGTGATGCGCCCGGCGCACCCGACCGAAAACAGGGGCGGCACGACAGCTCCCGCTCCTGCCTCGGGGTCGGGTTGGATCATGCCGACGATACGCTCGCCTTTCATGGCATCGTCCACCATGGCGAGGTAGCGTTGCTCGAAGACATTGAGAGGCAATTCGCCACGCGGCAGCAACAGGGCGCCCGCAAGCGGAAAAATCGGAAACGCCGCCGGCATTTCGTTCGGGTTGCGATAGGCGCGGTTCATGCTCATTTTCCGGTCCTCATTTTCGCCGCATACCCCTGCCTCCCCCAAGCCAGGGATCGATCTACGACCAAATAATTTAATCTCGATGTGCGACGCGGAGTATTTATTCGCCCGCGCTCCATTGTCACGCTCTTAGGCGAATGGACCTAAGCGCCCCCATATCCCGGTTTTGCCGGCAGGCTGCGCCATCGCGCTAATCACTTGAGCTTGCGATCCCGCCCGTTTAATCCATCCTATCCGTTGCCCTCCGTGATGCAAGACCAGGCTTGTTCAACGCGTTGGCATGCTTTTTGTTCGGCATGATTTCGGCGAAAGCGCGGCGAGAGGAATCATCGATGCAAACATGAACGAACACCTCCGCCGCCGCGCGGTTGCTTTGGCCTGTACGATCGCCGGGGATGCGATGGCCGATCTCGTTGAAACGCCCGAGTTTTTTGATGTCGACTTGGATGCGTTCACCGGGGTGGGCGCGTTCGTAGCGGCGCAAGACGCGGCTGACGGTGGCCGGCGACACGCCGGCGTCCTTTGCAATTTGCTTGCCGGTCCAGCGCGGGTCTCGGCGTCTCGATTTGCCCGGGGCAGACGCCGAAAGCGGCGGCGACGAGCATGCGGCGCACCAATCCAGCTCGACGATGCGGCGGGAGACGGAATTCTTCGATTCGATTTTCCGGGACATTCTGAAGCTTCGCAGCCCCGGACCAAAAAGCCCGGCTAAGCCGCCGGGCTTTCCCCCTTGCCAAAGGGGGGTCAGGCCGCTTGCTCGATATCGGCTTCCTCGGCCTCGCTTTCTTCGGTCTTGCCGCGACGCGGGCCTTTTTGCAGTTGCGTTTCGATCACTTTCAACGACTCCGTCTCGGTCAACTTTTGCACGACAAGGATTTCGCGCGCCATGCGATCGAGCGCGGTCTCGTAGAGTTGCCGTTCGGAGTAGGATTGCTCGGGCTGCGTATCGGAGCGGTAGAGATCGCGCACCACTTCGGCAATCGCCTTGAGATCGCCGGAGTTGATCTTGGCTTCATATTCTTGCGCCCGGCGCGACCACATGGTCCGCTTGATGCGCGCCCGGCCCGTCAAAGTGTCCAATGCCGCCTTAACGGCGGGGGCATCTGCGAGCCTCCGCATTCCGACACTGGCAGCCTTCGGTGTTGGCACCTTGAGGATCATCTTGTCTCTGACGAATCTGACCACAAATAGCTCGAGTTTGAAGCCAGCGACTTCTTGCTCCTCGATGGCGACGATCTGACCGACTCCATGGGCCGGATAGACCACATACTCATGCGGCTTGAACAGTTGCCGCTGGGAGGTCGCGGTCTTGGCCGGCTTATGCGCCGGGGGAACCGATTTCTCGCCAGGCTTTGTTTCCGCCACGTTCGTTTGGGTGGCGTCGAGGCGTGCGGTCGCCCGCGCGCCTGGCCTTCTCTCGATGGACGGCGGCGTCTGGGAGTCCAGCGTCTTCGCAGTGATCCTCGGGACAAAAGGCTTGCCTGAGCCCTTGGCGGCGGCGGCTTGCGATGGGCCGCCAGCCGCCCCCCGTTTCGCCGGGACGCGCGCGGCAAAGGCCTCCGTTGGGCCCAAACCGGATCCTGTGGATATTTCCTGCTTGGATTTCTTGATCGCCCCCACCCGGTCTTTTGAGGCCAAATCCAGCTTCGAGGAGTTTTCGACCGGCCTGCCGACGGGCGGCGAGGCTGCCTGCTTGCGCGCCGCGGAAAGCGTTGCCGCGTTTCGCTTGAGGGCGAGAATCGCCGCCGCGGCCGCCTTGCTTGCGGCCGTCTTTTGCGCGGCGCAAGTCGGGGACTCGGGGGCCTTGCGCACGGTCATCGCCGGTTTGGCGGCAACGCTGCGCGAAACCTCGATGGCCGGCGTCTTTTTCGGCGTGGCCGCCGGCATTCCCCGCGCCGGTTTGTTGATGGAGGCAGGCCTTGCGGTCTTGCCCGAGACCGATTTTGCCTTCGCGCGCGCGGACGCGCCGCGTTTGGCGCCGGTAGCGTGAGCGAGCACCGGCTTAGCACTCCGAGCCGCGCCCTTCTTTGCGGCGCGGATCGTGTTGCTCGGGCGCGGCGCGGCACGTGCTACAGAAGTCTTTTTCCTGGCCGCCGGGTTTGCCGAGACTAGGCTACTCGCGCGGCGGGTCACTCCTGCTGTTTTTGCTTTCGTTTTGCGTGAGGACTTGTTGGTTGCTGGCTTCGTGGAGGCAAGCGCCCACGCGGCCCGCTTGGCTTTGAGCACGGCGGATTGTTTCGACGCTTTTGCCTTGGGGGTCCCCCGCTGTTTCGCGTGTTTTGTCTTGTTCGCCTGTTTTGTCTTGGACGATTTCATGGTCTTCTTGACAGACGCCATAACAAGCGCGCTCCTTTTTCCTGTCCCGCTTTGGAGACGAGACGACTCTGGCCGGCGGGCACCCCTCAGCCGTTCGGAAACTCTGAATTTCGGCCCTGGAGAGACGCGAAGCGGGACGCTCCTCAACGACGATCGTCCGTCCTGACTTGGCCGGGTTCGGCACGCCGTCAGGGAACCCTTGTCCCTTCAAGCCTCCAAGACGCAGACGCCACGAGACCGCAAATTGCCATATTTGGTGGCCGCCAAGAGACAGTGTGGCACAAAAAGGAGCGAAGATCAAAAGATATACCGCTCGCGGCCAGGTTCAACCCCGGCTCCCCGCCTTTGCGCCGGATTTTTTACGCGATGGGGCAGGGGAGCGGACAGAACTGCGGCGTTCGAGCATGTCCAGAAAAAGTTTCTCGACTTTTTCGATCAGGATGCTCCAACTCTTTAGATTGAGCTGGGTCCGGCCGAATGGTTCCACTTGATCGGGGCGCGCTTAGTCTCCTTGACCTGGATTTGCCGAAAAATAAGCCTCTAGCTTGCCGGGCGTGCCGTCGAATGTCTTAGCATCCGGGAGGGCTTCGCGCTTAATCGTGATATTCGGCCAGGACAGCGCCATGTCGAGGTTAAGCTTTAGCCATTTTTCGAGCCCCGGTTCGGTATCCGGCTTGATCGCATCGGCCGGGCACTCGGGCTCGCAGACGCCGCAGTCGATGCATTCATCCGGATGGATCACAAGCATATTCTCGCCCTCGTAGAAGCAATCCACGGGGCAGACCTCGACGCAATCCATGTATTTGCACTTGATGCAGTTCTCGACGACGACATAGGTCATGGTCATTTTCCTTCGCGGGCAAACGCCGCATCGGCAGCGCGGCCACTCCACGGGCCCAACGCCAAGGGTCATGGAGAATAACTGCCGGTCCCCCTCCTAGACTTATGAAATCGAGAACGGCGCCGTGGAGCGGAACTCCACGCTATCACAGTCTTTCGAAATTCCAGAAACGCGCCCTCGCCCGCGCGGCACCTTGACGACGCCCGAATGCAGCACTCGATCTTTCCATGTGGATGCTTTGCTTTAGCGGGGTTGGGCCAAATAGTCCAAGGATTTTTGCAAGATTTTTGCCAAAACCGCGGTCCGGGGAATGTTCAAGTTTTTTTAAATAGGACCATCGGCAGGGCCCGGCCGGCGGCAAATCCCGGAATCCGACAATTCCTCGAACAAGAGAGAAGCTTCGGAAAAGCCGCCCCGGCGCGCGCCGGGAGCCACGACCTTAAGAACCCGCACGTGCCGCTCCCGCGCGATCGTCAGGACATCGCCTGGTCCGACCGCCTTGGCCGGGATCCCAACCCGCCGCGCATTGAGCCGCACATGGCCCTCGGCGACAAGCCGCGCCGCGAGGCAACGCGTCCTCGCCACCCGCGCGAACCAAAGCCATTTGTCGAGCCGCTGCCGCAGCGCCGCGCCTTTCCCTTAGTTATTCCCGTTCCTCAAATAGATATCCCCTGGAAGCACGATTTCAAGCGAGCAGACCACCTTTGGTTGGAGCCAGGGGATTGGCGCATGTTGCCGCGCCGGGCTCGACGAGCCCAGTCAGCGTCTGCCACAAGACTTCGACGAAAGACGGTTCCATGTCGCGCAAAATAAAAACCATGCGGGTGCTGTGATCGGCATCAGGCCAGGCCGGAAGCCGCAGCGGCGGGTGAAACACGTGCTGGACGCCCTGGATGACGAATGGCCGCGAGGGATCGTCGCGAAGCGCCACGATACCCTTGACGCGCAAGAGCCTGGGTCCGAGCGACTTGCGCAGCAATCCGAGGAAGAGATCAAGAGCGGCCGGTGCGAGCGGCGCCTCATGGCGCAAGCAAAAGGCGCGTATACGGGCGTCGTGCCGGTTGACGTCGTGTTTTTCGCCTTCGCCTTGGCTGCCGTCTTCGTGACGTTGGTGGTGGACGTGGGCGGAATGGTCATCCGCTCCGCGCGCCGCAAAACCTTCCGCGTTCAACCAGCGCCGCACATCGGGAATTTTTCGATCCGGATCGTAGATCCCGGCATCGAGAAGCGCCCCGGCCGTGGCTTCGCCTTTCGCGGCGTCGAGCAAAACCGCGCCCGGATTGAGTTTTTTCAGGCGCGCACGAAGACGCCGCACGGAACTGCTGCCCGCCGTCGGAAGATCGGTCTTGCTGAGCACGAGCCGGTCGGCCATGGCCGCCTGCTTCACCGCCTCCTCATGCGCGTCGAGGGTCGCGTTTCCATTTACCGTATCGACCAAGGTGACGACGCCGTCGACATGGAACCGCAGCATGAGATAGGGATGCGCCATGACCGTTTGCAGAACCGGCGCCGGGTCGGCGAGGCCAGTCGTTTCGATCATGACTCTTTGAAATGGTGCGATCCGGCCATTGTCGCGCCGGCGTAAAATATCTTCCAGGGCGGCAACGAGCTCGCCGCGAATCGAGCAGCACAAACAGCCCGACGTCATCACCAACATGTCGCCGTCCATTCGCTCGACGAGGAGATGATCGAGGCCAATTTCGCCGAATTCGTTGACGATGACCAAAGTACCGGCGAGCGCCGGGTCGCGCAGCAGGGCGTTCAAGAGACTTGTCTTGCCGGCCCCAAGAAAACCGGTGATGACGGTCAGCGGGAAAGGCGCGGGCGGTCGTTTTTGCGGTGGGGTCATCGGCGGCACGGCGCGCAAGACAGGATTAAATGCTCATCCCTTGGCATGCTTCTCTGGCGTCTTGCTCTTCGTCTTGCCGGCATGCGCCGTGGCTTTCGCCGGGAAATGCGCCGTGGGGTGTGCCTGTTTGGCGAATTTTGGCGCGAATTTCGCATGTTTGTGGACGCTCGCTTTGGCGAAGCTGGCTTTCCCTTCGGGGGCTTTGCCTTGCGCTTTTTTTGCTGCCTTATGTGACCCTTTTTTTGTCGTCTTGCGGGTAGTAGGAAGGACCGTGTCGCCGGTTTCGGTTCGCGCCAGGCGATGCGGGGGGAGGACATCGGGCCTCGCGGCGACTTTGGCTTGCTTGGCCGCGCCCTTCATCGGGAGCGCTCCGGCATCCGGGCGGAGCGGCGTGTCTTCGAGCGCCGTCCCCGGCGTGGCGGGGGCATAGGCGCTGACGACGCTGGGCGGTTCCGGGGTGCCGACCGGCGAATGGGCCGGCCGTGCTTGCGCGATAACTCCCGCATAGCCTTCGGGCGCGCCGGCATAGACAGGGACGGGATCGAACGCCGGACGCGGCACCATTGCAATTCGCGGCGCCATGGGCAAGGGACTGGCAAGGGTCTCCGCCGGAACAAAATGCTGGGACGCCGCGGGGGTTTTGGCCTTGGCGGCGAGCAATGGCGACATTAGCCGGTCGAGCTCCGCGTTAAATTGCGCCACTGCCTTGCCGCGTTTGCGGCAGGTCGTTTGATGCATGTCGGGCGCTGCCGCCGGGCTATTCGTCGATGTCTGCGCCGCAAGGTCCGCGAGCGACTTCGAAGGCCGGTCTATTCCGGCAAAGCCGCGATCGAACAAGGCCGCCGTCATGATCGTGCGGCTGCGCAGACTGGGCGCGCCCAAAACCACGGCAATGAGCTTGCGGCCGTCCCGGCTCGCGCTCGCGACGAGGTTCCACCCGGCGGCGCAGGTAAACCCGGTTTTCATCCCGTCGGCGCCCGGATAGCGGCCGAGCAGATTGTTATGATTTGGGATGATTTGGCCGCCGAGCCGCAAGGCGCCGATGTTGAAGAGATTAGCCTGCTCGGGAAAGGTCAGATAGAGCGCGCGTGCGAGGATCGCCAAGTCGCGCGCGGAAGAGACATGCTCCGGATCCGGCAGGCCGTTCGGATTAACGAAATGGGATTGGGTGAGGCCGAGCTCGCGCGCGGTGCTGTTCATGTCCTCGGCGAAAGCCTCGACCGAGCCGGACACTCCTTCCGCGATCACGACGGCGAAGTCGTTCGCCGATTTCACCAGCAGCATTTTCAGCGCATTGTCGAGCGTCACCAGCGACCCCGGCCGAAAACCCATCTTGGACGGCGGCATCATTGCCGCGCGCGCCGAGACGACAAGCGGCGTATCGAGCGCGATGCGGTGATCCCGCACCGCGCTCAGCGCCACGAAGACCGTCATCAGTTTCGTCACGGAAGCCGGATACCAGGGCTCTGTCGCATGATCCTCGTAGAGGATCGCGCCGGACGGCATTTCGATCACCAGCGCGGGGTTGGCGAAGGCATGGCTTGCCCAAAAGCCGAGTAGGGCCACGAGGTAGCCGGCGCGGCGCAAGGAAGATTGACGCGTCCCGGTGCGAACCGTGTTGGATCTCGGTGGACAATGGCTTTGGCGTATTGGGTTCATGTCCTGCATTCCGGCCGAATCGAGGCAACCGTTTCGGGAACCTGGCATCCGCCGCCGTTCCGCGCAAGCGGATTGGAGGGAGCCAAGGGCAGAACTACACAACCAACGCGGCGAAGGTAGGGCGGGGGCGGCGAAACGTTCCGGTCATCGCCCACGATCGCCGGAACGTCGAGAAACCAAATGACCTTGATGCGGGACGCCGGGGAAAGGACGCGTTATCCCAGTAACCGGACTCTCCGGCTAGCGGCTGAGATGGCTGTGGTTGGCAGGCCGGAGGAGTACTTTCATAAAGCACGTCAAATATTGCTATGATTAGCCAGAAATTTTGGTAGTGGGCCAGTCTGAATAAGGCGGCACGCCTTTGTTTGTGACCGCGCACAAACAAGACGGATAGGGCAACCTAGACATTATGTGGCATAAACGCCACATGTATGACTGATTCGCTCGCTAGCTGAGACCGCAATAATTTGACAAACGTCAAGGGGTAAGTGCATATTTTTTTGTGGAAAAGTCTCGTGCCCAATGTCGATGCCAGTGGCGGGAGTGCCCACGGGTACGTTGGAGGGCTAATCTGATGCATATTAGGGATCAGTTCGTAGCAGCGATGCCGTTTATCGTCGGAATTGGCATACCTATTGGAGTGCTGCTTTCAGGGACGGCGCTTCCAATCGCCTACGATCTCAAGGGCAGCGTTGGAGAATTGAAAAGTTCGGTCGCGGGTATTCAGAAACAGATTGACGCCGAAGAGGCCCAACTTAGAACTTTGGTATTGGGAAAGAATGAAGCAGAAACAGACCCTAAATCACTTCTTTTGAGGCAAGGAATCCCCGTTGCAGAAGGATATTCATTTGCCCTTGTGAATGGATTAATTGTCGTGTTTCCAAAAACATCGGAAGCAGAGGGTAAGTTAATTAAATCTGGCTATCGAAAACAGGAAATAACGCCTGTAATATCTGGATATAGTAAATAGTTTGGTACGGCGCCAAGCGTTCCGTTATGCTGCTTCCCATGCTTCCAAACCATCCACGACATCGCCCATTTCCCAAAGCCGCTTGGTGACTCCGGCTGCCATCGCTGGTGTTATCTTGAGTGTCTGATGGATGCGCACGAAATTGTAATACAGAAAATGAAGCGCCATCGCGTGAGCGTGGTTTTCCATCTTCTTTGAAAATCCATTCGTCAATCTCGTCATGCGCCTTGAGTGCATTCGAACCTTTAGGTTATTCCGTTCCGCATAGGACGTGCTGACATACTTTAGATCAGGATCACCTTGAATTGAGGTCTTGATGGCTCCCGTACATTCGGCGGGACTATAGCGCCGATCGCCTTCCAGCGAAGGGCCATAGAGCTTAACCAGCATGGCATAATCAACCTGACCGTGGAACGCCGTATCGATTGCGTCGAGATAAGCCCGGTTACCGTCTGTAGCGATTTGCACTCTATATGCGAGGCGCGACGCTAGATCGTCTATGAACTCCATAGCTGCGCCGCCGTCACGGTTGCCAATGTGCCAGCATGGAACTAATTTCGTTTCTGCATCGGTTGCCATCCATAGCCAAGCGTCGCCAGCCAGTCCGGCTGCCTTCAATACGGGATCGGCATTCTTGGCCTTTGCGCCGACGAAGCCCCAGATTTCATCAATTTGAAGCCGCTTACACGAAAGATTTTGAAACGTGCGGGCCTGGTACCATGCGGCGGCGGCGCCAGCATCGACCACGAGCTTTGTCACTGTGGTCTTGCTCATGCCAGTTAGTCGCGTGATAGCCTGAATGGAATTTCCCTCGCAGAGAAGGTGGAGGATGCGGGCGCGGTCGTCTCTGGTCAGCTTGTTCATGCTGAGCATGATATGACCTTTCATGCTTCACGTCAAGCATAAACATCAATCCTAAGCAATATAATTGACAAGGCTTATATAAGGCATTATGGCTTTATCAGGCAAATGCTTGATAGGTGCTTATAATGATCTCGCGTGAATTCTCGAACCCGTTCCGCCCCGGAGGCGGTCATATGCCGCCCCACCTAGCGGGGCGCACTGACGAACAAGAAAAATTCAAGGCCCTTCTCCGGCAATCGATCATTACTGACAACCTGATTATGACCGGCCTTAGAGGTATTGGGAAAACGGTATTGCTTGAGTCCTTGAAACCTATTGCCCGGCAAGCAGGGTGGCTATGGGCTGGCGATGATCTTACTGAATCGAAAAGTCTGTCGGAAGGGCGGATAGCGGACAGTCTAGTTACTGACCTTTCCCTGACGCTTGGACCACTCTTCATGCAATCTCAGATTGAAATGCCAATCGGGTTCACGACCAAAACAGAGTCCGCCAGGCGTCCGCTTGAATATTCTGACCTTAGGAAGATCTACGAGAATACGCCGGGGCTCCCAGCCGATAAAGTTAAGGCGGTTTTGCGATTCGTTGGCAGTTTGCTATCTCAAACCAACTTTAATGGTATAATTTTTGCATACGACGAGGCCCAAAATCTTGGAGATAGAGCACAGGATAAGGAATATCCACTTTCGTTGCTGCTTGACGTGTTCCAATCATTACAGCGCTCTCCTGGCGGCCTACCATTTATGCTTGTTCTGACTGGATTGCCAACGCTTTTTGCAAAACTGAACAATGCCCGTACATACACGGAGAGAATGTTCGATGTATTCTTAGTTAACAAACTAACGCCTACTGAGTCTAGGGATGCTATACTTAAACCAATTCAGGACGCGAAATGCCCAATAAGGTTCAGTGAACCTACTGTGGATCGCGTTGTCGAAATGTCTGGAGGGTATCCGTACTTTATTCAATTTATATGTAAAGAAATATATGATGTGTGGATCGTTAAAACTGGTCAGGGTGAGCAGCCCTCTGTTCCTGAAACAGAGATAATACGGAAGCTTGATTTGCGGTTCTTTTCCGCGCGATGGGACACTGCTTCAGATCGCCAACGCGATTTCATGAAGGTTGTCGCATTACTCCCAAGTGCGAGAAACGAGTTTCGAGTACAGGACATTGTCGAATCGTCAAAGGAAGTTCTTGAGAAACCATTCTCATTAGCAAATGCCGGGATGATGCTCAAAACATTAATCGAAAATGGCTTCATATTCAGAAATAGAAGAGGTAAATATTCCTTCGCTGTCCCACTTCTTGATCGCTTTATTCTACGACAGATGGGTAATAATGCTAATCTACCGGCTCCTTTTGGGGACGCCAGCGGCGATTAGCCGCCTTTTTGGCAATTTCAGCCCGCCGCTCAGGCGTCATGCTGGCGGCTCGCGCTGGACCCCCCTTACGGCCCATGGCCGATGCGGCCGGATCAACGCCACGTTCTTCCGGCGTAGGCTCGCGATCCTCGACCTGGCCGGTCGCAATATCGACCATGCGCTTTGCCCATTGGTTCAGGTCGCGCGGGCGTTTGGGGTGCTTTTCAGCCATGGTCTATTATGCATCGGACGGGGGCAATTTTCCAGAGGGCATTTCGGCTGCCTTATTCAAACTGGCCCACTACCGATTTTCCCTTTTTAACCCGGCGAATCTGTATCACAGGCGCGGAGGAGGGGCTGCCCGCAACTTCGCAGACTGAACTGGCTTCTCCTTGAGCATGGCGATTCGATATTGGGTACGATGCTCCTTGCGATCTTCCGCTTTGAACTTTCTCTCTTTTGTCTTTGAGCCAAATACTTGATCCACTTTTTGGCCCGTCCGGACTAGAGAATAGCCGCCTTTGAGTATTTGGAATGGCTTAGTCACCTTTTTGAGATAGTCGAACTGCACCGAATTTGGTTTGCGATACAATTCAAAATAGGCGGGATAGACGAAGTCGCTCATCGCAATGCCGTCGATGGAAAACTGCTCTTGTTCTACAGCATCACACATTTCGTAGGCATAAAGTTTTCCTTTAGGGCCGTCCGACCAAAGATTGATCGCTGGATCAACCAGCATTTCCGCAAGCTTGTGACACACCGTCACACTGACCTTATCCCCGATTTCAAGGGTTGTTCTGACAAAAATCTTGGCAAGCGGGAGTCCGTCCTTGGTTAAATCATGATAACCGAGAGCTCTGGGTGTATCGGCATCGTCGAGGAAGACGAGGGTCCACGCGCCAGACAATGGCTTTGATGCTTTCACGAGTTTAGCCGGCGTGCCCCACACGGGAGCAAAGCATTCATCTAGAAATTTTTGCAAAGTGGGAATTAGTTCGTCGAAATCAACGTCGAGACCAACTGTAGCTTTGTTGATACAAGCTATCGTTGGCACGGCCCCTTTGTTAAAAGCGGCCATGACGATCTTAGGTCTGGGCATTTTCCCTCCCGGTGTAGAAAACAATCTGCCTTAATATTCGATCTGTTGCCGAATTTTCGGTAACGGGCGCTGGGGTCAGGCGGCGCGCACCGACGCGATCGCGTTTCCGGCGATCCGGCTATCCAAATGGAATGATCGCGTCTTTAGCTTCGGCGAATCGAGCGAATGCGTCATTCGCCCGGGCAAACCACGGGACGGGGATTCAAATCATAACGACCAGTTGCTGGATCGAGTTCATATGCAACGCATGTCCCGTCGGGGCCTTGATACACATGCCATCGCGCCTTAGCCATTGGCTTAGGCGCAGCAGACGCTCCTCTTGGGATCCTCGGTTGTTTTTTTCCCGGCGATTTCCGCGCTGGCGTTTTCTTTGCCGCTGGCTTTTTCTTGGGCGTCGTGTTTGCATTTCCCATAGCTAAGGCCTCCTTGGCGTTCACAAATCTATTTGCGTCGTTTCCTCAAGGTAGAGTGAACATTATTGCTGAAGAACACTCCGGAGGCTATTCGCCACAGCAAGGCCAATTTCAGATGCTAGTTGGGCGTTCGATGCAGCTTGAGAAGGTTTATCTGATGGTTTTCTTTTCTTATTTCCAGTTGTGGTCTGCTCGTTAGGCCCAAAAGTTATAATTAAATCATGCGTACGCGTTCGATTGGTGCCAAAAAAAAATGAGGACGGATTTGCGGAAACACGAACCAACTTCCAACTTGGCGTTATATTTCCGCTTGAAACTATCATAAATTTCACTTCGTGAGAAATAATGTTTTGCTTAAACGCGCCTTCGACCGCTTTGCTGGATAAATCGGCGGCCTTGGTGCCCTGAATAAGCACAGCGTCGAGGAGCCATTCTTCAAGCCTTAAATCACCATCGAGAAAAGACAGTTTAGGAGGATCGTTGGGGCCGGGAGGTGTGCAGAAACTTGGTTCTGTCAAAAGCTCTTTCACAGTATTATATGTAGATAATTTATCTATACGAGTACCGTCCGAAGACAGTGTTCCGCCAAGTTCGAAATTATAAATCTGGCTCATAGAAATAGGACTTTTAAGGCCAGGAAAGTCCACGTTTGCAGGAATAATTGGCGTATTAAACGTTACTCCTGGGTTAAGGCTACTTGATTCATCGATTGTCAAAGTGAGCGTAATCTGGGCACCCCATTTTTCCAGCCATTCAGCGTCACGTGGCCCGTTGTTAACTACAGCGAGGTCTATATCTCGTTTAATCAAATGCTTCACGGCTCTTTCGACTTCGCAGTGGATGTGCTTTACCAGGGCTTGCACCATCTCCTCACCTTGAAGCGGACTGACCCATGGCTCCTGGATTTCAGGGACGAATGTGCCGCATCCGCTAAGAACGCCAAAAGCAAACACCGTTGACAACATTTTACATTTTGTCGAACGCTTCACCGTTCCCGCCCCTGCCTTGCGAGAATAATCAAAATTTATTGCTGAAGTTTCACGTTTATTGGGAAACGATAACTCGAAATGCAGGGCATGGCTGTAACAGATATGTTACGCTTCCCAAATTGTTAATGCCGCTGAATTCGGACTGCTTCGGCTTGGGCGGGCGTTGTGACGCGCTCGCGCCGCACGCCGAGACCCATGAGGCGGGCGGGCAGGCGGCGCAGGACCGGAAAAGTGACGAAGAGGCGTAGGAACCGCGGCGGCGCGATCTTGCCCCTGCCGCCGAGGATACGCGAAATGACGTTCTTTTGAATAACAACTTGCATGCCCTGGATGACCTTCGTTGGCCATTCGCGCCGCTTTTGTACTTGCGCCAAAAGCTGATCGCTCAGCGGCCCCTTGCCGCGCAAAGGCCGGGCGAGAATATTGGCCGCCGCGATCGCGTCTTGGATCGCGAGATTGATGCCGACGCCGCCGACCGGCGACATCGCATGCGCCGCGTCCCCGATGCACAAAAGTCCCGGCTTGTGCCACAGCGGCAGCCGGTCGACCGCGACGGTCAGAAGCTTGACGTCATCGAAGCTTTCGAGTTCCGCGACCCGATCGGCGAGGAACGGAGCCAGCGCCGCAATATGTTCGCGCAGGGAGCCTATGCCTTGCGCCTTGAGGCGGGTCGGCGGATCCCTTGGCGATCACATAGGCGCACTGCCAATATTCGCCGCGATTGAATACAACTAGGATCTGGCCGGCGTCGATCCGGCCGAGAAATGCGTCGGCATCGGCGGTCCGCCGCGAAAGCTTGAACCAAAGAACATCCATCGGCGCGCCAATATCGAGCGGCACGAAGCCGGCTTCCCGCCGCACCAGGGAATGGCGGCCGTCGGCGCCGATTGTCAGATCCGCGCGGATCGTCAATTCACCATCCTTGGTTTTCGCGGCGACGCCCGCCACTCTTCCTTCCCCTCCGATCAGGCTATCGACTTCGGCAGACATCAACAGCCGGAAGCAGGGGTAGCGCTTGGCTCTTTCGGCCAGAAAATCCAAAAAATCCCATTGCGGCATGAGAGCCACGAACTTCGCATGCACCGGCAAATGCGAGAAATCCACGAACGGAATCGCGACATCGCCGATTTTGACTTCTCCTTGCCGGAGTTCCTGATGCGGAAGCTTCAGGAAATCGTCGAGGAGCCCCAGCTCGTGCATCGCTTCGAGGGTCGAGGGATGGATCGTGTCGCCGCGAAAATCGCGCAGAAAATCCGCATGTTTTTCGAGAACGATCGTATCGACGCCGGCGCGGGCCAGAAGAAACCCGAGCATCATCCCGGCCGGTCCGCCGCCGACGATGCAGCAGCGGCAGGAGACTGTTTGCGGGGTCGCGTCCATCGCCCACCTTCCAATGAAGCCGATCGAAGCACAATACGCCGGTAGTTCGCTTCATCATCCTGCCCGCGTAGGGTAGCGCTCTCCGCGCGTGGAGAACCGAAGCACCGCGCTGACGCGAATTGCAACGAGAATGTTCGCTGCTCTGAAGGCAACGCAGGACGGGGCGGGTCCGCTTCCAAGCGCGCCGGCTCCGCCTTGTCAAGAGAGCGGAAAGGAAGGAGGATGAGGCTGAAACCCGCGGAACTGTTGGCTCCGGTCCAGCCGAAAGGTGAAGCCCTTGGCCTTGCGGCATGACAGGCCGGATTGCCCGATCCCTCCAGACCCGGGCGCTCAAACTCGGCAGCGTACCGATTTCTCGATCCGGCAAGCGCTGGGCCCGTCAATTAACCGGGACGCGGCGTTATCGGCCGATGGAGGTGAATGATGTCTTGGCTTGATGCTGTGTCGTGGATTTCGATCATCCTCGGCTTTGTGACTGCCGGGATCATATCCATCGATCTTATCCCGCATCCGCAAAAGATGCGCATCATGGACATCGTATGGCCCGTCACAGGCCTTTATTTTCCACTGATCGGCCTCTGGTTCTACCATGCCATGGGGCGGCCAATGGCGTCCAACGCGCCAGCCATGAAGGGCGAGCGGCCTTACTGGAAGCAGATCTTTTTGTCGGCGACCCATTGCGGCAGCGGTTGCGTCATCGGCAATGTCCTGGGTCCACCGATCGTTTTCGGTTTCGGACTGACGCTGTTCGGAAACGTTCATTTTGTCGAATACGTGGCGGAGTTCGTCCTCGCCTACGCGTTCGGAATAGCCTTCCAATATTTTCCGATCAGACGGATGAGGAACATCCCGCCGCGCGAGGCGATCTTGGACGCCGTGAAGGCGGACACACTGGCGCTCGTTGCCTTCGAGGTGGGAATGTTCGGTTGGATGGCGATCGCGCACAATGTGTTGCTTCCTTGGCACCTGAGACCTGATACCGCCGTGTTCTGGTTCATGATGCAGATCGGCATGATCTTTGGATTCCTTACGACCTATCCGGCAAATTGGCTGCTCATCCGGTCGGGCATTAAGAGCGGGATGTGATCGACGTTGAAACGCCGCTGCCGTTTCCGAGGTGATGGCATTGCACCACGTGTTGGGTCGCTGCCGTGGTCAATATGCGCGCGCCGCGACCCTCGATGGTGGCGGTTGGTGCAACCATTTGCGCATGATGCCTCAAATCCATCCTGCGAAATCCTACTCGACAACAATCTTATAGCTCTCCCCGCGCTGTAATGGCTCGCCGCGGGCGAGCTCGTTGATGAGCAGGAAATAGTCGAGCGCACGGTCTGGAACGGCCATCCGCGCGGCCAGCGTCCCGGCGGTTTCGCCGGCCTCGGCCACGGCGATTGCGAGGCGCAAAGGCCGCACGGCTTTGACCTCGTCCGGCGAAACGTGATGAAACGAATCGATCGACGCCTGGAAGCGTTGCTTGGCCTCTTCCGTCAGCACGCGCGTCGCGAAAATCAACCGGTACAGGCGATCTTGTTCGAACCGGATCACCGCGAGACGGAATTTCCATTCGCCGGCGCTTGCGGTGGCGATTGCCGCCGGCATGGCGTTGACTTCGGCCGTTTCGATCGAACCGGCGATCAGGCCGTCGATCCAGCCGGTAGCCATATAGGCCGCAAGCGGCGTCGCCGACGGCACGTTGACGCTATCGACGCGCAAGGCTTCGGCCCCGCTGGCCTTGATGCCGAGAAGGGCCTGGGACGCGTTTTCGAGAACGAACCCTTCGGGAGCGAGAAACGCAAAACCGAGCCGCCCGTGCAAGAACTTGCGGCCGCGGCTCGCCCCTTCGGCGGGATCGTCGCCAAAGGTCATGCCGTCGATCGCGGCGAGATAGGGCGCCCGGCCGGTCGCGCCGATGCCGGGGGCGCCGATCTGGCGCGCGGCGTTGATCGCTTGCGCGACCCGCTCCGGGGTGGTGGGATGCGTCGCCAAAAGATCCGGCGTGCCGGCGCTCGCATAGTGACCTAAGAGCGAGCTGCGCAGCGCCGCCGAGCGCCCGAGCGCGTTAAGGAAGCGGACCGCGCCATAGGGGTCGAAGCCCGCCTTGGCGGCTACCCGGATGCCGATCTGATCGGCTTCGAGTTCCTGCTGGCGGGAAAAGCTCGCGATCGTGCGTTGCGCCAGGGCCTCGACCTCTTGGCTCTTCTGCTTGCTCTGGATCACGCTCGCGGCCTCGCTGATCACCGCGGCGCGTTTTTGCTCTTCCTCGCGCTGCATGGCGTGTTTGGCGGTGATGTGGGCGATCTCATGCGCCATCACGGCCGCGACTTCCGAGGCATCGTTGGCGAGCGCCAAGAGGCCCCGCGTCACATAGAGCTCGCCGGGCGGCAGCGCAAAGGCGTTCACGATCGGCGAATTCAGGATCGTCACCTTATAAGGTTCGTCGGCGCGTTCGTCCGCCTTGGCAAGCTTGATCAGAATTTCGTTAAGGTAGGCTTCGGCTGGAGGATATCTGTACTCGCCGTCGAACAAGGCGATCATGCGCCGGTGTTCCGCCGATGTTTTCGCGTCGACGGCAGGCGCGCGGGGCGGCGGTACCGGTGCCGCCACGTTGAACGGCGTGCTGTCTTGCGGCTCCATCGCGGCGCAGGCGGTAAGAACAAGTGCGATGCCCGTCGCAGCCGCCATTCGTGCGCCTGGCCCGGAACTGTTTTTCGTTCGCCTCGAACCGGCAATATTGGCGGAAGGGCCCATTGGCGCTGGCGCCCTATCTCGGCGCCGGGGAGCCGGGCGCGGCCGCGTCTTGCCCCTGCCCGGCCGCCTCCACCTCGTCCGGGTCCGAGATCTCGATTTGGGGTCCGAAGCGGGTATCGAGAAGTCCTCGCACGCGGACGGTTTGGCCGGTCAAGCCCGCCAGACTTGAATAAGCTGCCTCGAATGTTTTGCTGTTGCGTGGCAAGATCGTGACCGAAAAATTCCCGCCCTGGCGTGGACCAAAGTAGAGCGTTATGCGCGGCCTCCGGCTGGCGATCCCGGTAATCCGGCCTTCGACAATAACGGATGAGCCCGCCTTCTCGGCGAAGGACAGGCGATCGGCCGCGGCGATGATCGCATAATACGGATCGGTCCAAAGGCCAAGCCCGGAAGCTCGCGCACCGGCCTCCGCGGCGAGGAGGGCGCTCCGGCAAGGGCGCGCCGCCACGCTTGATTCATAGCGCGCGAGGCCGGCATCGATGAGCGCCTCGCCGACCGGCAAGTGCGCCGTTCGAGGCCCATTGGAAGACTCCGGCGCGACAGCGAAGACGAAGGCAACGACGCGCCCCCAGCGATCCGGGCCCGGTTCGAGCGGACGGAATGCTATATCCTGGCCAACGAGCCATTGCGTGAGCCGCTCCTGCGCGCGGAAGTCGAGATCGGGATTGCCCGGCGTCGGGCGCGGCGGATCGACTCCGGCGATTTTGAGCCGGATGCCGTTTTCGAGAGTCAATTCGAGCCGCTCGTCGACCGAGACGACCCGGCCGCTAGCGTTGCCCTCCGCCGGGCAAGGCCCGCGGGCGGCTCGCGAGCCGCCCGCGGGCGCAAGCGCAACCCCGGCCCCGCCGAAAAAGATGGCGAGGCCCAGGCCCGCCCCCGCGTGAAAGCGGATTTGCGCGCCCCCGAAGCCCCGCAAAGGCCCGCGTCCAAGCGCGCCAACTTTCGGCCATTGTCTTTCGCCGGGGCCGTCCGGTGTCGAACTCATCTTCGATCGCAGCCGCATGGGATAGGTTTCTAACCGATTTTCGGCCGATAATATTCAAAGGTTTGCATGAGCGCCATGCCTCGGCGCCCCGCGATCCGCTTCGATTCCCGAAGACGTCCGGTCTGCGTTACAGGCCGCTTTGTCGAACCTCCCGCCCGTTCCTTTGGCCTGGCGGGCATTCCGGGATACCAGACGCGTCGCGTGCGCGGCCAAAAGTATAGATTATTAATACTGGCTGCTTAATTTCCGCGACCCAGATAGAACTGAAAATATATGACCTCAGATTGAACTTAAAATACATGCCAATGCACGATAGCACAATATTGTCCATATTGATATGTCGGTAAACTACGTCAAATACTCACCATATTTTATGACGGATTGACACGAATGATCGTTTGTACTTATGTTTATTCTTGCAAATACGCTATCGCGGGTAGTATCGGCCGCGCCGCGGCCGAAGGGCCTTAAGGGAATCCGTTCGTATACCGCCTATAGAGGTGGGCAACACCCACCCAAACAGGTTGCAATTAACCCCCCCGCTGGTATATTGTTCCTTCCCATTGGCGGCTCTAAACATGGAAGCGGAGATAGACCGGTTTTTTGGCGCCGTCGATCGCATTTGGCGCTGAGCCCGAATTGTCGGGCGGCCTGTGTGTTCACGCCAAAATCTGGTCTTAATCCTCAACAGCAAAGAGGCAAGTGACATGAGCTTAGTAACAGGAACTGCGCGCACCGGTGAGGCCGCGGCCGTCGCCGAGGCGCCCCTTTTCAACGGGATTCCGTTGATTCTCGGGACGATCGCGATCAACGTC
>Ga0073928_10003458_pt1 | contig 24914 bp, 19 predicted proteins | sample PaiPotPPA55metaG_FD_76969 | JGI IMG/M metagenome (GOLD analysis project Ga0073928, IMG submission 76969) | Iron sulfur acid spring bacterial and archeal communities from Banff, Canada, to study Microbial Dark Matter (Phase II) - Paint Pots PPA... ...
GGCTCCGGCGGGCGCATCGAACTCGATCGACACCGGAAGACCGGCGCGGGTGAGTCCAACCGGCAGAACGAGCCCCGGCACACCCGCCGTGCTGCCGGGCGCGATGTTGCGCGCGACGACTGTGTCGAAGGGCAGAGGACGGCCGCCAACGTCCACGGTGGTTTCCTCGCCTATTCGAGGTGCAGGGACCAGCGTCGTCGGGAATACCATGGCGGCGACGCCGGTCCGGGCAAAGTAGTCCTGATACAGCCGCCGCAATGCCGGCAAGTATTGGTCGCGCGCCGCCGCGTACTTGGGTTCAGTGACGAAATTGGCCCCACCCGGCAGGACATCGCTGCGAAACACCCGCTGTATATCGGGGCTGGCTTGGGCGACCAGAGTGTCGAAGTCGACGCCGGCGCCGTACTCCTTCAAGTAGGCGGGGAGCGCGATGCGAACATCGTGGTTCTGGACTGCGTCGGTGGTCAGATCGATGAGCGAAGCCAACCCCGGCAGCTGAGTCTCGACGATCAGCGCTCCGGCCTCTTTGAGCCGGGCGAGCGCGAGCTCCGTCTGGCGCTCGACCTCCGGATCGAGATCGGTAAACCAGTAGTCGCGGACGATGCCGAGGCGCAGGCCCTTGAGCGGCGCCGCCTGCAGCCGCTGCCAATCATCGGCCACGACCGAGTCGAACAACGCGAGATCGGCGACGCTGCGCGCATGCGGTCCGACCTGATCGAACAGCGGCGAGATCGGTACGCACCCACGAGTGGAATATCGTCCGGTGGTCGGCCGAAAACCGGCAATGCCGCAAAGAGCGGCGGGCACGCGGATGGACCCTTCCGTGTCCTCGGCAATGCCGAGCGGAGCGAGACGGGCGGCGATCGCGGCCGCCGTCCCGCCGCTGCTGCCGCCGGGAATGCGCGACTGATCATAGGGATTGCGGACCGGGCCGAACGCCAGGTTATTGCTGGTCCAGCCATAGGATAGTTCGTGCAGATTGGTTTTGCCGAGCACGAGGGCTCCCGCCCCGCGCAGTGCGGCGACCACCGGCGCGTCTTGCGAGGGACGAAAATGGCGCAGCGCCGGCGTGCCGCCGGTGGTCGGGTAGTCCCTGGTATTGACGCTGTCCTTCACCGGTATGGGAAGACCGAACAGAGGGCCCGGCCTCGCCCCGGCATGACGTTCGTGGTCGCGGGCCCGGGCGGCTTCGAGCACCCGGGCCGGATCAAGAGTAATGAACGCGTTGAGGGCGTGCGCAGATTGACACCTTGCGAGCAGCGCCTGTGCGTAGCGCTCCGATGTGAGCGCTCCTTGCGACATGTGGGCGACGGCCTCCACGGCGCTGAGATTGCAAAGGTCGGCGTCCGAGGGTGCCTTGACGCTTTCCGACTCGGTCCGGGCGCCGGCCGCCGACATCGCCACGGTCGCCGTCGTGCCGAGGACGAAGGTACGGCGCGAAATGTCAGGAGGCTCGGACACGATCCCGCCTCAACGCTTGACACATACAATGCACCGCACCGCCGCCGTTGCCGATCATCGACACGTCCGGGTCGTAAACGGTGAGCCCTTCCGCGCGGCAGGCGGCGATGAGATTCTTGCTCGAGGCAGGCACCAGCACACGCTCCTTCCCAAGCGCCACTACATTGGTGCCCATTTGCATGGCATCGCTATAGGGAATGGATATGGCGCGTATCCGTTTCGAGCGCAGCCACTCGACGAGCTCCGGCTCTACCGCTTCCACGCACACCACTGCCAGGCCCTCGGCGATCATGCCCATCTGCACGTCCAAATGCAGGAAATGCGAATCGAAGGCATAGGTATGGAGCTCCCAACCTTCTGCCTCGAACCAGCGTTGCAACTGCCGCACGGCGGGCTCGATCGAACGCTCACCCGAATAGCCGCAGGCTGCGACCCCGGGCTTCAGAACCATGAAGTCGCCGCCCTCGACGTTACCCGCGGTGATCAAATCGTAAATCGGGATGCCGGCCTCGAGATAGAATTGGAGGCAGGCCGCATACTCACCGCGCCGATACGGTTTTTCCAGCTGCATGATCACCGCGCCCCAGGGAGTCATGACGCTGCTGTCGCGCGCGAAGATTTGATAGGGCAGCGTCGGCTCAGGGGCGAGAAAGTGCACCTTGACCTCCGCCTGCCGGTAGGCGTCGACCATCTCGCCGTATTGCCGCCGCGCAACCGCGAAATCGAACTTCAATCCGACCCGTTCGGCGCGCTGGCACACGGCGTTGCCCGGCTGCCAAGTGAAATGATCAATGGGCCCGACCAGCACATCGCGTAATGTGCCGTATTCGCTGTCGACGCCCCAGGCCTCGAGCGGGCGTGTGCCGCCTCCCTCGATTCTCGTGCGCAATGGCATCATGAGATCTCTCCCTTGTGGTCCGGCGCCCGAGGCGCGCCCATATCATACCAATCCCGAGATGCCAGCGTGTCTAATCAGGCGAGCGCAAGCGCCACGACGCGTTATTCACGGCACCGGGGTGGCGAGAGGCTGACCCTTGTCGATGATCCAGGCAGACACCCCCGTGCCGCCGTCGCCGCCCGGCGCCGCTACGAGGCTGTGCACCGCGCCGCGCGGATTGAAGAAGCTGTCGCCGGCCTTGAGCAGCCGATCGGGTTGGCCCCGGGTCTTGAGTATCAAGGTCCCTTTGAGGACATAGCCAGCCTCGTCGCCCGGGTGCGTGTGATAGCCGATCTCCGTGCCCGCCGGCAGCATCGCCGATCCGATCACGATTTCCTTGCCCGGCACGCCTGATTGATCGTGCCGTTCGAATATGGTTCGTACGGGTTGCGCGGAAGCCTTCGGCTCGTCCGCGGCGGCATTCACGGTCAAGGCAACCGCGGCGACCAACGCAATATGTGTCAATTTCATGGGAATTCTCTCAGTGGGTTGACAGGTCTACGCTCGCGAAATATCCGGTCACTGCAGCGATGTCGGCATCGTCCAGTCGCTCTGCGACCGAGCGCATCAATTCGCCGGCGTCGTTCTTGCGCGTGCCGTCCTTGAAGGCCTTGAGCGCGCTCGCGAGGAATTCCGCCGATTGTCCGGCCAAGTAGGGCGCGGCGTGAGGCACACCCACGCCGTCCGGACCATGACAGGCGTTGCACGCCTGGACGCGCTTCGCCTCATCACCTTGAAACGCCAGTTGGTGGCCGCGCGCCAGATGCACGGCGATCGGCGGCTTGGCCTGCGGGATATAGGGCGCCGACATCGCAGCGTAGCGCGCAGCGAACTTGGCGCGTTGTTGCTCGCTCAATGCTTTGGCAAAGTTTGCCATGATCGGATTGTCGCGCGTCCCGGCCGCATAGTCGTTCAACTGTTTCTTCAGATAGTCGGCTGACTGTCCGGCGATACGTGGAACATGCGCCGCCGCCATGCCTTCGCCGTGCGCGCCGTGGCAGGCTTCGCAGGGCGGCGCGGCAGCGGCGGCGGGCTTCGCGGCGGGCGTCGCACCAGGCGCTGCAGCAGGCGCGGGTGTTGCGCTCGCCGCAAGCGCGCAGGGGAGGGCCGCGGTCAATAGGAAGCTGAAGGCGAATCGCGCGAAAGGGGGCGCAGGCGCGTTCACGCCGACACCAAGCGGCCGGGATTTTTCAGGTACTTGTTTTTGAGCGCGTCGACGGCCCAGTAGGTCAACGCGCCCAAAGTACCCGTCGGATTCCACGTGGCGTTTTGCGGGTAGTTCGAGGCGCCGATCACGAACACGTTCGGCACGTCCCAGGACTGCAAGTAACGGTTGACCACGCTGGTCTTCGGATCGTCGCCCATGACGGTGCCGCCCGTGTTGTGCGTGGTTTGATACTGCGTGACGGTGTAGGGACCCTTGCGCGGACTACCCACCACCTGTTTCGCGCCCATGGCTTTGCCGATCTCGACCGCCTTCGCCGTCACGTAAGCCGCCATTTTGATGTCGTTCGGCGGGAAATCGAAAGTGATCCGCAGCACGGGTTGACCCCAGGCATCCCGATACGTGGGATCGAGATCGCAGTAGTTCTGCCGCTGCGACACCGAGCTGCCATGACAGCTGAACATGACCGTGTGGTTGTAGTGTTTGACCACCGCCTGTTTCCAGCCCTTGCCCCACGCCGGCGTGCCGGGCGGTACGGGGTGGTACTGGATGGGACGGCCGTTGGTGTTGACGGCACCGATGTAGGCGCCCCCGATGAATCCAAGTCCACTGTGATCGAAGTTGTCGCCGGCAAAGTCGTTGATCAGCGTGCCGGACGCGCCCGAGGCCATGAACGGGTTGACGATGACGTCTTCGTCGAAGAATGACGCCACGGTGCTCATGGTCTGATAGGCGTAGTTGCGGCCGACCACGCCATGACCGGTGGCCGGATCGTAGGGCTTGCCGATACCCGACAACAGCAGCATGCGGATGTTGTTGATCGCGAATGTAGAGGTGATCACCAGCGACGCCGGTTGTTCGAATACGCGGCCCACGGCATCGATGTAGGTGACCCCCGTCGCATGCTTCTTGGTGGAATCTAGGTCGATGCGCTGCACCTGGCAGCCGGTGCGCAGCTCGAAATTGGGATTGGCCAGCAACACCGGCAGGATCACCGTCTGCGGTACGGACTTGGCATAGTGCTCGCAGGCGTAGCGTTCGCAGAAACCGCAGAACACGCAGGCATTGAGCTTCACGCCTTCCGGGTTGGTGTAGGGCTGGCTCAAGTTTGACGAGGGTTGCGGAAAGGGGTGATAGCCCAAGCTGCCCGCGGCCTTGCGGAACATCGCACCTTGGAAATGCTCCTTCTGCGGCGGAGTCGGATAGTCTCGAGATCGCGGCGATTCATGGGGATCACCGCCGGCCTGAATCCGCCCTTTGATGTTGCCGGCCTTGCCGCTCGTTCCCAGTAGATATTCGAAGCGATCGTAGTGCGGTTCCAGGTCATCGTATGTAACCCCCCAATCCTGAATGGTCACATCCGGATCGAGGAAGTTCTTGCCGTAGCGCTCGCGCGTTCGGGTCGCCAGCTGGAAGTCGGTCGCCTGAAAGCGGTAGGTTTGACCGTTCCAATGCACCATGGAGCCGCCGAGCCCGGTGCCGGGCAGAAACGACTCCCAGCGTCGAACGGGTAAAGCCACCTGCGAACCCTGGTTGCGGAACGTCACCGGTTCACGCGTGTTGTCCTGCATCAGGGCCTTGCGGATATCGAAGCGCAATTCATCGTGAACGGCCGGGCTCTGAAACTCAGGCACCGTGAAACGCGTTTGGCCGCGCTCCAATCCCACCACCTTGTAGCCGGCGGCGGCCAATTCCTTGGCGACGATGCTGCCGACCATGCCGACCCCGATAACGACGACGTCCACTTCTTTGAGACGCTGCGCCATGGCGGGCCTCCTTATAGATTAGCGGGGATGTCTTGACGCACGTGGATGTTTCGATGGCCGTCCTCCGCGAGGCTCATCGGCTCACGCTCGAACTTCACGCCATGTCGATCGATGGCCTCATAATAGTCCGCGTAGGCGCCGGGGAAGCCGATCATGCGCCAAGCCACCATGTTGCGGTTGCCGCCATAAACAGGATCGCTGAAAAATCCCTCGATCGACATTTTCAACAACATGTCGAAGAACACGCCGGAGGGAACGCCGTCGAGATCGTGCGCGCCGGACTCCAAGGATTTGAGATAGGCATCTTGAGCCTCGGGCGACATGTCGTGGAACGGCGTGCCATGCGCATCGAGCTCGCGATTGATGGCGCGCAACGACGCATGAAAGAGTTCCGCGGGCGTGAACGGCAATTGATAGCCCTGAGACGGCGTTCCCGGTTGCCATGGGCCGCTTCGATAGAGCCGCTCTCCCGCGCCCCACGCGCCGCCCAGTTGCTTGTCGAGATAATTGGGAACCCCGGCTCCCATTGCACCCGGCCCCGACTCGTCCGCGGGGATCAGCCGCTCGCAGGCCGCCTCGATAAACAGCACTTCGGCGGCGTTGAAAAAGAGGTAGGTCGTCTTGGGCGGCTCGGCGGTGGTCGGGGTTTTCGCCGGGGCAGCGGCAGCAGTCAGTGGCAGAAGCGCGGAGGCTGGAGCGACGGTCGCAGCGCCCACAGTGGTGACAAACGAGCGCCTGGTGACTTTGTCCATGATGACCTCCGCCTTGTGGTGCGCCGAATATACTACATTGGGTCGCGCGTTTGACTTGTACGAAATTGCTGTCGCATGACTGAAATCCGTTTCGGTCGGAGACGGCGCAACGATTTCAGGCGGGCTTCGGCAAGAACTTCAGACCCGGTCACCCAATGTTGCATCGATGAAGATGTTGCGGGCGCGGAATGGCGGCGGCGAATGCGTCAGAAGATAAAGGCGCAGACTCTGCAGCTCCGAGCCGAACACGGGCTCGGCCAGGGGCGCGATCGGCTGCTACGCATCCGCCCCGTCGATAGGCTGGCTAGCTACTTTGGGATCGGGTCGGGGGCGGCTGAACCGGCCCGCCAAGGCCGGAAGCACCAGCAAGTTGAGAATGGTCGACGACACCAAGCCGCCCAGCACGGTCACGGCCATCGGTCCCTCGATCTCCTGTCCCGGATGCCGCAAGCTGAATGCCAGGGGTGCAAGGCCGAGGGCCGTCACCGCAGCGGTCATGAAAATCGGAATCAACCGCTCATTGGCGCCGCGCAGCACCGTCGCCATATCCCACGCAGCGCCTTCGGTGTCGACCAGATGCTCGTAGTGTGCGAGCTGCAGGATGGCGTTGCGCGCGCTGATTCCGAACACCGTGACCAGACCCACGAGCGTGCCCAGGGAGATTCCGATGCCGGTCGCCGCGATCGCAAGCACGCCGCCGATCAAGCTGAACGGGAGATTGATCATCACCAGCCAGCTGTTGGCGCGCCAGCGAAACGCGACGAACAGAATCATGAGTATCAATGCCAGCGCGAGACCGGAAAAAAGTGCAAGCTCGGTGCGCGTCTTATTCTCGGCGTCGGCCGCGCCGGTGAACTCGATGAAGAAGCCGGGGGGCAGGGCCACCGCCGCTGCGATGCGTTGTTTGGCGTCAAGGACGGCCGCCTGCAATCCTCGGCCGCTGACATTGAAGTTCACGGTGACGCGACGTTGGCCGCCGTCGTGTTCGATGCTGTAGCGATCCGCCGTGGGTGTCAGGCGGGCAAGGTGCGACAGCGGCACCTCGCCGAGCGGTCCCGAGATCATCAGCTTGCTCAGCTGTTCCGGCCGATGCCGCAGCTTATCCGGGACCAGCAAGACGGTGTCGACGGTGCGCGTACCGTTAAAGGCCTGTCCGAGGGTCTCTCCCGCAAAGGCCGATTGAATCGGCCCGAGCACGTCTTGCGTTCGCAGCCCCATCGCTGCCAGCGCCTGCGGCTCGAGTTCGATCGCAATGGTGGGCGTGCCGCTTTGGCGTTTGAACTGAAGATCCACCACCCCTGGTTCCTTGCCGAGCGCAGCCACGATCTGATTCCCGATGTCGTCCAGCGTATCTAGGTCTTCGCCGAACACCTTGATGGCGACTTGCGCCGTACCGCCGGTCAGGCTCTCGCTGATACGGTCGCCAAGGAAGGTCACCACCTCGCTCTGGATGCCGGGGTACTTCTTGAGTATCGCCCGTAAGTCATCCTGGGCCTTGGCCTCATCGACCGAGGCGTTCGCTTTGAGTTCGACGTGAAATTCGCTTTGATGCGGTCCCCAGGTATCCTCGCCCAGCTCGGCGCGCCCCACCTGTTGTTCGATCGTCGACACATAGGGCAGCTGCAGCACCTCAGCGGAAATTCGCTTGCCGAGCCCAAGCATTTCCTGCAGCGACGTGCCGGTGATGGAACTCACGACCTGCATGACGAAGTGACCTTCGCGGAAATCAGGCATGAAGGTTCCGCCGAGAAACGGTACCGCCGCGACGGCAGCTGCGCAGCACGCAACCACCACGGCGCCCACGAGCTTGAGATGGTTCTCAACCCACTGCACGGCGCCGACTTGCCGCTTCTTCATCCATGCCAGCCAGCGGTATTCCGAGTGCGCATCGCTGTCTCGCAGCAAGAGTGCGCACATGGCCGGGGTTGCCGTCATCGCGACGAGCAACGAAGCCGTAACCGCGAGAATGAAGGCGAACGCCAAGGGTCCCACGAAATGGCCCTGAACGCTGGTAGTAAAGAGTTCCGGCAGGAAGACTGCGATCACGACCAGAGTCGCGTAGATGACCGGACCCCGTACTTCGAGCGACGCCTCGCGAATGACGTCCAGCCGCGGCAGCGGGCTCGGCAACAACGCATTCGCGCGCATGCGCCGGAGGATGTTCTCGATGCCGACGATCGCGTCGTCGACCAATACGCCGAGTGCGACGGCGAATCCTCCCAAGGTCATCGTGTTCAGCGATTGCCCCATGCGGTCGAGCACGAGCACGGCCGCGAGCAGAGACAGGGGAATCGCCGTGAACGCGATCACTGCCGCGCGTACGTCGCGCAGAAACAGATACAGCACAGCCAGGATCAGCACCGCGGCAATCGCCAAGGAGTTCTCGAGATCTCCCAGGGCGCGTTCGATGAAATTCGCCGGGCGGTGCAGGGCGGGGTACACGGTGATGCCCTGCGCCTTCAGGGCGGGCGCGAGATTCGCCAGGACCTGCTCGATTGCCAGGGTGGTCGACAAGGTATTGGCACCGAACTGGCTCGCGAGCGACAGCATGACGCCGGGTTTGCCCATGACCAAAGAGTCGCCCGACCGCAACGCCGGAGCCTCTTTGACCTCCGCCACGTCGCGTACCAGAACCGGCACGCCATTGCGTACGGCAATGACCGCTTGTCCGATGGCGTTCAGATCCGGTTTCGGCGTGGGCGATCTCAACAACACGCGCTGTGCGGCCATGTCGATGAACCCCGCGCCATGCAGCGCCAGGGCGCCGCGTGCCGCATCGGCCACGTCGACCAGCGTCACGTGATAACTCGCCAGTTTATTGGGGTCGGGCTGGATCTGAATCTGCCGAACGTCGCCGCCGAACACGAGGACGTGCGCGACGCCGGGCACGGCGAGCAATCGGGGCTTGATGACCCAGTCGGCGGCATCGCGCAATGTATAGCCGTCTACCTTGTCCGACAGCAATCCGATCTTGAGCAGATCCATCGTGCTCGACACCAGCGGCGAGAGCTTCGGTGTCCCCACTCCCGTGGGCAGGGCGCTTCCGATTTCGGACAATCGTTCGGAAATTCCCTGACGCGCAACGTGAACGTCGACGTTGTCAGTGAACGTGATGATCACCACGGATAAACCGGGTATCGATTCGGAACGAAGTGTGGCCAAACCCGCCGCGCCGTTGACGGCGCTCTCGATGCGTTTGGTGACCAGTTCCTCTACCTGTTGCGGTGCGAATCCCGGCGCCTCGGTCTGGATGTCGACCTGCGAGGGAACGAATTCCGGGAACACGTCCAGCGGCGAACGCGTGACCCCCCAGTAACCCAGGAACAAGGCCAATATGGACAGCGCCGTGACGAAGCCGTAATGACGCACACACAGGGATACCAGCCCCCGCATGACTTACTCCGCTTCCGTGCTGGGATTGGTTTGGCGCGCCAGGAGCAAGCCCGCCGCCGACGTTACGATCCGATCGCCGGGCTTGATCCCGTCTTTGACGAAATATCCATCGGCCATCGGTTGGCTGATATCGAGCGGTGCGCGCGAGAAGACGCCGGGCTCCCGCTCGACGAAGCACCAGTACTTGCCGTCGATCACGATCGCGGCAGTCGGTGGGACGACAATGCCGGACTCGGCCTGCTCGGACTTCTCGCCGGCCGCCCATATCAGTACCCGCTCGCCTTCACCCACATCCGTGTGCTCGAGCACCGCGAAGAAACTGCGTCCCGGGATACCGGAGTCGAATGGTGCATCCCAGACTGGATGCGCCGTCCATCTCTCGCCGACGGTTGCCGCATCGAGGCGCGAGACGCGGAGGCCGCCCGGCGCGGGGCCGGTCAGCACGCCGAAAGGAAACGTGACGCGCAGCAGTTTGGCGTGGCCCTCGGCGACCTCTGCGAGCATCTTGCTGTCGTAGTGCCCTGCCCACGGAGGGCGCTGGCCGAACAGCGCCGACGATTTAGCCTCGGCGAGCCGAAGTGCCGCAGCGTCCACCGCCGCCTGGCGCGCCGCGCTCTCGTGTGCCTCGGCGCTCTGAGCGCCGGCGGTGCCGTCGAGTCGCGTGATGCGCGCCAGCGTTGCCTGACTCAGGCGTACCCCTGCCTGAGCCGTGACCACGTCGGCGACCGCTTGCGCAATCGCGTCGTGACTCATCACGACGCCGAATCCCTGCTTGGCGGGGACGTACTTGACGGGCGCCGCGGCGGCGGTTTCGATGCCCAGGTTCGAGATTTCCTCCGGCGTCAGCTTGACCTCGGCTGCGCCCCCTTCCTCTTTCTCGTCCTTTTTCTCATCCTTTTCTCCCGCCGCGGCTTTTTCGTCGCCTGCTGCGCCTTTCTTGTCAGCTGCCGCGCTTTTTTCTTCGGGCGCCGCTTTGGCCGCGTCCGCCGCCGGCTGTTGCTTACTGCAAGCGCCCAGAAACGCCAGGCTCAACAGGAGCGAGAGGGATATGTGCCGCACGGAGAGATGTTGCATGGGTATCACAATTGTTTTTGCGAAGGTGTTGGGTACTGCCAGCCGCCGCCCAGCGCCTTGCACAAGCCGAGCAGCGCCTGAAGCCGGGCCAGCTTGTATTGGCTGAGCTGATCGCGAGCGGCGAACAGCGTGCGTTGCGATTCGAGGACGGCCAGGTACTCACCGGTGCCCTCGCGAAATCGCAATTGCGTGCCTTGATAGGCGCGTTCGCTCTGATCGGCATTTCGCTGCTGAGGTTCCTTTTGCAGCTCGAGGTAGTGGATGGCCGCCAGCGCCTTCTCCACGTCGAGAAGTGCGGCGAGAATCGAACCCTGGTAATTGGCCACCAGTTCATCCTGCTTTGCCGTCGCCTCCTGGATTGCCGCGCGGCGGCGTCCGGCGTCGAATATCGTTTGGACCAACGTTGCGCCCGCGGTAAGGGACCAGCCGGTTCCCGCCAGAACGTTGACCGCGGCGTTCACAGCGGGATTCGCCACGCCCCCGCTCGCCGTCAGGCTCAGCGACGGAAACAATGCCGCGCGTGCAACGATCAAATCGCCATGGGCCGCCTGCAAGTTGAATTCGCTGGTGATCAGGTCCGGCCGCCGCCGCAGCAGATCCGACGGCAAGCCCGCGGCGAGAGGCGGTTCGGCCAGCGAGTCCAAGCGATCGCCGGTCACGGTGAACCCCTCGGGCGCATGGCCGATGAGCAGCGCCAGTGCTCCGCGTGCTTCGACTTCCTGCTGCTGCAGTTGAGGGATGATCAACTCGGAAGTGGCGACCGCTGCGCGCTGCGCGGCGAGTTCCGCCGCGCCGATGCTGCCGGCATCGTAGCGGGCTTCCGTGAAATGCAGGACACCCTGAGCGGCCTCGAGGTTCAGGCGGGCAAGCGCAATCCGTTCGCGCAGCGAGAGAACCTGAAAATAGCTGCTTGCGACGGCGTTCGACAACGTGATCCGCACCGTCGTGAGATCCGCGCGGCTCGCGCTTACCAGCGCCTTTGCGGAATTGCTCGCCGCGCGGTTCTTGCCCCAAAAGTCGATTTCGTAACTGGCCGACAGCAGCGCTGACCAGTCGGTCTCATTCGCCGTCGTGCCGTGCGTTCCACCGGCGAAACGCGTTGCGGCACCGTTGGCATCGACTTGCGGCAGTAGCGCTGCGCCGGCCTGTCGAGCCCGCGCATCAGCCTGCTTCACCCGCGCGGCAGCCGCGACCACATCGAGACTGTTGTCCTGAGCGAGCGCAACCAGTGAATCGAGCTCCTGGCTCGCAAAGCCGTGATACCAGTTCTCATCCGGCCACTGCGCGCCGCCGCTCTCGGCCTGCTCGAAGGCCGGCGGAACGGCCGGCGCAGGCGGCTTCGCCGCCTGCAGTGCACAGGAGCTGCAGGCAAAGCCTATGAAAATCGCTAGGATCGATCTTGGATGCACGGCACCTGACCTTACATGAAAGCCATGCGAAAGTAGCACGCGCGGCGGGTGTAGGTTTTGTATTTTTGTAAGATTCGATGGCGCCTGATGGCATGCGTTTCCCCCGGCGGTGGCGTAATCTTTGGGCCCATGAACATCCTGCTGGTGGAAGATGACCTCGAGTTGGCGCGCTCCATCAGCGATTATTTTCGCGAGCATGGGATAACCCTCCATCATCGCGTCGACGGAGTCGACGGGCTCTCGAGCGCGTGCGAGTCCGACTACCAGGTCATCATCCTGGATCGCATGCTGCCGCGGCTGGATGGGCTGAATTTCGTCAGAAAATTACGCGAGAGGGCGGTCGCGACACCGGTGATATACCTCACCACCATGGGGGGGATCGATGATCGCGTACAGGGACTGGAAGCGGGCGGCGACGATTACCTGGTCAAGCCGTTTGCGTTCGCGGAGCTGTTGGCGCGGGTCAGGGTGCTTTCGCGCCGGCCGGGCCACTCGCAGGAGCCGGCGACCCGTTTGAGCGTGGGATCGATCGAGTTGGACTTGCTGAAGCGAACCGTCGTGCGCGCCGGAAAGGACATTGAATTGCTGCCGCAGGAATTTCGCCTCCTGGAGTATTTCGTGCGCAATCCGGATCGGGTGCTCACGCGGCGCATGCTGCTCGAAAACGTGTGGGGAATCCATTTCGATCCGCAGACCAGCGTGGTCGAAAGCCACATCAGCCGGCTGCGCGGCAAAGTCAATCATGGCTTTGAATTCGACGTGATTCAGACGGTCCGCGGCACCGGATATAAATTCCTTGCGCCCAACTAGAGTATTCAAGACCGAGAGCTTTCGATCCGCAGCGCTGTTCGCGACTCTTTTTCTGATTCTTTCCTGGGTTTTGCTCGGAGTCGTGTATTGGATCGTGAACAACACCCAGACCGCAGCGCTGGTCGAAGCGATCGACGCGGACATCAGCACCATCAAGAACGGCTATCGCGGGGAGGGACTGCCCGAGGCCATCGAAGTCATTCACCAGCGGCTGGGTTCGGGGAAGTATTCAGGCGAAGATCTGCCGGGCGGATATATTCTGATACGCGACGAGGCTACGGCCAAGTATGAAGGGAATCTGGACCTCCAGGAATTCCGGCTGGGCCTGTTCAGTGTTCCCGCGCCGCGCAGTCAAAAACACCACCACAAAGTGACCGTGCTTGGCCGCGGCGTATACATCGCGGACGGCATCTATTTGTTCGTCGGCCGCGACACGAGTCAAATTCGCGCCACCCGCGTGCGAATCATCCAGGCATTTGCCTGGATCGAAGGAGTGTCCATAGTTCTCGCGGGGCTGGGGGGAATATTCTTCAGCGTGCAATTCATGCGGCGCATCGATGCGATCACACGCACCTGCCAATCGATCATCGCGGGAAAATTCACCGATCGCATCCCGTTGCGCGGCAGCGGCGATGAATTGGACACGCTTTCCGTCGCGATCAACAACATGCTGGATCGAATTTCCACGCTGCTCGACAACCTTCGGCAGGTGTCCAGCGATGTCGCGCACGACCTGCGCACCCCGCTCACGCATTTACGCAATCGTCTCGAGGAGGCGCGTCAGAAATCGGTCACGACAGACGACTATGCCGCGGTCATATCGCATGCGATAGGCGATACCGATCATCTGCTGGTCATCTTCTCCGCACTGCTGCGCATATCGCAGATAGAATCGGGATCGCGCCTGGCCGCGTTTTCGACGCTGTCGCTGACCGATATTCTGGAGCGGATCTACGACATGTACGGACCCGTCGCCGAGGATGAACACCACGTGCTCCAGCCCGACATCCAGAAGGGGGTCCGGATTCGCGGCGACGGCGAATTGCTGACGCAAATGTTCAGCAACCTGATCGAGAACGCGATCCGGCACACGCCCTCGGGCACGCGGATCCTGATCCGCCTGGCAGTGTCGGGCAACACCGTGGCCGCCTCCGTCGAAGACAACGGTCCCGGAATACCCCTCGGCGAGTATGACAAGGTGTTTCGCCGCTTCTATCGCCTCACGAGCAGCCGATCGACACCCGGCTACGGCCTTGGACTGGCATTGGTCGCCGCGATTGCCAATTTGCATAACGCGAAAATCGAGCTGAGCGACAATCATCCGGGTCTGCGCTGCGTGATTTCGTTCGACTATCCGTCCGGATCGGCGTGAATTCGCGACCCGCGGCCAGGAATTCGGGAGAGTAACGCGGACGCTCGATCTAGGACTTCCGCCTCAGCAGGTTTAAGTTTTTGACCGGGCCAGCTAGCCACATATTGATACGGGTCAACTGCATCCGTTCGGATGCCCGATAGTTCCTCGACGACCGCCAGGCCGCACCATGGCACATAGGTTGGCGAGTAACCCCCCTCGTGACACATAACGAGTCGGCCCCCACACAACTCGTTTGCGGCTAATTTCAGGCTACGGGTCATCAGTCGGTAGGTTTCAGAGTGTGCCATTTGGCGCGCCATAGGATCCAATGCACTTGCATCAAAACCGCAAGGAACGATGACCATATCCGGCTGAAATCGAGTGAGCGCAGGTAGGACGACTTGCGAGAGCGCCGCTAGATAAGCACCGTGTCCTGATCCGGGAGGTAAGGGAATGTTGATGCAGGAGCCAAGCCCTGCTCCCGCACCATTTTCGGCCAATGAGCCACTGTCGACAGGATAGACGCCATCCTGGTGCAAAGAGATCGTCAATACATTGGGGTCTTCATAGTAAATTGACTGCGCTCCATTGCCGTGGTGCACATCCCAATCCACCATAGCGATGCGTTTGAGGCCTCGCGCATGGCGCAAATGCTCTACGGTGATCGCAGCATTAGCGAGCAAACAAAAGCCACGGCCACGATCGCGTTCCGCATGGTGGCCCGGTGGTCGCACAAGAGCGTAGGCGTTGTTCACTCGTCCGTCCATGATGGCGTCAGCGGCCGCGATACATCCTCCAGCGGACAATAGGGCAATCGGGAAGGAATCCTTGCCGACGGGCGCAAAATCTCCAGCTTCCCCCCATCCAACTTCGCTCAGATGTCGCAAGCGAGCGATATAGGCTTCGGTATGCACGCGTAATACTTCAGCGTCGGTGGCCGGCCGCGGCTTTATCTCAACCAGCTGGTCCATCAGGCCAGTGACCTCGAGCAAATTTCGCAATCGCCGTTTGCTCGCCGGGTTTTCAATGTGAACATCGGCCTCGACATAGCCGCCCGCCACAATAGAGCCGGCCGCGGCCGGAGTAATGTGCCACATGAAGCGTTCATGCCAAACGAATCCAGTCTGAGGCAGAGTTTTTTTCATGGCTTATTTTCTGATTCCGGGAACCTTGAACGCGCCGCGCCTCTCGTCATCCCAATATGCGGCAAGAAGGCTTGCTGTGATAAAAATGCCGAGGGCGCCGAAATAAATAATCGAACAGGGAAATCCGAAGATTCTCGGCTTTGGCCGGGCGGCAACCCAGTAAACTGGCGGGAAAAGAGCAAGGAACGCGTCAAACGCAAACCAGATCCATATATAACCCGAGCGGGGCCTGGGGACAGTTGGCATATTGGGCATTGCGCGGGTCATCTCAGGCTACTTAACCGAGTGAAGGGCAATGGCTGCGACGGCGTCTGGGCTCGCCGACTGGCCATCGGTGAATGCAAAAAGATCATAGACTCGCCGGCGCTCGGCATCGGCATGCGGCAACAGTACAGCGCAGCCAACGTAGACTGCGGCGTTCACTACAAGCGCCAGAACGCCGGAGGTCAGTCCCCAAGCCCAGGCAGGGCCGTCCGGATATTTGGTCTGCAAGAAGATGGCAAGGACGAAACCCACGACTGTACCGAGAATGGAACCAATCGCATTGCCCCGCTTCCAGAAGATACCAAGGTACTGCGGCACTGCGAGTTGTATGATGCCTTGATAGGACAGAATCGCGAGAGTAACGAGATGCGAGATTGTTCGCGTCGCCAACCAAGCGGACAGTAGCGTGATCGCCAGCATGCCGATTTTAGCGCTGAGAACCGCTCGTTTGTGGTCGAGTCTGAAATAGGCACCCACAATGTCGTTCGCGATTTGCGCACCGCAAGCCTGCACGTTGCCGTCCACATTGCCCATGGTTCCAGCCAGGACAACAACGCCGCCGAGGCCAAGCAGCAGTGGACCGCCTGCCATTCGGCAGAGCGTGAACCACGCCAAATCGGGCGCCGCGGCAACTTCCGGAAGCAGGCTTGCGAGAAGCCCCAAAATTACCAGAGCGACGCCGAACAGGAGGGAGAGCGGCGCTCCCATGGCGCCTGCGCGCCGCACGCTTCGTACACTATCTGCTGTGTAAAGGCGAATGAAGGTTGCAGGCCAGCACCAGCCGCCGACGACTCCGCTGAAGATGAGTGAGAAGAAATAAAGCGGCCCTACTGTCGCAGAAAAACCTGGTGCTTCAAGGTGTGTTGGCGACAAAACCGTGACACTCACTCCATGAGAATATATCAGCCAAGCTATCAAACCCAGAATGATCAGGCTGCCGCCGATATACGCCACTATTCCTTGAAACATATCGGAAATCACAACGCCACGCATACCCATACGGATGGTCCAAAATTGCCGGATCGCCATGAGTACTACGCCGATAATCACAGCCGACGTCGCATCAATCGCACCCAGGGACAGGGCCTGGAAGAGCGCCCCAAGACCCTTGAAGCCAAGCACCAGCCAGGGCACGCCCGAGATGATGCCGACGACCGATCCGATGATGGCAAACGAGCGCGAGTTATAGCGGAGTGCGAACAGGTCAGGCTGTGTCTTAAGATCGAACAGCTTCCCCCACAGCCACACACGATCTGTCATGACGTACATCAACACCACGGTCAGCAAGCTGTAGATTGGCATGTAAAAGGCAGTCACGCCATCACTGACCGCAAGCCCCGTTAGAGCTAGAAAGATGCTTCCAGGCCACCAAGTGTTGAGAAAAGACATCGCTTGGTAACCCGCGCCGAATGATCGGTCAGCAACGGCATAGTCGGTGAACGACTTGTCGCTGATATGTGCCCTCTGCAGTACGACAATAACTGCTAGGAAGAAGAGGGCGATCAGGCTGAATGTTATGATCATGTGCGTCGGCATGAAGAGTTACGATCAGCGAGAAGGAAGCCGCTAGCCCGAGCAGCGGGTACAAAAAACCTTGGCGCAACGTGAGCGCCGCATGATGTCCTCACAACAGGAGCGCCCACGTGTGATATTGCGGTTACCTGCTAAAAGCGAACATACACATCAACGCCCACGGTTCGTGGATGTCCGATGACCTGATAGGAAGCTACCGGATATATAAATGGAGTCACGGCGCTGTACCGGCTATAAGTGAACCGATTGAACACGTTATCGGCGAACACTGCCACAGTGTAGTGACCATCCAAGGTTTCATAGGCAGCCCTCGTATTATAAAGAATATAACTGCGTACTTCGTGGGTGTCTAAATCGTTATCGTCACGATAAGAGCCTCGTAAACTGGTAGAAGCCCCAACCGAGTATTTGCCAGTATTGTCTGTCCATTTATAGGTGGCCCCCGCTGCCGCGTTGTATCGAGGCGCCTGATTCAGCGGCAAGCCAACCTGCGATGTCATGGTTCCAAAAACTTTAATCCTGGTGTAATTGAACGCACCATTAGCGTAAATATCCCAATGGGCGCTCGGCGCGATGCGCAAATCCGCCTCCACGCCGCGCCCTGTCGCGTGCCCGATATTCGCCACGACCGACCCGGCTCCGGAGGCTTGCAACACGCCGACCTGCAGATCGCGATACAGGTACTCATACACAGCAAGGTTATAGGCGAAACGCCGCTCGAACGACCTGCCTTTCAAGCCGATCTCATAGCTGTCACTACGCTCGGGATCGTAGACCTTCGGAGTCCCGCCATACGCCGTCACGTTTTCGCCGAAAAATTTGGCGAAGGTACTGCCCGCCGGGACGACGACTCCGTACGAGTCAATACCCCCCGCCTTCCACCCCTGGCTGTACTGCAAATAGATCGTATTATCTTGGTTTAGGTCGTAGTTGGTGGCGGCTCGAAATGATGTATTGCTCCACGAATGGGCCGTGCTGAGCGCGGGATGCGTCCAATAGCCCCAGTTGTAAAACGCCCCAACGAGGAACGGTTTACCGGCATTCACCGCCAGCGCAGCAGGGTCGGGTACGTTTTCGGTATATGCCTTTTCATCGTAGTTGTAGCGCGCCCCCCCGGTGACGGTCCACCCCTTCACGCCGGGAATTCCGATAGTACCGTCGACGAAAGCCGACCTACCGCGAAATACACCGTCATAGTTACCTTGTTCGAATTCCGCCTGCGAATAGTCGCTTGGCAGAAGCCCAGGCGTCGGAACTCCGGTCAGTTCAAACGTATGATCTACCCAGTTGCCAACAAATGCATGGAGAGTTTCATGAAAATAGGAGGCGCCGCCGGTAACGGAGAGACCGTTCTCACCGCTGAAATTGATCCGCAAATCCTGTTGAAAAAGGCTGTCCAGGCTGTCCTGAGAATAAGGGCCGGCCACTACAGCCGCCAATCCGTCATACTTTTCTATGTAGTTATTTTTGACCCGCCGCCAGCTGGTTTCAGACGTCACCGATAGATTATTGAGGAAATCGTACTTCAGTTTCCCGACCTCTTCATAGGAATAAAAGTCGGCGTAGTTTTGGTTTCCGATCAGTGTTTCGTCAGCCGTAAAGTTCGTAGCGTCCGGAACGTTCACCGCAATATGCGTCGATCCGTTTTGCCTGCGGCTTTCGTAACTGGCCTTTATAGTCGCTTCGAGTTTGTCGATACCCGTGCAGCGTATAATGACACGCCCCGCTTCGACATCCAGGGGATCCAATTTCGGGCCCCCGTTCAGATTCGTAATGAAGCCACGTTGCTTTTCACGATTCAGAGCCACGCGAATCGCGAGATTCGGTGTGACTGGAAAGTTGACCGCGCCCTCCGCAATCAGGCGATTCCGCTGCCCGGCGCCCAAATCCCCGGAGGCCGAGAAGGTATCGGTCGGCTGCACGAGAATCGTACTGATGGCACCGGCAATGGAGCTTCGACCGAACAACGTCGCCTGTGGGCCCTTGATGATTTCCACACGGTCGATGTCGTAAAGCGCGTTGACCTGCATACCAGTGGCGCCGCGCCCTTGATAAATATCATCGACGTACATGGCGATAGACGGATCGTCTGCAAAGCCGTACTGGTTGTTCGATATTCCTCTGATCGAAGAGTTTCGAATGTAGCCATAATCTGCACCCGACGTGAAGCTCGGCGTCTGCAGCGACAGATCGCTGAAATCACGGAGATGACTCTCAAGAATCGTTGTACCGCTGAGCACGGTCACGGATATCGGCACTTCCTGCAAGCTTTGCACCCGGTGCTGAGCAGTAACGACAATTTCTTGAATTTCCTCGTTGGCCGGCGTGCTGGCGGCTTCCTTGGCAAAAGTAGATAGGGGAGCGGATACGCACAGCAGCGCTGCCAATACCACTCCGGAAAACAAGTATTTCGCGTACCTTCTCTGTTCCAATCCAATCATTTTTTTAGATCTCCCTAGATTAAGCCATCGCTACTTCTTCGGCCACGAAATCATGTGCGTCAGTCGATCTTGTAACCCTCACGAATCAAGTCGCTGGCAACGTCTTGGATTCCTGCCGCAAGTCCATCGACCAATTCGTCCACCTGCCCTTCAGTAAGGATCAGCGGCGGTGACATGACATTCAAATGACCCAAAGGTCGAACGATCAATCCATGCGCTTCACATTGATCGGAAATACGTTTGCCGATATTTACGCCGTCATCGAGCAGTGCGCGGCTGTGTTTGTTCGCGACATACTCAAGGCACATCATGAAATGACTGCCGCGCACGTCCCCGACCAAAGGAAGGTTGCGTAAATCTTGGAGACGTTGCTCAAAATAGGGGCCCACTTTTCGTATGTGACCGCAAATATCGCGCTTCTCCATGATTTCGATATTCTTGAGGCCGGCACTGCACGCGACCGGATGACCGGAATAGGTGAACCCATGGGTGAACCAGGCGTCCGGATCCGGACTGGCAATGACTTCATAGATTCGGTCGCTGAAGAGGGTGGCTCCTAGGGGAACGTAGCCGGATGAAATACCCTTAGCCACCACGATGATGTCCGGTTGAATGTCGAATACATCCTTGGATGAAAACCATGAGCCAAGCCGACCAAACGCGGTCACCACTTCATCGGAAATGTAGAGCACGTCATATTGCTTGCAGATCTCCCAAGTACGCCGGTGGTAGCCCGGCGGCGGCACGATGACCCCGCCCGCGCCCATGATTGGTTCGGCAATGAATGCCGCGACGTTGGCTGGACCGATGGCCAGTATCTTTTGTTCAAATTCTTCCACAAGGCTATCGCAGAACTCCGACACGGACTGCGCTTGGGGGCGACGATAGACGTTCGGACACGATACGTGATGAATGAAATCGGTCGCGTAGTGAAAGTGTGGTGAGCGATCGCTTTTGCGGCCATTCAACGACATCGCGAGATATGTGCTTCCGTGATATGACTCGAGCCGCGAGATTATGTGGCGTTTCTCGGGTCTGCCGCGTCTAGCGTTGTAGTAGTGAACCAGGCGCACCGCCGTGTCGTTGGCGTCTGAGCCCGATGAAGTGAAGAAGACCCGGTTGAGATCTCCGGGCGCGAGCTGCGCAAGCTTGGTTGCAAGCGCCACCGCGGGCGGGTTGGTCACATTGACGAAAGTGGAAAAGAAACTCAACTTCCTGGCCTGATCCGCCACCGCCTGGACCATTTCCTCTTCGCCGTATCCAATTGACATGCACCACAAGCCGCCTATGCCATCTAAGTAGCGCTTGCCACGAGAGTCGAAAATATATGCACCCTTCGCTTCGGAAATGATGAGGGAGCCGTTTTTGTTGAAACTATCAAAATGGGTAAAAGGATGAACGAAATGCGCCTTGTCATCGCGCCAGACCTGCTCTTCATCGCGAACGGCCGCCGAGGGCGCCGATGGTATTGGCAGGTGCTTCATATGTCCCCCTAGAATTTCTAGTCGCTAAAGATTGTTCGCTCGGCGCAACAAATGGAATGACCCAAATGAGTCATTCGAGGGGTCCCGGCGCGGCGATAACCTGAAACGACCGAGCGCATCGGGCAGCGATGCTTGTCGTGAGCACCCTTCAAGCGTCGCTGAAATTCGCGTCGCGCTCGGTCGAGGTTATGATTGGCATTGACTAGCCCGCACCGTAAGGATTCGAACTGATGCTGACATATTTTCATTCAGACCAACTTCTCCACTATCCACGCGCCTATCTGTCCCGCGGACAGATGCGGTCTCCGCAGGAGATTCCTGAGCGTGCCGTACGGCTTGTCGCAGCGTGTCGATCGATGGATTTCGAGATCCGAGAACCTGCGGACTTCGGAATGGCGGCGATTGCAGCCGTCCATGATGCGGACTATTTGGCCTTTCTCAAGACGGCGCATCAAGAGTGGAAAAGAATGCCTGATGACTGGGGTGACGAGGTAATGTCGAACGTTTATGTGTACGAAAACAATCCACTGCGCGGCGTCCTGGCGCAGGCGGCGCGCTACTTGGCGGACGGGAGCTGTCCCGTTGGAGCCCATACCTGGCGGTCAGCCTACTGGTCCGCACAAAGCGCGGTCGCGGCAGCAGATGCCATCAAGGGAGGATGTCGCCGGACCTATTCGCTCTGCCGCCCGCCAGGGCACCATGCTCGCGCGGACAGGGCGGGTGGTTTCTGCTATTTAAACAACGCGGCGATCGCAGCTGAAGTACTTCGTCGTACGCATAGGCACGTCGCAATATTGGACACTGACATGCACCACGGTCAGGGCGTACAGGAGATATTTTACAGCCGCGCGGATATATTGTATGTCTCCATTCACGGTGACCCTACAAATTTTTATCCCGTTGTTGCCGGATACCAGGAAGAGCGCGGAAAGGGGGTCGGTGTCGGCTTTAATCTCAATCTACCGATGCCGCATGGTTCGACAGAGGCGGCATTCTTCGAGCGAGTCGACGAAGCGCTTCAAGAGCTCGAGCGGTTCAAGCCTGATGCGCTCGTGCTCGCATTGGGCTTTGACATCTATGAGGATGATCCGCAGTCGCAAGTCAGCGTTACAACCGATGGATTCGAGCGCCTAGGCGTGGCAATTGGCGCGCTGAGTATGCCGATTGTGATTGTGCAGGAGGGCGGCTATCAGATCGAAAGTCTTGAGGAGAATGCACACGCTTTCTTCAGCGGCTTTCTTAGGGGTCGGGGCGGCAAATAAATTTGTAGTCCAAATTCACGTGTTCCCTTGAATTGACAGAGCTCAGTACGCGTCGCCAAGTGTTACGAGCGGAAGTGGTTCAAATGGATCGGTCAAATTACCGCAATCGCACGAGAGGGTCGCCTGCAAATCCGGGCTCAACTTGGTCAAGTGCGCGAAAAAACAATGCAAATAACTCCGCCTGTGAGGCGACACCGAGCTTTGAATAGATGCGCTTAAGATGATTGCGTGCGGTTTCAGTGGCAATAAGAAGAGAACGCGCGATCGACTTGGCGGAATTGCCTCGCAGCAGCAGCTGGGTTACTTCATGTTCGCGTTCGGTTAGAACGGAGGTACCAAAGTTCTGGTACGCGTGTTGCAAGCTGTCGTGCACTACCGACTGATGTCGGGTCGGAGGCGCGAGCGTGGCATTAATGCGTCGCATGGCCTCCGGGGCCAACGGTCCGCTGGCGTTGAGCCATTTGCAATCACGCCTCGTGAAACGTGCGCCGCCGGGCCTGCGAACAATCGAGACATGGGCGCAGGACTGCGGGTCCATCGCCGCTAACAAGCCAAGTTCATCACCAATATTCAGGCCCCCGTAGTAAGTTGAAAAATATTCGCTTCGTCGGAAACCGTCCGGCGCCAAGTCGCTCAAGCGATAGCAACCGTCGGAGCCACCGTTGAGAAAGTGGGCGTAGAAAGGGTCGAGCAGATACGGGCCATCTTGGTAGTGTGCGCCCGGTTCCCTGGTTCCGACGAAATAGGCAACCGTCGGGGGCGCATCGCGCCGAAAGGTTGCAAGGAAAATTGCGTCGAAATCGACGATGATCTTCAGTAGAGCAGAAAGCGCACCGCCTATCTCATCGGTGCCGACGGCAACAGCGAGCTGCGCAGTCCGTTCATTCCAAACGGTCAGACCCTTTGGATCAAGATATGAGCGCTGGACCATTGGACCGCAAGTATATTCCAGGCCGTTACTGCACGGCCCCGACCCGCGAGACGGTACGTTTCGCATGTTGATGGTGTAGGATCACGTGAATTGGGCCGCAAGGCCGGCACGGCGCAGTCGATCTCGAGCCGCCGGCCAGGGTGTACGGGAGCCGTCGATGCACCGATTGGCAATAGCTGGATTTCTCCTGGTCCTCTCGGTCTCGGGTTGCGCTTGGATGAAGGGGACTGCGACGAGCGAGGGGCGGCGTGACGCACAAGTTCCGGTACCACCAAACTCCGCGCCTCAAACAACCCCGCCGCCGGTATCCGCACCACCAACGCCGGTAGCTACGCCACCATCGCCGGCATCTACACTACCAACTGAGGCCGGGTCGTCCACCGACAAGGGTTCTGAGCGGAGCTCGACGCCGGCCAAGGCTTCGGACGCAGCGGCGCCGCCGCCGCCACCGACGCCGCCACAGCCACCCGTGAACCCGGCGAGCCGCTCGAGTTCCGCGAAGGCGAGATCGTCCGGCGACGCTCGCCCGGCCAAAGTGGCTGGTGCCGCTGCGGCCCAGACTCGGCAGTCGGTTTCGTCGCCTGCACCGACCCCGGCCTCTACACCGAACGCGTCGCCGACGCTCAACCTGGCGGACTTGGAGCAACGCCTCCGGGAGACCCGCGCCATCGGCGTATTCACGAAGCTCTCGCTCAAGAATCAGGTTGACGATCTGCTCAATGCGTTTCGGGCACTCTATCGAGGACCCGACAAGCACCCGTCCGCGGAATTGCGGCAGCGCTACGATCTCTTGCTGCTCAAGGTGCTCACCCTGCTTCAGGATGGCGACCCGCCGCTCGCGGCGGCGATCTCTTCCTCGCGAGAAGCCATCTGGAGCATTCTCGCGGATCCCGACAAGTTCGCAAAAATCTAAAAGGACCCTAAGGAGACACCATGGCACCGCGCATTTCCGCTCTCACGTTGACCGTAGTCACTCTGTTGGGCGGCGTTCCCTTCGCCGCCGCCGATGACGCATCGCTCGGCAAAGATCTCAAGGCGACGATCGCCCTGCAGGGAATGACCTGCGATCAGTTGGTGGAGTCGAAACGCAACGCAGACAGCGACTACACGGCTTCATGCAAGGACGGCAATCGATATCACATCTATGTGAACGCACAAGGGCGGGTGATCGTGCAAAAGCTGTAGTTCCGCATAGCACTGCTCCGGATCGCGCAGTTCAACGTGCATACGAAACGCGAAATATGACATTGCCGCCGTCGTCGCTCAGCAGCAGCGATCCGTCCTTGAGCTGAGCCGTCGCCACCGGCCGCCCCCAGACGTTGCCGTTATCGGCGATGAAGCCCGTCAGGAAGTCTTCATAGTCGCCTGTCGGCTGATCGTTCTTCATGTGCACCCGCACCAGCTTGTATCCCGTGCGCAGGCTGCGGTTCCATGAGCCATGAAACGCGACCAGAGCGTCGCCGACGAAGCTTGAAGGGAATGCCGATTTTCCGTTGTTCGCAGTATAGAAAGTCATGGTGAGCGAAGCCGAATGGGACTGGTAGGGCACATCCGGTACCAGCACTTTGCCGCGCAGATCCGGCCGATCGCCCTGCAGCCGCGGGTCTTCGTTCGAGCCCAGGTAGTACCAGGGCCATCCGTAATATCCGCCGCGCTGCACGCGAGTTGAATAGTCGGGCACCAGATCGTCGCCGAGCGCGTCGCGTTCATTGGTCGTGCACCAGAGCGCGCCC
>Ga0073928_10003459_pt1 | contig 24909 bp, 24 predicted proteins | sample PaiPotPPA55metaG_FD_76969 | JGI IMG/M metagenome (GOLD analysis project Ga0073928, IMG submission 76969) | Iron sulfur acid spring bacterial and archeal communities from Banff, Canada, to study Microbial Dark Matter (Phase II) - Paint Pots PPA... ...
CCGATAACCTCCACCACGGCTCCCATTTGCGGTACGCCTGTGGCGCTGCGAACGTATCCCGATATCGACCCGGTCCTTTCGATGGCATACACCGGAAGCACCAGACCGAAGGCGATCATCAAGCAGCCAAATTTTCGGAACATGGTGGTACCTGCCTTGTCGAAACGCAAGCCTTCAGGATTACTCAACGGCAAAGGTTGCCGATGGATCCACTGTCTGTTTTGAGACGTTGTCATTCACCTTAATGCGAATGCGATAAGTTCCCGGAACAAGATTCGAGGCCAGCAGGGTTTTCTGCAAAGTCATCTGGTCCCCGATGTTCCCCATGTGATCTGTCGATTCCACGGTATGAATTATATTTTTATTTGTGGCCGTGTCGTCGACGTAATAGTCAATTGTGGCTGACGGTTTATGAGTTTTATCGTCGAGGCCAAGATTATATACCTGCATCCAGAAATTCAGCTTCTGATTACGCTTAAAACTGATCGGTTTGCCGTCCGACGAGGCGACCCTGGGGCGAACCTTGGTTGATCCAATCACAAAGTTCCCGGTGCCGACATTTTTCGAAGCAACCTGCTCCATCTGGTCCGCCACGATCAGCGAGGAAGCGTCGAGGCGATCGTCAGAGAAATCCGGCACTACCAGGCTCTTGCTCCATGTCCCTTTGCGATCTCCGTTAACATCTTTGACTACGATATCGAGACGGTAGTGACCGGAGCGCAGCGGTAGGGCCTTCCAGTAGACCGATGAATTCTCGGCTGTCTTGGCCAAAAGTTCCGCCGGCACATCGATCTGCACCGTATCTTCGAAAGTTTGCGCCGACCGCCCCGCCAGCGTGGTTACACGTCCAAATATGTTGACCGTCCCACGCTGAACTCCATCTTTGTTCACAAACGTTACGTCCCGATTTTTCACTTGGATTGTCAGCGGAACCAGAACAGTCTCACTGGTAACTTTTACAAAGTCGGCGCGGACGTCGAAGGGCATCAGGTTGTACCTGATCCTTGACCTGACCACCTCTTCCAAGTCCTTAAACTTAACCGGTGGTGGCGCGTTCAACTTTACATATTGTTCCAGCGTGTCGAATTCCTTTTCGTTGTTTTGCCCATTCATCCCGTTCACATTGCCCGTACCCGTGACGCGATCTGCTTTGTTGGCCATGCCCATTTCTTCATACATCGTCAGGCCAGCACCGGGCACGTGAAGTAGCGCATCCTTCTCGTTTTTGTCGGTAGTCATGTGGTAGTCGTTACACATGCACGTATCCACAAATTCGATTTCCACTTCTTCGCCAATATTGTCGAGGTGGCGATAACGCCATGTTTCAAATGGGAACGTAGATGTCTCGCCTCCTCCTTCCTGCATCGTACGTTCGTAGACGCCTCCGGTTGGGTGGGCATCGATTTCGTCCGGCTTGCCAAACTTGATGTAAATGCGTCCGCGATCGGTCTTCCAGCCGGGTATGCCCGAGGGGAAGTTGGCATTCGCGTACTCAATTCGCCGATAGTGCTCGTCCTTGAACTCGTTGTCCTCGCTATCAGGGTCAGGATTGCGCCGCTGCCAGAAGGCCTCCATAAACTGGTCCCGTTCCTCGTCATTAGAAAGCTGCTTAAAAGCCTTCCGTTCAGAGTCCGTAATGATGTAAACAACATCTTCGTCCAGCCACTTCTTGTAGGTTTTGCTCAACTCCTGTTTCAGAGACTTGGAGTTTTCCTTCTTCTGTTTTTCAGTAATAGGACGTTTTAGTGGATCGGTCTGGGAGGTGTCTTTGCCCTGATCCTGGGCGGATGGCGTTGCGTCCTTCGAAGCATCCGGATTGACCGTCTCTTGGGCTCTCAAACTTGATCCGTACACAAGGATCAACACAAACAAAAACGTCAAAATAAGGCGACTACGCCAATACAACCGGGACATAAGCGGGGCACTCCTTAGAAACACACCTAGTGACCTCATTCTATGACTATGGGATGCGGCGATGCAAGGCTAAGGGTGCCTCAATTCGACATACCTTGGAAGGATCAGTGAGGTGCCAAGTTTGGAATCCATGGAAGGCCCGGCACCTGACAAAATACCCCTTTGGGCCCCTATCCGCCCCTTTACGCCAGCCGACAGGGTATAATTTTGCCGAATCCCCTCGGTTTAGATTACTGGTTCTGGATCACCCTAGCTTGGCGCGGGAACTTTCGTGTCAACGCTCGCGTATCTAATAGCGTGCACGGCTAGACGAGTGTGAATGTCATCAGCAGCTTCAGCACAACAGAACGGCGGCAGCTCCACAACCGCGTTCACCCCGGGTGTTGGTAGTATAGCGAAGCATTTTTTGGCGGGATAATCAGACCATGAAGACATGGAAGAAAGTCGCGATTGGCGCGGGCATAGTGATCGTGCTGCTCGGCATTATGGGTTTTACCGTTCACCAGAGCCATAAGAACCTCGTAACCGTCCAAACCGGCAAGGCGGCGAAGGTGGACTTGGCTTCCGTAGTGAGCGCTTCGGGAGAAATCAAGCCCAAGACTTACGTGAACATTGGAGCGAACGCATTTGGCAAGATCACTCACCTTTATGTCAAAGAGGGAGATCGGGTTAAGAAGGGCCAACTGCTGGCGCAACTGGAGAACGTCCAGTCCTCCGCTGACGTGAATGCGAATGAGGCCTCCGTGGATGTGGCGAAGACTGATGCCATTGCTTCGGATGCGGCCTTGAATACCGCTGTGGCTGATTTGAACCAGGCGAAAGCAACCGTGGAGCGTGCGCGTCTCGATTGGAACCGGAGCCAGGCATTGTACAAAGACGCTCTGATCGCTAAGCAGGAATATGACACGCAGAAGGCCACGTGGCAGTCCGCCGAAGCCAGCTTGGCTCAGGCGGAGGCAAAAGTGGCACAAGCCAAAGCCCAAAAAGACTCCGCTGAGCGTCACATCGCCATGGCTGGCGCGAATCTGACTCATGCGTCTGATGTCTTGCAGAAAACAACCTATGTGGCTCCTTTCGACGGAATCATCACAAATTTGCCTGTTCGCGAAGGCGAGACGGTAGTCATTGGAATTCAAAACTCCCCCGGCAGCACCCTCATGACTCTTTCCAACATGTCGATAATTACGGCTGAAGTGGAAATGGACGAGACCGACATCGTCAACGTAAAGCTCGGACAACCGGCTGAAGTCAGCATCGACGCCATTCCCAAGAAGACCTTTAAGGGTATTGTGACTGAGATTGGCGATAATGCGATTGTGCGCTCCACCGGCGTTGCGACTTCACAACAGAACACCGCCAACCAGGAGGCGAAGGACTTCAAGGTAGTCGTAACCCTCACCGATCCTCCGCCGGATATCCGCCCCGGTTTGTCGACCACTGCGAAGGTGACCACCGCCACCAGGAGCAGCGCGTTGAGCATCCCCATCCAGGCCTTGACGGTGCGTCGCCCCGAAGACCTGATCGAAAAGGGACAAGAAGGTGGTTCGGTGCACGCTGCGGCGCCTCAGCCCTCGGACTCGCCAAAAACAGAGTCTGGAAAGAAGGAAAGCAAGGAAATCCAGGGAGTTTTTGTTATCCGCAACCACAAGGCAGAATTTGTTCCGGTCGAAACGGGCGTCGCGGGAACAACCGATATCGAGGTATTGAACGGACTGAAAGAAGGCGACGAGATCGTCACGGGAAGTTACAAAGTATTGCGGACACTGCGCCCTGGGGTGAACGTTAAGATCGACAATTCGGAGCCCAAGAAGGAAGAGGGAGACAGTTCGTTGTAGGCACGGGCGGTAAAACGGGAGTGCGCGACTGAAAGTGGGACCACCCCGTTCAGGCGTCCCCTAACATTTACCGAGGTTGTACGTCCAAGAGAAGATCGGAGCGGGTGAGTGTCCGCAGACTATCAGGAGAAAAAAATGGCGACTGCAGAAGTCCTCAACATGCCACAACCGGTTGCGTCCGCTCCGCCAGAATCATGCATGATTTCGACGATCGACCTGTGGAAGACATACGACATGGGATCCGAGCAGCAGGTTCATGCTCTCCGTGGAGTTAACCTCCAGATTAAGCGGAATGAATACGTTGCCATCATGGGACCGTCAGGTTCCGGCAAGTCGACGCTGATGAATCTTATCGGTTGCCTGGACACACCCAGCAAGGGCGAATACTGGCTCAACAGCCAGCGAGTAAGTGAACTCGACGATGATGAACTCGCCCGCATCCGGAATAAAGAAATTGGTTTTGTGTTTCAAACCTTCAATCTTCTAGCGCGTGCGACCGCCCTGCACAATGTTGAGCTACCACTTATTTACGCAGGCGTACCTGGCGATGAGCGCGCGGAACGGGCCAAAGAAGCCCTAACAGCGGTAGGAATGGAATCGCGCATGACGCACAAGCCGAATGAACTTTCCGGCGGTCAACGCCAGAGAGTTGCCATTGCGCGCGCTCTGGTGAACCGTCCGTCCATCATTCTCGCGGACGAGCCAACCGGTAACTTGGACTCTCAGACTGGCACTGAAATTATGGCGTTGTTCGATCGTCTCCAATCAGAAGGAAACACCATCATCGTCGTCACTCACGAGCATGACATCGCGGAGTACGCGCACCGTGTTGTTTACATTAAGGACGGTGTGGTCGAACGCGACGAAGTAAGTCAAAAGCGACGATAGTCGCGTCTGCTATGCCCCGACTCCCTGCGCCTTCTCTTTCACTGTTGGGCTGGTGATTTCGGGATCTTTCAGGACTGTCCTTTGACGGTCCGCACGGGCGGCGAAGAACTTCGAATTTGCCGTGAACAGGGTGGCCAGGGCGAAGTACATTACCGTTATCGCCATCCCGACCACGAGTCCGACAGCGGCACCTAGAAGGAATATCTTCATGGCGTCTCGTCCAAATCTTTGCTCAGAAAACGGATCCTAACAAGTTACCGGGAGGATGGGCCTCGGGGGCCGAGGCGCGATGATACTAACGGACGTGGTAAAGAAAGCAAAGCACAAAAATGGGCCTGCTGAGCGACAAACTTGGCCTAACCCACAGCCTTCTCAAATCCCAAACGAACCGCTTCCGCCGTATCCTTAGGCAGCCGGACCCGCGCCACTTCTTCCAGCGAAAACCATCGCGCATCGTCGCAATCGCTACCGACGCGTAACTCTCCCCCGATCCACCGGCAATAGTAATCAATTAATACATAGTGATACAGAATGCTCTGGTTTTCGTCCCGGATCACGCGGTCGAATACGCCCACCAAAGCCATAGGTTCGACCTCCAGGCAAGTCTCCTCCCGCGCTTCGCGGATCACCGCCTCGCGAACGGTTTCTCCAAGTTCGACCGCACCTCCGGGGATTGACCATTCGCCAAGCATTGGCAAATGAGCGCGTTTTACCAGAACGATCCGGCGCCGATCAACAATGACGGCACCGACTCCAACCATCGGCGCGATGGGATATTCACGTTTCATATGCGTCCCGAGTGTCGCACCTTCCTTGATTTCGTAAAACCTTTTTACGCCAACCCCCATCTCAAGCCCGGAAAGTAACTCAGGAAGCAGGCGAAACTATGGCGAAATCAAAAAGTGCGTCCGATCCAACGAAGCTTCAGCCTTTTAATAAAGGGGACGATGACATCGTGAATTCCGTGATTGAGACCCCGATGGGGAGTCGCAACAAGTTTAAATTCGACGAAAAGATCGGGACTTACGCGCTTGCGGGAGTGCTACCGCAAGGAATGGTCTTCCCGCACGCCTTCGGCTTCGTGCCCGGAACAAAAGCTGCCGATGGCGACCCGGAAGACGTGCTTGTCATAATGGATCTGCCGGTATTTACCGGATGCGTTGTCCCAACTCGGCTTATCGGTGTCATCGAGGCAGACCAGACAGAAGAAGACGGAAAAGCCGAGCGCAACGATCGCCTCATCGCCGTGGCAGCGCACAGCAGGGATTACTCCGACGTAAACCATTTAAAAGATTTGAACGACAATATGCTGGATGAGATTGAGCAATTTTTCGTGAATTACAACAAGGAAAGAGGGAAGAAGTTCAAAGTTCTCGGGCGCAAAGGCCCTCGCGAAGCGCTAAAGCTGTTGAAGAAAAGCCTGAAGAAAGCTGCCTGAAGATGAAAGACGTTCTGCTGCGATTTTTGATTGGTGGGTTCGTGGTTTCGACGTTCGCGACACTCGGCGATCTGTTCAAGCCCAAGAGTTTCGCGGGCCTGTTTGGCGCCGCGCCAGCAGTAGCATTGGCTACGTTAGTTCTTACGGTTTCTGCCGAAGGCGCCTCCTATGCTGCAACTGAATCCCGTTCTATGATCGCCGGAGCAATTGGATTTTTCTTTTACGCTTCTTGCGTAAGCTGGGTACTCATGCGTTACCACAAGAAAGTGCTTACGGTGGCGGCCTCCGCCATCCCAATATGGTTCGCGGTAGCTTTCGGTATCTGGAGACTTTGGCTAAGGTAAGTATGCGAATCCAGGTTGATTTTTCGGTTCTCGGCCGGACGAAGTGGCATGAATATGCAATGAGATTCTTATTTGGTGGCGCAATTACTGTGATTGCGGGAATCATTGCCAAGAAATATGGCCCCGTCATCGGTGGCCTCTTTCTCGCATGTCCTGCCATATTTCCAGCCAGCGCAACTCTGATCGAAAAACATGAAAGAGAAAGAAAAGAGCGCCTCGGACTCCACGGCGAAATTCGCGGGATAGAGGCAGCTGGCATCGATGCCAACGGCTCTGCATTGGGTAGCGTCGGATTGCTGGTGTTTGGCGCTCTCGTCTGGAAATTACTGCCTCAACACGGCGTTGCAACGGTTCTGGGAGTCTCTATTCTGGCGTGGCTGTCGGTGTCGACATTGTTGTGGCATATTCGCAAGCGGGACCAGCGCCACTTCACTTGGTTTCACCATCATCGACGCGCTGAGCCTCACCGCAGCGCGCGATTCTAATGGCCACACTTGATCGTGCGCATAACAAATTCTTAAGGATAGAATGTTTCCATGGCCCTCGAGGAATACAAACGCAAACGCCGCTTCGAAGAAACGCCTGAACCACCTCCTAAAATTGGCAAGAAGACCGGAAACCGTTTCGTAGTACAAAAACACCGGGCCACTCGTCTTCACTACGATTTTCGCTTGGAAATGGAAGGCGTTCTGAAATCCTGGGCGGTTCCCAAGGGACCATCTCTCGATCCGGCGGACAAGCGATTAGCTATGCAGGTCGAGGATCATCCGGTCTCGTATTTCGATTTTGAAGGGACGATTCCCGAAGGCAATTATGGCGCTGGAACCGTGATGGTGTGGGACGTTGGCACATGGGAGCCACTTTCTCCCGAGCTCGTGAACGGGAAATACGTCCCCGGGACAGCAGCCGAAGCTGCGGCGATGTTGAAAAAGGGAGACCTCAAAATTCGTCTGCACGGCAAGCGCCTGAAGGGGGATTTCGCGCTAATCCACATCAAGGGCCGGCGCCCCGGAAGCAAAGGAACCGAATGGCTCTTAATTAAAAAACATGATGACGAAGCAGTTGAGGGATACAACATCGACAAGTACGATACCTCGGTTCTCAGCGGACAAAGCATGTCTCAGATCGCTGGCGACAAAGACTCAGCTGAATGGACCAGCAGTCCCCCAAGCTCCCGAGGGAAACTCAAAGCCCCGTGGCTGGCTGAGACTCTGGCGAAGCTCGACAAGAAGAAAAAGAGTCAGGCTGCAGCGGAAAAACCGGCGCAGGGTTTAAAAAAAAAGAGAAAAGTAAGTCTGTAATTCAATCTCCGGCTATCGCTACTTCCCAAAAGCCTAATGCGTTACGGAATTCCTCCGTGCCCCCTGTGCCCTCTGTGGTTAAGGATTTAAAGGGGGCGATAAAAAAACCACCTCCGTCTGTGATCCTCCCCATGCTGGCGACCTCGGTCGACGATCCTTTCGACGACCCCGATTGGTTCTTCGAAATCAAATGGGATGGCTATCGTGCCGTGGCGTTCATCGACAACGGAAAATTGCGCCTGGTTTCACGGAATCAAAATGACCTCACCGCCCAGTTTTCCGAGCTGCGTGAACTGCCGTCACTGGTTAAAGCCCACACCGCGATTCTCGACGGAGAAATTGTCGCGTTGGATGACGAAGGAAGGCCGTCGTTCAGTCTAATGCAACAACGCACAGGCATTCGCAGCGGGGGACGGCGCAGTGCGGCCCGATCGGACGTGCCCATTTCCTACTTTGTATTCGATCTCATCTATCTCGATGGCTACGATTTGCGTCGCGTCTCTCTCGAAGACCGCAAGCAAGCTCTCGCACAGATTGTTACCGCAAGCGGGACCGTCCGGTTTTCCGAACACTATCCGGGCTCTGGAATCGCACTCTTCGAGGCCGCAAAAAAGAAGGGACTCGAAGGCATCCTGGCAAAACGCCGCGGAAGCTGTTACGAAGAACGCCGCACCCGCGACTGGCTGAAGATCAAAGTCACACAGACAGTAGATTGTGTAGTCGGCGGATATACCGATCCAGAAGGCAGCCGCCAATATTTCGGCGCTCTGGTATTGGGACTGTATAACAAAAAAAATGAATTGATTTCTGTCGGCCAGGTGGGAACAGGATTCGATCAGGCAACGCTCAAACAGATATTTCAAGCACTAAAAGAGTTGGAAACAAATCGCAGTCCTTTTCACGGAAAGGTCGACGCCCGCAAAGTGCATTGGTTAAAACCGGAGCGCGTCGCGGAAGTAAAGTTCTCCGAGTGGACGCACGAGACATCCGACGGCGGCCTAAAGCTGAGAGCCCCAGTTTTCCTAGGCGTCCGAGAAGACAAAGATCCAAAAGAATGCACGTTGGCAGAACAGGCTCCGAACACGTAGGCGGCTCGCGTAGGCCCAGACGTCTCGTCTGGGCAGGTGAGCACCAGCTCACCAGTCTGCGGAGCTGCGCTCCGCTTGGCAGATGAGGACATCCTTCGACTTTGCTCAGGGCAGGTTCTGCCCCTACCCGCCCTTCACTTAATCTCTTTCATCGACATCAACGTTCCGTAATCTTTCCCGGAAGGCTCAACTCCCCTCGCCACAACCCCTGCAAACCCGTCCCGGAACTCTGGAAATTTCGTCACCAGCGCCTTCATCACTTCCATGTTGTCCTGAAAAGACTTTGTGGTGTTGGACACATCGGGCGAGTCGTATTTCACCACCAGATCAAGATCTTTTCCGACAAGTAACGGAAAAACCGCAATCAACTTGTAAGTCTTGCTTCCCGCCGCGAGGTTGACCGAACTGCCCTCAACCGGGATGTCCGCTGGCTTGACCGCCTGCATCTCGTCGTAAAGCTTGTCCGTACGCTGAGTCGACATGAACGGTACTGGCGACAACAACTCGCGTGCCTGGAGATAATACAGATAAGCATTATGGTTTTGGCCCTTAGCCTTGAAGACGCGCGCCTGAGTCGTAAACCAGTTTCCATCATGCCCGTTGGTCTGGGTGTCTTTCACGAAATATCCACCAAGCTTCCAGCTGGCGCCTTCCTTTTGCAGAACGTACGAAACCGTGTATGGCTGCTTCGCTGTTGGGACATCCAGAATCACGATGCCGTACGTCCCGGGGGGCAGATTAGGAATTACAAATTCCGCGCTATTAGCAGTTTGCCCATTTGGCCCAAAAACTCCGCACAAAAATTCCGCTCGTCCGGCCGGGGCGCTAGCGTCAGCCACAAGAAGAAACGGTGGCCGGGGCGTCGCTTGCGCCCCTGAGAAATCAGCTTTGTGATCGTTAACCGCGGTCTCCACACCAGAGAAATCCGCGCCCAGACTGGGGATCGCGTTCTGGCGCAATGACGCTGAATCGCCACGCGCGGCCATTTCGAAATAGTTCTTTGCAGTGCTGATCAAAGCAGATTTCGTCGCTGCGTCCATATCGTCCGCGGTCGTACACGTCTGCGCAAAGCTTGTGGCCGAGGACAACAGGGCCAAAATTAGCGCTGAGTTCACAGCCCGCAGAAAAAGTCGAACCGCTAGTTTTGGGGTGGCGCAACGGGTTACCGTTGCGATAACACTGTTCTCAATCCCGGCTTTTGCCGCTGAGGTCAGCTGCATAATTCCATTCATAAATTCATTATCTTAATCTTACATTCCAAATACGGTCTGCACCTTCGATGCGCCGATTCGGCATCAAGCTGTAACCACGGGGAAAGTTCCTGCTTTGCCAGCATGCTATACTTTTTATCAAGTTTGCCCTGTGTAAGCTGACGGAGGATTGTTATCGATAAACGCTTTATCCGCACGAACGACCGCATCCGGGCTCGTGAAATTCGAGTAATTGGTGACGAAGGCGAGCAGATTGGGATTCTTACCCCCTACGATGCACTGAAACTGGCCAAAGAGAAAAACCTGGATCTGGTGGAGATCTCGCCCACCGCGGTCCCTCCTGTGTGCCGGATCATGGACTACGGCAAATTTCTGTACCAACAGGAGAAAAAAGAGCGCGAGGCTAAGAAACACCAGAAGACGATCACTGTAAAAGAAGTTAAGTTTCGTATTAACGTGGATGACCATGATTACGAAACCAAGAAGAATCACGTTCTGCGGTTTCTCGACGAAGGCGACAAAGTCAAAGCGACAATTTTCTTCCGCGGACGCGAGATGACTCGCACGACTTTAGGGCGCCAGATTTTGGAGCGTCTGATAAAAGACGTCCAGGACAAGAGTATTGTGGAGTTCCGTCCCCGGCAGGAAGGCAACACGCTGCACGCCATCCTGGCTCCGAAGAAAGATACCGGACAAAAGCCGCAGGCAGCCGCGCAATCGCGAGCCTAAAATTTTCGAGGAAATATGCCGAAGTTAAAAACACATAAAGGCGCCGCGAAGCGCTTCAAGAAAACAGCAACCGGGAAAGTGAAGCGCGGACATTCGCATTTGCGCCACATCCTGACGTCAAAATCAAAGAAGCGGAAAAAGAAGCTTGGACATTCGGTGTTAGTGAGCGACGCCGACACACCGAAAATCAAGCGAATGATTCCGTACTAAAGGGTTTCCTTTGTGAACCTTTGTGTCCTCCGTGGTTAAAAGAATTTGACTTTCGAAACCACGAAGACAAAGCGCGTAGAAACACACGTGCAAGGCGAGTGAAGAGGCGTAACGCAAAACGTTCCTTTACCTCCAGCCGCCATAAAATAGAAGTCAAAAAAGGAGCAACACATGCCTCGTGTAAAACGCGGATCGAAACGCCGCGCCAAGCGTAAAAAGATACTTGACCGTGCCAGCGGCTATTTTCTTACTAAATCAAAACTCTACCGGTCTGCGAAAGAAGCCGTCGAACGTGGACTGAAATTCGCTTACTCGGGACGCAAACAGCGGAAGCGCCAATACCGTTCTTTATGGATCGTGCGAATCGGTGCGGCCGCAAAACTGAGCGGGATGAGCTACAACCAATTCATTCACGGCCTGAAGCTGGCCGGCGTCGAGCTTGATCGCAAGATCCTCGCAGACATAGCTGTGAAAGAGCCGGATGCGTTCAAAAGCCTGGCAGAGCAGGCAAAGACAGCAATCGCCGGCGCAGCGTAAGCATTCAGCGTTTTAAACTTGTCATTCCGAGGCGGCATTAGCCGCCGAGGAATCTGCTTTTCCCGTACGTCTTTCCAATCATTCTCGCGAGGGCGACTTTGCCGAAAGATAAGGCAGCGCAGTACGCAGTCCCCAAATTAAAAGCGTTTGACGCGCCGACACTCGACAAGTCCATCGAAAAGCTTGTGGCTGCCCTCGATGCCGAATCGAAGACAGTCAATGACGAAATTGCATGGAAGCAATTCCGCGATCGCTGGATCTCGCGCAACAATGGATTGCTGACACAAGTTAACGATGTGTGGCTGAAGGCCGCGCCAAAAGAGGCAAAACGCGAGGTGGGACAACGGGTAAATGAACTAAAGAAAAAAGTTGAATTGCAGGTTGAGAGTGTACGAACTTCTATTTCAAGCCCTACTCCGGCCGAACCAAAACCGAGGAAGGACCAGCCACAAACAACGGGCCAACCTCAGCGAAACGCCATCGACATCACCCTTCCCGGCATCAAGCGCTCCCTCGGCGCGGAACATCCCATCGTCAAAACGATGAACGAAATTGTCTCTGTCTTCCGCGATCTGGGATATTCGGTTCAAGAAGGTCCGGAAATTGAGACTGACTACTACAATTTCGAAGCTCTGAACTTCCCTCCCAACCATCCCGCGCGCGATACGCAGGACACGATTTTCATCGCCAATCAGGAATCAAAGCCGGAACGCGAGCGGTTGTTACTGAGAACCCATACTTCTCCAGTGCAGATTCGTGCCATGGAACAGATGAAGCCGCCGTTACGCATCGTGATCCCCGGCAAAGTGCATCGCAATGATGCCCCCGACGCGACCCATTCTCCAATTTTCCATCAGGTCGAAGGCTTGGCTGTCGATACCAACATCACTTTCTCCGACCTTAAAGGAACCCTCGATCACGCGATGAAGTCGCTATTCGGGTCAAGCGTGAAAACGCGATTCTATCCATCGTTCTTCCCTTTCACCGAGCCCAGCGCCGACGTCCAAATTTCATGTCTTTTCTGCGGAGGCAAGGGGTATCGCGACGGCGGACGCTGCCCTAACTGCAAATCTAGCGGGTGGATTGAATTGCTCGGATGCGGCATGGTCGATCCCAACGTTTTCGGTTTCGTGGATTACGATTCGACGAAGGTCTCTGGATTCGCCTTCGGAATGGGCGTGGAACGCATCGCCATTCTGAAATATGGAATCGATGACATTCAGTTGTTTTATCAGGGGGATGTGAGGTTCTTACAGCAGTTTTTGTAAAGGCTTCTGGCTCCTGGCTTTAGATCAGGAGATTCGCGGGCGAGGGCGCCCGCGCCACACAACCAAATGAAGATTTCGCCTCACTGGCTTCGGGATTTCGTTGACCTCCCGGTGGACTTTCAGCAACTTGCTGACGACCTGACGCTGGCCGGAATCGCAGTTGAGTCCATCAGTGGCGAGGGGGACAACACCATTTTCGAAATGGAAATTACAACGAATAGGCCTGATGCCATGAATCATTACGGCATCGCGCGGGAATGCTCTGCTCTCTACAATCTTCCGCTAAAAGCAATTAAGCCGGAGCTTCCAGAAACTAGCGTCGCAGCGAATTGCGAAATTGAGATTGAAGATGGGGACGGCTGTGCGCGATATACCGCGCGAATTATTCGTGGCGTCAAGATCAAGGCTTCCCCTGAATTCATCACCAAACGACTTCAGAGTGTAGACCAGCGTCCTATCAACAATGCCGCCGACGCTTCGAATTACACGCTTTGGGAGATGGGTCACCCAACGCACGCGTTTGATCTCGACTTGCTCGATGGCGGCAAGATTATCGTCAGGCGGGCACGCCCAGGTGAGACGCTTAAGACCCTTGATGGCGTGGATCGCAAGCTTTCGCCCGAAGACTTAATCATCGCGGACGCAAAGAAACCAGTCGCCCTCGCCGGACTCATGGGCGGATTCGACACCATGATCACAGCGAAGACAAAGAAGATTCTCATCGAATCTGCGTGGTTTGATCCGGGCGCCGTCCGAAAGAGTTCCAAGCGTCACCTACTGCACACGGATGCATCCCACCGCTTCGAGCGCGGAGCCGACTACGGCGCGACTTCTCTCGCCTGCGCTCGCGTCGCGCAGCGAATTCTTGAGTCTGCGGGTGGACAGCTTCACGGGAACGAAATCGATGTTATCGCTCGTCCGCTGGATCAGGCGCCGGTTGTTCTTCGAATCCCCGAAGTAGATCGAGTCCTCGGCGAAAAATTAGATACAGAAGAAATCCTGCGAATACTGAGGGCCCTCGGCTTCGATCTGATCCCAGAGCCGAGTGCAGAAACTGATTTCACGGTACAGATTCCGAGCTGGCGCCTCGACGTTGAGCGCGAAATCGACCTCATCGAAGAAATTGCACGCCTGCACGGTTACGACAAGTTTCCCAACACGCTGCCAGCCTTCGCCGGGGCGGTCAAGAACACACCCAACGCGCCAAAGGATGCGAAGCTGCGAACATTGCTGCTGGCCCTGGGTTACAACGAGGCAATTTCACCAACCTTCATTTCGCATCGAGACGCCGAACAGTTTTCAACCGTGCCTGCCGTCGAGCTGTCGAATCCTTTGAGCGAAGAAGCATCCGTCATGCGCAATTCGTTGGTTCCGAGGATGCTGGACATGCTTGCCTACAATCTGAACCGGGGCAGCGAAGACGTGCGCCTCTTCGAAGCCGGAAATGTTTTTGCCGATTCCCGCGAAAAACCGAAAGAGACGAAACACATCTGCATAGGTGCCACGGGGAACGCGGCTCCTGCCACGCTCGACGTGAAAGCTCGCGCGTTTTCGTTTTTCGATCTCAAGGGCGACATCGAGACCTTACTTCGCGCGTTCCAGCATGGCGTGCTCGCCTATGACAGCGAGACTTCCGAATATTACCGAAGTGGACACTCAGCTCGCGCCATAGTGGACGGCGAAACCGTGGCGCAGTTTGGACAGATTAGCTCCGAAACAAATGCCGGCCGCAAGCTGCGTCAAGATGTCTTCATCGGCGAAATTTATCTGGATAAGCTTTACGCCCACGAATTGCGCCAACCGCGATTTGAGTCTTTGCCGCGGTATCCCGCAGTCGAACGTGATTTTTCTTTTATCTTTGCGGACTCGGTTACGTTTGACAAAATCCAACACGCAGTGGGATCACTCCAGTTGAAAGAATTGCGCAGTTTTATTCCCGTAGAAATCTTTCGCGGCGGGTCGATTTCGCGCAGCGAGTATTCCCTCCTGCTTCGTGCCAAATTTCAATCGAATGAACGAACCTTGCGTGAAGAAGAAGTGGCCCAATGGTCGGCCGAGATCGTCAAAGCACTCGAAAGCCTTGGCGGCAAGCAGCGAGCCTAAGCTGAAAGGTACTCCGCTCCGCAGTGTACGACGTCCTCAGTTTGAAAAACGTCGTAACTCCTCTCTGCGCGCGGTCGGAATTCCCACCCTTGCGAAAACCGCGCAAGGATGGGGCACCCTCGTTCGTTTTAGTTCCCACAAGATCACAATCTGACGAGGAAAGAACAGCCCGTGTCCTTCATCAACGCACGGACAAAACAGACGCAGTCAGATGCGTCTCTACCATCATTCGGACGCGCTATTGGTCGTTCCGCCTGTGCTAATCTGAGCCACCATGAGCGAAACTTCTGCTCCGCCGAAGCAATTCCTTAGCGACAAGGTTGGATTCTTCAACGAATCTGTCATCCGCGACATGACGCGGCAGGCCGCGCTTTATGGCGCGGTCAATCTTGCACAAGGCTTCCCCGATTTTCCGGCTCCGGCTGAAATCAAGCTGGCCGCGCAAGAGGCGATCGCTGATGACGTCAACCAATATGCCATCACCTGGGGATCGAAAAATCTCCGCAATGCGATTGCGCGGCACATGCAGGAATGGCAGGGGATTTCAGTTGATCCCGAGACTCAAATTACCGTTTGCTGCGGCTCGACTGAGGCAATGATTTCGACTCTGCTTGCCACGTGTAATCAGGGAGACGAGGTGGTGATCTTTGAGCCATTCTACGAAAACTATGGACCCGATTCGATTCTCTCCGGAGCGAAGCCGCGGTTCGTGAAGCTGCGCCCACCTGCCACAGACGATGGCGAGTGGACATTTGATGAGCGCGAACTGCGAGTTGCGTTTCACAGCGGAACCAAGGCAATCATTGTTAACACTCCCAACAATCCAACAGGAAAGGTTTTTACTCGAGCGGAACTCGAATTGATTCGCGATCTCTGCGTAGAATTTAACGTCCTCGCAATCACCGATGAAATTTACGAGCACATTCTTTATGACGGCACGCAGCATATTTCGATTGCGACTTTGGATGGAATGCAAGAGCGCACCGTCACGATCAATGGGATGTCGAAAACATTCAGCGTGACCGGCTGGCGAGTCGGATGGACCGTGGCTCCCCCAGCGATAACAAATGCGATTCGCAAAGTCCACGACTTTCTTACGGTTGGTGCTCCAGCGCCTTTGCAGGAAGCAGGAGCGGTCGCACTGGGGATGCCGGCTGACTACTATTTGAAGCTGGCGGAAGGGTATTGCCAGCGGCGCGATCGTCTGAAGCCTGCATTGACTGAAGCCGGATTTCGGTGCTTCCGCCCCCGTGGTGCTTACTACGTCATGACCGACATCAGTGGATTCGGTTTCGCTGATGATCTCGAGTTTACGAAGTATTTGGTAAAAGAAATTGGAGTTGCCGCTGTGCCTGGGTCTAGCTTTTATCGCGATCCGAAGGATGGGGCGCGCCAGGTGCGGTTTGCGTTCTGCAAGAAAGATGAGACGTTGGATGAAGCGGCGAACAGGCTGGGGAAATTGAGGAAGTAACCGCGCTTGAGTCGAGCTTTGCTCGACCGGACAGCCGAGGGCGGCTATCCCGACGCGAGCGTTGGCGGTTAGAAATGACGGTTAGTTTTTTACCGTGGGATTTTGATTCTGCGGCTTCTGCGATTGCTTTAGCATTTCGGCGATCTGCTGGTGGACGCTTCGGTTGACCGCCTCCATATGCTTCTGCATGATTGGCACCATGGTCTGCATCGACTCGGCCATGATTGCAGGCATCTCGTGTAGAACTTTTGCTCCGGTGGGAGAGGTGTAGAACGCAGTGAGAGTTTCCATGTCGCCTTTGGTGAAATGCTTCTGGTATGAGGGCACCATAGCCTGAGTCATGTCATCCCAAGGCATGTCCTTGATCATCGCGTCCACTCTGTGATTGGTCTGCATCTCGAAGTCCACCGGGAGCCTGTCCTTATCTTTGATGTATTGTTCGTGCACCATTTGGTGCATAGGCGTGGACATGGCCTCAATCATCTTGTTGAGCATGTCGCGATAATTGATCGCTTGTAGATATCGTTCCACGTCCTCTTTGCTGGCCGGAGCATCGGCGTTTGTGGCGGCTTGCTGGGCTACGCAATTCCAGCAAAAGGCGAGGGACAGGATTAGGGCGATCAGAAACCGTCTCATGGCAGACCTCCAAGAATGAGGGGAGAACGTACAGAATATCCGTGCGACAATTCCTGTCCAAGTTACGAAAGTTAGTGTCGAGCGTTGCTTGACTGGGCGGATGAGGATATCTGCCCCCACGTCAGTTACTTCGCAGGATTTATCAGCACGAATGACTTTACGACTATGTTGTTAGGCTGCACGCCTACAGGAATCATCGTTAGTAGGGAATATTCTGTGGGCTCCAGTTTCGTGGGCCTACGTTTTTGAATTACGGTTACGTCTCCTGACGCCGAATCCAGCACCAGCAAATAGTTTTGGCTCTCTGAGAGGGCAAGCCCGTCGGGATGGCTTCCTACCGTCAATACGGCAATTAATTTTCCAAGATCGATGTCGTAAATCGCGACTGCGTCCGAGCCAAAATTGCTGACGTACAAACGGGAATTGTCAGCGGTCACGACTCCGCGCGCTGGGTTTTCGCCAATCAAGTAGCTGCCGCTGATCTCGTTTGTAGTGGTCTCTATGACTGAGATATTCGAGGAGTCGAAGTTAGAGACGATAAGTTCGCCGCCATCGGGCTTCATCGCCAGGTGCACTGGCGTTTTGCCTACGTCCAGAAGCGCCAAAAGTGAACCGGACCTCAAGTCGATGGAAGCCACTTGGCCTGATCCGGTGCAGGCAACAAAGGCTTTGCTGTTGTCGGGAAGAATGGCGATATCTTCCGGCTGCTGACAGACGGGAACTGTGGCGCGAACCACGAGTTGCCGGGTGTCGATTTCTGAAATCGTATTGTCGGCCCGATTGCTGACCACCAAAGTGCCGCCGTCCGGCGAAACCCTCGCTAGTCCCGGCGACTTTCCAACACGCAGCGTGCCGATTACTCGGCGCTGGTCGAGATCAATCACGGAAACGTTTGAGGAGCCAGAATTGGCCACGTAGCCATGCTTGCCGTCGGTGGAGACATCGATGAAGAAAGGCTTCCCATGAACCCCGATCGTGGCGACAACCTGATTGCGCTCGGCATCGATGACGCTCACATTATTCGACCCAGTGTTGACCACGTAGATTTCGTTCTTTTTGCTATTCGCGGCGACGCCAGTCGGTTCAGTGCCCACGGAAATCGTCTTCGCAGGTTCGAAAGTGCGGAGGTCGATTACCGTGACGGTGTTGCTCTTGCCATTGGTTACGTATGCGTATTCGCGATAGGCGGGGCCGTAGTCCGGCAGCGCTCGTGGATGAAAATACCACCAGCCAAGGGCGGCCAAGAGTGACGTGGGAACAAGGAGGAAGAGGAGCTTCTTCAAGGAAGTGATCGATGCTCGGAGACAAATTTGGGTTTTGTTTGGCGGAAGAAATCGATTGCCATCTGTATCTCAGCTTCCAACGCGCTGTTATGGCCGCCATCGACGGCGATGGCCTGAACGTCCAATCCATGTTCTCTGGCCAACTTCGCTGTGGGTTGACTGGAGAGGGCGAAATGAGTCTCGTCTGCCCCGTAGTAGATGCGGACGGGGCATTTAAAACTCGCTGCGTAGACCCGAGCCGACCGAAGTTGGAGCTCCATTGGGACTCTGTAATCAAATGGCACATCAGCGCCAATGGCCACGGCGTGTCTGGTGTATCCAACGGCATCAGGAGAACCAGAGAATGACGCGGCGGCGTGGAAGTGGGTGTACGTCATTGCCGTTAGCATCGTCAGAGTTCCACCCGTGCTATGCCCGGCTACATATAACTGATCGGGGTCCACATAAGTCTGCGTGCGAAGGTATTCAGCGGCGTTTACTACGTCATCCACCTCGTCATAAAACATTGTGAAGTTCCCCGGCTGTCCCTCCTCTCCACGTAACACTGGAATCATCACGATGAAGCCCGCATCTCGAAAGGCTTGGGTCACTTGCCAATCGGAAAAATCGAAACAGAAGCCGCCATGCAAAAACAATACGGCTGGAGACTTACGCCGATTGCCTGCGGACGGGCGGTTTACCCAAGCCTTGAGGCGCAAGAGTCCAGAGGGAAACTCGATTTCCGAAACGCCGACGGGTGGTTTCGTCGGGGTACAGGTTTGGTAAGGGGCCGGTCCTTTCTCAAGGAGTTTCGTGTGAAACCGCTCGCGCGCCTTCGCGTAATCCTCATTTTGAACCGTGATGTCGGGAACGACAGTTGGATCAATCTTGGGGTGGGGTTGGGCCGAAGTCATCAGGGCGTCAGAGCAGAAAATAAGCGCACAAATCGTGAAAAGACGTTTCATTTCGACGTCGGGTCCCATTTCAAAGTCCGGTCATCACTTAGTATGGTGCCGGAGTTCAACGCGCGCCGTCCTCCCGAATGGAATCGCGGCTGCTGTCAAATTGGCCTGAATTCCCGCCACGGTTCTTCCCACGACCGGCGCGATTTGCCTTATCTGCTCCATTAGTTCATCGAATTGCTCGGGATACAGCGACTGAATGCCATCGGAAAGGGCTTTATCGGGATCATGGTGAACTTCGACCATCAATCCGTCGGCTCCTACGGCGACCGCGGCACGCGACAGTGGGGTAACTTTGTTTCGCTTGCCGGTACCGTGACTGGGATCCACAATGATGGGCAGGTGGCTCAACCGCTGGACTGCGGGAATCAGGCTCAGGTCGAGAGTATTGCGCGTGTGATCGGCGAAAGTGCGGACTCCCCGTTCGCACAGGATGACGTTGTAATTGCCTTCGCTCATCACGTATTCGGCCGCCATCAGTAGTTCTTCCAGCGTGGCCGACATTCCGCGCTTCAGTAAGACTGGCTTGCTCGCTCTTCCCGCGCGCTTCAGTAACGAGAAGTTCTGCATGTTGCGGGCGCCAATCTGAATGATGTCCGCGTATTCCTCCACAAGATCGAGCGACTCATTGTCGACAGCTTCGGTGACAATCCTCAGTCCAAATCTGTCGCGGACATCCGCCATGATTCGCAGGCCGTCTTCGCCCAATCCTTGGAAGGAATATGGAGAGGTGCGCGGCTTATAGGCTCCTCCGCGAAAAAACTGCGCCCCGGCGTGATGAACCCGTTCGGCGACCGCGAAAGCCTGCTCGCGGCTCTCGATTGCACAGGGTCCCGCCATGATTGCCAGGGCGGGGCCGCCGATGGCAGCGTCTGTGCCCGGGAAGGTGATCACGGTGTTGTCCTGCCGGAAATCGCGGCTGACCAGCTTGTAAGGCTTGGTTACACGGATGACTTCCTGCACGCCTGGCATTTCATCTAGCGTGCCGGTTTCGATCTCACCCTGATTTCCGGTGATCCCGATGGCAGTTCTCTCGGCACCCGGAATCGAATGCGCCCGATACCCCAACGCTCCGATTTTTTCGCAAACCGCGCGCACCTCTTCGGGAGTAGCGTGCGCCCGCATGACTACTAACATGAATTCACTCCAAGGTTATAAGTTTATCGTCAAGTTCGGGGCTGCGACAAATACAACACACTGTCGCGGGACAGTCCCTCACTTTGGATTCTTAAGCTGAAAAAATATATGCAACGATCCGCCCATCACGGCAAGTGCGATTCCAGAATATAAAAACTTGCTGTCACGTACCCAGAACCATTCGAACCGATGAAAGCGAAAAATGTTGACAAGGCAGGCGGCCAACCAGATAAGCAGGATTCCGCTTCCGGATGCCGTTATGATCCACGTGAGTCTGCTAGCGGCCCTCATGTCAGTTTGCCAAGTGAACGATGTCCTCAGGTCTCCAATGCGATCGGATAGAGGCCATCTCCAGAGTAATCCAACTGAGACACTACCATTACTGCCTAGATTGTGCAGTTGCCCATGCCTGCGCCGCTGCGACGCGCCGTGAAATCGCGGGGTGAGAATGAAAAAGCAATTCTACCCATTTGGAGGGTGTACGCTCGGCTAGGTTCTGCTCAGCCAATTTGTTCATTGATGAAATGAATGGGTCCACGCTCGAAATGGACTCGAAAGCGTAGCGGTCGGCCTGGCGCTCGTTATAGCGGGAGTAGGCATTCAGTGCGGGCAACAACAAGACCGACAGTACCGTGGATACGAGAACTAGCAAGGGCAGATTCGCGAAGTCAGACAGTGTTTCGAACATGTGGAGGCGGTCCACCGCGTAGTGGAGCACCCAGTTCGCCGCCCAGAATCCCACAAAAGTGGTTGCAGCCTGCATGGCGATGCTCTTGAGGATGTGACGATGCACGTGGTGTCCAAGCTCGTGGGCGAGTACTGCTTCAATTTCGTCGGGCGAAAAGTTGTTCAGCAAGGTATCGGCCAAGATGATGCGCCGCGTGCTGCCCAATCCGGTCAGGGCTGCGTTTGCCTTTTTGCTTTTTTCGGAGAGATTCCATTTGTAGACGCCGCGCACCCTGGTTCCGGCACGCTCGCCGAGGTGCACTAGTCTCTGTTTCAGATCCTCGTTATCGAGAGGCTCGAACTTGTAAAAGATAGGAAACAAAATTACCGGCGCAAGCTGAGCGAGAAGCACGAACAATCCCAGAAAGACCGCCCATGCGACCAGCCACCAGCGCTGCGGAAAGTGGCGAAGAATCGAGTAAAGCAATTCGACGACGATTCCCCCCAAGACCAATCCGACTAGGAAGCCTTTGGCCTCGTCCAAAAGCCACGCGGTGACGGTCTGATTCGACAGATTGTAGCGGTGCTCAAGACGAAAGCCGTAATAGTCCAGTCCTGCACCCAGCAGTTTGCCAATCACCATCAACATCAACACGTACAAGAAAACCGCCAGGGTATAGTTTTGGTAAGCGGCGCGGTACGCAATGTCGCGAAGGGTGCCGGTCCAGCCTGTGAGCAAAACGACAATCAAAAGTGCGAAGCCGAGGAAGAAGTCGGCGAAGCCTAGCCACCGGTGGATGCGGTTATAGCGCCGGGCTTCCGGCGAATCGGTCGTCGGGGGTTGAGTTTCAGCGAGACTCATTATTCAGCTTTGATTATGCCGCAATAGTCGGGCTTTCGGGTGAGTGAGTTTTACCCGAAAGGCGCAGCACCGCCATTTGGTTGATTGTATTTTGTCCAACGAATTGCAGAGCTTCACTCTGCAGGGCGGGATGGGGACATCCGCCCCTACGCGGGCTGTCCCACGAAAGCTTCGGCACGGGACAGTATTTCGCTCACTAGTTCGGGAGAAGCCGCCTCGGAATAGACACGCAGGAGCGGCTCGGTGCCAGAAGCTCTGAATAGAACCCAAGCATCGGCACCGTTGCCATTCGTGGGCGCATCCAAAAAGAACTTAATACCATCGAGATTTTCTTTGCGCGCGACCGAATAATTGCCGAGTCGGTTCGTTGCTGCGTCTTTTGCTCGCTTTATCGCGCTCTGCTTGATTTCGTCAGAGATGTGCAAGTCGCGGCGACCGTAAAAATGCGCGCCATATTCGCGCTGGAGATCGGCCACTAGTTCCCCCAAAGGCTTGCTCTCCTCAGCCATCACGTTGGCTAAAATCAGGGAGTTGAGAATGCCGTCGCGTTCAGGTAGAAACCGCGAATATCCGATCCCGCCTGACTCCTCGCCGCCGATCAGGATTTCCCGTTCCATCATGAGATCGACAATATATTTGAAGCCGATGGGACACTCGTTCAATTTACGGCCATAGCGGGAGGCAATTCGGTCCAACATTCGTGTAGTGTTGAATGCGCGGACAACCTCTCCCGGCCATTTCTTTCTTTCCAGCAACCAGCGCAAGATGACAGAGAATATTTTGTGGGAGTCGACGAAGCTGCCGTCTTCGGCAACCGCGCCAATGCGATCGGCGTCGCCGTCGGTCGCGAAACCAGCGTGACACTTTTGGTTGACGACGGCTTGTTGCAGCAGAGCAATGTGCGGTTCGATTGGTTCTGGATTGATCCCGGGGAATAGTGGATTTAGCTCCTGGCGAATCGCGACGTGCTGGATTCCATGTTGCTGAAAGATGTGGGCGAGCACGCCGCGTCCCGAGCCATGCATAGAATCGACTGCGAATTTGAAGTTTGCTTTGGCAATGAGATCCAGATCCACGAACTTTGAAATCGCCTCCATATATGGCGGTTTCAAATCAACTTCCTCAATCTGCGCTTTTTGTCCTTTCGGCATGATACCGGCATGAAGTTCGTCCTCAATGATCTTCATGATCGCCGGAGTGGCGGAGCCGCCGAAATTTCCTTTGAACTTAACTCCATTCCAGTTCCACGGATTGTGACTCGACGTGATGATCACGCCACCCGCCGTCCCGCGCGCCTTAACTCCCAACGAAATAGCGGGAGTAGGTGTCGAGTCACTACAGAGAATAACTCCGATTCCCGCGTCAGCGATAACCTCGGCGGCAATGCAAGCTGCGCGCTGCGAGGCAAAGCGAGTGTCGTAACCGACAATTAATCCCCGGCTGGGGTCTTCATGCTTTAGAACGTAAGAAGAAATTGCGCCAGCGACCCGCCGCACGTTGTCGAACGTAAAATCGTCGGCGATGATGCCACGCCACCCGTCGGTGCCGAACTTAATTTTCTCTGTCATGTCTGAGTCGTCGACTTAGACCAACCTGTGAAGTTTCTTTTCGTCTAAATGCTTCACAACTTTTCCTACGTCCTGGGCATGTTCCCAGGTTGTGATCAAAAGTGCGTCGTCCGTCTCGACAACTACAAGATTGCTGACGCCCACCGCAGCCACGAACTTTCCCGGCGCGTGGATGTAATTTCCCTCTGCATTCAGCGTGAAGACGCCCTCGCTCGTGATCAGGTTGCGATCCTGGGTTGGACCTTTTGCCACGTTATGCTCGTGAAGTGCAGTCCAAGAACCGAGGTCATTCCATCCAAAGTCCGCGGGCAGGCAAAAAATATTTGACGCGCCTTCTCCCCTGGCGGAGCGCGGTTCCAGCACGGCGTAGTCAATGCTTATATTTTCGCTTTTCGGATAGAGCCGTTTAAATGTCTGAGGAAACTTCGATGTGCCAAAAGTGGCGGCAATCTGCTCCAGCAAAGAAGCGGTCTTTGGAAGATATTCCCTCAGCGCGTTCACGAGGGTTCGAGCAGTCCACAGGAACATACCACTATTCCAGTAGAAGTTCCCAGCCGCAACAAATTCCGCGGCCCGCTGGGAATCGGGCTTTTCCGTAAAACGCTGGACCCGGAATGCACCGTTCGGAGTTGGCGCCCCCGACTGAATATATCCATACCCAGTTTCGGGGCGTGACGGACTAACTCCAAGTACAACAATGTTCTCTCCGGCTGAAGCAAGCTCTATGCCGTTTTTCAGAACGGTCCGATACCTTTCAATATTGCCGATCACGTGATCGGAGGGAAACAGCCCAATGACAGCATCGGGCGAGGTGTGCTCCAGGATGAAGGCCGCAAGGCCGATTGCCGGGGCAGTATTGCGTCCGGCGGGCTCGGCAAGGATTTGTTTCTTTTCCAGACGAGGGAGCTGTCGAACGATCTCCTGACGCAGGTCGTCGTTAGTAATGACCCAAAAACGATTCGAAGGAGCCAGCCCGACCAGGCGCGCCACGGTTTGCTGAATCATTGTCTGCTTACCGTCCAGCGCCAGCAATTGTTTGGCCCGCCGCTTACGACTTAGGGGCCAGAAGCGCGTTCCGCGCCCGCCCGCAAGAATGACCGGATAAAAATCGAGATTTTTCTTCGCCATAGCTGAGTGTAAGGCAACTGCTCCGAAACTACATTCGAGTGGCAGGCTCAGGCAATTGACCGCCCGGAAGGCTGCTCTTTAAGAACTCAATTGACCACTGCGGACGTACGCTGAATTTGCGGGCGCATGCGGGCACGACAACCGCGTCACCTTTTGCGAATGTAACAGGCTCCGAGCCCTCGGTTTCGACGATCCCACAGCCTTCGACGGCAACAAGAATCTGCACAGAGGTGTGTTCGGAGTCGTCCAGCGTTCGAAATTCCTGCCCATCTTTTAGCGCGTAGAGGTCGACCGCAAAGTATGGCGCGGCGATCATCTGCGACCGCAGGTTGCAGGTTCCGTTCATTTGCA
>Ga0073928_10003460_pt1 | contig 24909 bp, 19 predicted proteins | sample PaiPotPPA55metaG_FD_76969 | JGI IMG/M metagenome (GOLD analysis project Ga0073928, IMG submission 76969) | Iron sulfur acid spring bacterial and archeal communities from Banff, Canada, to study Microbial Dark Matter (Phase II) - Paint Pots PPA... ...
GAAGGCCCTCGGCAAATGCCGTCGCCCGGTACTTCTGAAGCGCGGCCTGAGCAGCACTATAAAGGAACTTTTGATGTCCGCTGAATACATCGTCGCGCACGGGAACCCCGATGTAATTCTATGTGAACGCGGTATCCGCACCTTTGAGACCGCCACCCGCAACACCTGCGACATTGCCGCCATCCCGGTGTTGAACGAGCTAACCCATTTGCCGGTGATCCTCGATCCCAGTCACGCTACAGGAAAACGCAGCCTGGTCCCCTCGTTATCCCGCGCGGCCGTGGCTATCGGCGCGGACGGCTTGATCGTGGAAGTCCACCCCGCTCCCGAAAAGGCCATTAGCGATGGCGCGCAGTCACTGGACCTGGTTCAGTTTCGAAAAATGATGCAAGACCTGCGTCCTTATGTGGATTTATGGCAAGCTTCGAGGAAAAGTCAACAGTCAACCGTTGCTGTCGCCTGAAAAATCTGAGGCCAGGCCGATTCTGGTTTGAAAATTTTCAGCGTTCTAAGTGCAGCACGCGCATCAGCGTAGTTTGCAGCTTCTGGCACTCCAACTGCCGTTCGTGCTCATCTTTTGTGCGGTCGTTCAGCGCTTCCTTCAAGAGTATCAAGTTTCGCCGGAACTCCAGTTGCGCCAGAACGAGGCGGCTCAGCGCCTTCAGAGCTTCCTTCTGATCAGCAGCAAGATCCCGCGGCTTCTGGTCGATCACACACAAAGTTCCCAGCGCGAAGCCATCCTCGGTAATCAAAGGCGCTCCGGCATAGAAGCGTATGTGCGGCTCCGACACTACCAAAGGATTGTCTCGAAATCTTTCATCCGCCAATGCATCCGGCACGACGAATACATCCGGCTGCAGAATTGCCGTTGAGCAAAGCGCGACCTCTCGCGAAGTCTCCGCGACAGAAAGTCCTACACGCGATTTGAACCACTGGCGCTCTCCGTCGATGAGTGAGATTAATGCAATTGGTGTTTTGCAAACAAAGGACGCCAACAGCGTGAGATCGTCGAACGCCAATTCCGGGTCGGTATCGAGGATGGCATATTTCTCAAGAGCGGCAACGCGGCTCTCTTCGTTCTTGGGTTTGGTCAATTCCATGGTTTCCTCCAACTATCGCGAATGGATCCCGGTCAAGATGGCGGCGGCAAGCTTAACTCTATGGCCGTATTATGTGCGACCGCAAGCCTTGCCTAAGGAGCGGGCAATCTCTGCTCCATCCCTCCGTGAACGATCTCAATTCTTTAGTGGCTGTCCGACACGTGTGATTGAATAAGGTAATTCTGATAATCATTCGCCGCAGGCTTGTTTAATGATAGGCTGATGCACTTTTACGGAGGGGAAATCGGATGCGTAGATGTTTTCACGTGATGGCTGTTATCGCAGTCGTTGTCCTGGGAACCATTTTTATTGCTGCCGCGGATGCCCAGGAAAAGCTGGCGCCGCCGGTGAAAAAGATTGCCGTGCGCGCAGGGCACTTGATTGATGGGCGGAACGACAAAGTCATCGATAACGCGCTCATCTTGATCGAAGGCGACACCATTTCGTCAGTTTCATCGGGTGGACGGCCGCCTGCGGGCGTCGAGGTGCTGGACCTTTCGCAATACACCGTGTTGCCCGGATTCATGGACACCCACACTCACGTTGTTTTGAATGGAGATATAACCGCGGAAGATTACGACGTGCAGTTGTTAAAACAATCGATTCCGTATCGCGCAATTCTAGCCGCACGCAATGCACGCATCGCGTTGGAGCATGGCTTTACAACCATTCGCGATCTCGAAACAGAAGGCGCGATGTATGCCGACGTCGATGTGAAGACCGCCATCGCTAATGGCGAAGTGCCTGGGCCACGCATGCAAGTGGCTACCCGCGCGATGACCCCCACCGGCATGTATCCGTTGTTGGGGTATTCGTGGGAGCTGAAGGTGCCCACTGGCGTGCAATACGTCGACGGCGTCGATGGCGCACGCAAAGCCGTACGCGAGCAGGTGATGTACGGCGCCGACTGGATCAAATATTATTCGGACCGCAAATATCATTTTGAAGCGGACGACGTGCTGCACAGCATGGTGAATTTTACCGACGAAGAGGCCAAAGCCATCGTGGATGAGTCGCACCGCTTGGGGAAACGAGTCGCGGCCCACGCAATTGGTTCGGATGGAATCGCTGCGGCTTTGCGTGCCGGTGTCGACACCATCGAGCACGGTGACGGACTTACCGATGCGCTGCTGGATGAAATCGCCAAGAAGGGCGTCTACTGGGTGCCCACCATAACCGTGGGCGCTTACGTTGCGCCCGGGCGCGGCGGAAACTGGACCAGGATGGTGGACCTGGAGCGCGTCGCCTTTCAAAAAGCTCTGAAGAAAAATGTGAAAATTGTTTTTGGAACGGATGCCGGCGGATTCGATTGGAAAGAATTAAATCAAGCCAAGGAGTTTGAGTATTATGTGCAGTACGGCATGACGCCCATGCAGGCAATTCGATCGGCTACTTCGATGGCTAGCGAGCTGCTGGGCTGGAAAGATAAAGTGGGAACGATCGAGCCTGGCAAGTGGGCCGATATTGTTGCCGTGAGTGGTGATCCGTTGAAGGATATCTCAGAATTGTCGCGCGTGAAATTCGTGATGAAGGGCGGAGTCGTTTTCAAGAGCCAGCTGCACTAAGTGCGGGTCGTTCAGTAAGATCTGTCCACATACGGCGGCATTAAAAGAATGCAGCGCCGCCATCTACGTTAATAGATTGACCTGTCATGGCGCTGGAAGCGTTGGAGCAAAGGGACAGCGCCGCGTGCGCGATTTCGTCGGCGGTCTGTCCGCGGCCCTGCAAAATGGATTGCAGGAAACCGGCAAGCTGTTCTTCTGAACTGACACCAATCTTTTTGGCCAGCGTCGCGCCCAGCTCCTGGGACATGACCGTTTCGGTTACCGGGCCCGGACAGATGGCGTTCACGCGAACCCCTTTGCGCGCAGCCTCAGCCGCAGTCACGCGCGTCAAGCCAAGCATGCCTGCTTTGGCAGCCGCGTAGGCAGAACCCCACGAAAAAGCAGACTTGGCCGACAAACTGGAAATGTTGAGAATCACTCCGTGCTCATGCTCGTACATTTCCGGCAACACCAATTGCGTAAGCAGAAAAGCCGCGCGCAGATGCACCGCAATCACCTGATCGAAATCGGTGAGAGGATATTCTTCAACGGGAACGACCGGCCCATAATGGCCGGCATTGTTTACCAGAATAGTCACCGGACCGAATTTTCCGCGTGCCGCGTCAACGATCCTTCGGCAATCGTCTTCGCGCGTTACGTCGGCGGTTGTGAATGCAACTTGTCCGCCGCTATCCGAAATCTCGGCCGCAGTAGAAGCAAGTTGATCATGCGAGCGGGCGCACAGAAAAACGGATGCACCTTCTTTTGCGAAGAGCAGCGCAATGGCGCGGCCGATGCCACGACCTGAACCGGTAATCAATGCAGACTGTCCCTGGAGAATCATAGGGAAGGAGAATAGAAGCACCAGCGAGCGCATGCAAGTACGCGTCGCTTGTCGACAGCTTTGAGTTAGGTCTAATACCAAAAAATAAAGCGGGATGGCGATTTCGCCAAGCCCGCTTTTTCTGGATCATGAAGTTACTTATGCGCTCGCGGCAGGACACTAGCGCTACTCTTTGCCGTGCCTTAAATCGCGCAGCAAGCGATGCACCGCGTCGCGCACATGGTCCGTTGAAAATGCTTCGTGGTTCATTTCCTTCCTTCCCACGGCTCGGAAGGCCACTTTATTAGAACTCTGTTTTACGAAGTCAAAAACGATAGTGCCTTCGCGGTAGTTCGGATCCCGGTAGCCATATGGCCCGCCCCAATAGCCCCAGGTATAGGATGCCCAGCAGCCAAACGGACCGCATACAAAACCCGGATAGCCGCCACGATAACCGCCCTCGCGATAGCCGCCTCCCTCAGACGCAGTGTGACGACGAATGGCAAAGTGGTAATCCACGAGGAACTCCGCCGCCCCGGGATCGTCAACCTGCTTGAAACCCTTGGAACGCATCTCCTGCTCTATATCCGTGCGGATCGCCAACCGTAGCGTCTCGTTGTCTGAGCGCGGATCGCGCGAGATCGTCTCTGACCGCCCGTCATCAGAAATCACGTCACGCGATATAACGTCGCGAGATGCTTCGTCTTTATCTTTATCTTTTTTCTCTTTGTCCGGGCTGTCCGGTCGCCACGCCCAGGTAGCGTGTCTCGCGATGCGTACACTATGATCGCGTACCACATCGACATGTTCGTCGCAGCCCGCAAAAAGAAGGCCGGAGGCGACCAAAGCCCCCAGCAACAGCGGCGAAGTGCGTGTCTTACTTGAGGTCGGATGCCACATTTCAAGAGTCCTCCAGATCCAAACCAATCCACGGTGGTTTAACCCTATAGAGGCGCAATAGTTGCGGGAAGTTGCCGTCGGAGTATCGAATCATGCCCAATCAGGCATGGAGAGCAAAATGTTAGAACAGGGACGTAATTAGTGGAAAGCCATGCAGGCTGGATCGGTGGTGAGGTATGATAGAGTCTTCGAATTCTAGAGCTAGGATGGCGATGGATACTGCAACCAACGGAAAAGTACTACTGAGAGTCAGGCCCAGAGGGTTTTGCGCGGGCGTTGTGCGCGCTGTCGACATTGTGGAGCTGGCGCTGGAGGCCTATGGGGCCCCTGTGTATGTCCACCATGAAATTGTCCATAACACCTACGTAGTAGAGCAGTTGCGGCGGCGTGGAGCGATTTTTGTAGAGTCCATTGACGACGTGCCCCATGGCGCGGTGCTGGTCTTCAGCGCCCATGGAGTCCCGCCTACGGTCCGCGAAGAAGCCAAGGCCAGATCCCTTAAGGTTATTGACGCCACTTGCCCGCTGGTGACCAAGGTTCACCTTGAGGCCCTTAAGTTTGCGCGCGAGAAGCGCACCATCATCTTGATTGGTCATCGCGACCACCAGGAAATTGTGGGCACCTCTGGCGAAGCCCCTGACCGCACCATTGTGGTGGATTCCGTGGCAGCGGTAGATCAACTAAAGGTGGATGATCCGGATAAGTTGTCCTTTCTAACTCAAACCACCCTAAGTCTTTATGACACGCAGGAAATTGTGGCCCGTCTGCGCCAAAGGTTCCCCGCCATTAAAGGACCGGCCAGCGATGACATTTGCTATGCCACGCAAAATCGCCAGGAAGCAGTCGAGCAGGTTGCTAAAGATGTGGACCTGATTCTGGTGGTGGGCTCGCCAAACAGTTCCAATTCGAACCGCTTGGTGGAAGTGGCCCAGCGTAGCGGAGTGCGGGCGCAACTGATCGATTCAGCCGCGGATATTGATGTCAGTTGGCTGGAGGGCGTCGCTCGCGTGGGACTCACTGCCGGGGCTTCCGCGCCCGAAGTGCTGGTGGAGCAGGTCAGTCAACGGTTGGCGGAGTTTGGATTTACCGATCAGCGCGACTTGGATTTGATTCGCGAGGATGTGCGCTTCACGTTACCGCCGGAACTGGCGACCATCGCAGCAGCGCCGCGACGGTAATCTCGAGATTGAAAAGTTGGATGTTTGCCGTTCCAGAAGATTAAGACTTTAGGGACCCGCGATTCCCTGTAAGCTATTCGCTGAACCGTAACGTAAGGAGCAAAATTGGCGGCGAAAATCACCCGGCAGCCGAAGAAAATTGCCTTGATTGGCGCACCGTCGAGTGCTGCGGCATTTTTAGCCGGAAGTGAAAAAGCGCCCGCAGCATTGCGGGCAGCCGGTCTGGTGCAGCGCCTGCAATCCGCCGGATACGAAGTCATTGATCATGGTGACTGCGCCGTTCGCCATTTTGCCGAAGATGACGAAAACCGCCGTGCGCGAAATCTCAAAGAAATTGTCGCTGGATTGAACGATTTAAAATTGCGCGCCGAAGTGGCGGTGAAAAGCGGCGCGCTAGTTCTCGTTCTCGGCGGCGATTGCGCGCAGGTGATTGGTCTTTTGACCGGCGCGCGCCGTTATTACAAACGACTCAGCTTGCTGTGGTTTGATCGCGACGCGGATTTAAATACCCCCGCGACAACTCCTTCGGGGCGCATCGATGGCATGGTTGTGGCCCACATTATTGGAAAAGGCGCGCCGGAGCTGGTGCGTTTCTGGGGCGAGCCGCCACTGGTTCGCGAGCCGGACGTAACCCTCTTTGGGTTGGAACGCGTGGACGCGCCGGAGCAGGAGTTTCTGGATAAATCGCCAATGCGCAGAGTTTCCGCCGAGGTTGTACAAGCTAAAGGCCCCGGCGAATCTGCCAAGACCACGTTAATGCAGATGCACGCCGATGCGCGCCAGGTGATCTTGCATCTTGATACCGACGTCATCACACAGGAAGAATTTCCGGCAGTAAATGTTCCGGGCAGCGGTGGATTGTCATTCGCAGATGTACGCAGCGCGCTGATGGAGTTTGTAAAGAATCCGAATTTGTTAGGACTGGATGTCGCGCAGTACAACCCGGACAGAGATACTGACGGTTCAGGCGCGAAAAAACTGGTGGACGTCTTGGTGGAAGCGCTGACCGCGAGATTGCGGGCAATCGGCGAAAGCGAAACGCCGGCCACGGGAATTGACACGGCGTCGCCTGGCGATAGCGCTGCGGCGGCCGCAACTGATGAAGCGACCGCGTCAGTCTCACAAGCATTAGACGCGCCCACGCGACAGAATACCCCCGACGCCGAACCCGGCTCTGAAGAAGAATCCTCAAGCGGAATGTCTGCGCACGAAACGAGCGCATAGATCTGCCCACACGCGGGAATATGCCTGCGTGCGGAATCCGTTTAATTTCTCCCTAAGAATTTTCTTAAAGGTCACTATTCCGCGGCAGCGCTGCGTTTGCGGATGTGCCGCGCCAGGCCAAGAAATGACAGTGGGAGTCCGGCCGTGAATGCATGCTGCTCGGCGTCTGCTGCGGAGAGATATTCCAGCATTTCTGCTTGAGTTTGCTCCAGGAAGGATTGCAGCGCTCCTTCGACGTCCAAGCTTGATTGCAAGGCTTTTTCCGTAATATCTGCCCACAGATGCAGGCGCTCCCGAAAGTTTTCGATATGCTGCGCGGGATTTTGCGCATAACCAAAATGTGTGACAAAAAGTTTCGAGGGTTGACGCTCGAGGATCGCGGCGAAGGACTCTTCCCATACCGCAAGATCAATATCCGGCGGCGGAGTTGCCGGCATAATGTACGGGCCGTTCTCGATGCGTATGCCGGCAGTATCACCGGCGAACGCCACTCCCTCTCGCGCATCAAAATAGGTAACGTGATGGGAAGCGTGTCCAGGCGTATAAATAACGTCGATTTTTCGCGTGCCCACCGAAATGGTTTCTGCGCCTTCCAGGATTTGAATGTTTCCCTCGGGCACCGGAAGAGTTTCGCCGAATAAACGCAGGAGGTCATCGCCCCACAATCGCCCGGCGCTAGCCAGTAGTTTCGATGGATCGGCTAGATGGGCCGCACCTTTGCTATGCACGAACACGCGCAAATTGGGATTTTCGCGAAGCAGAGATCCAGTCGCTCCGGCATGGTCAAGATGGATATGGGTCAGCAGGATCGTCTCGAGCTCGGACACGGAAAGTCCGCGAGACAGCAACTGCGCGCGCAAGGTTTCTAGAGTGGATGCCGGGCCGGGGTCGAGAATCGCGTAGCGCCCGCCGGATTCAAACAGCACGGCGCCGATTGAGTGCGGCCGCCCCATCCAGTTGAGATCAAGCACCGTGGTGGAATCCATATAGTTAGGAATGGTACGAGAGCATCGCACTTGGAACAAATCGCTAATGCGAGGCCGACGCTTTGGTGACTCCCGCATCCAATTATGGATGGAGTATACTGACGGCATGGAACACTTGCGGCGTACTTTCGCAATAGTTTTGTCGGCGGTGTTCTTGCTGGCGATGGCTTTACCGGCGTTGTGTGGGAAATGCGATCCTTCCGCAGCGAAATCTGATTGCGCGGAAAACCATGGCGGCAAGACGAAAAGGCCTGGCGGCTCCTCCTCTGGGTACACCGATTGCGACCATTGTGATGGGTCGCAAGGAATTTCGGCTACCAGGAGAATCCAGCCGGACGCGTCGCCGCTGGTGATTTTCCTCCGTGGCTCGGGCAGCACGTCACACCAACATTCCAATCGAATAGCAACGACATCCGCAACGAGCGCCACGAATTCTGTGCCTACCGTGATTCAACGATACATTTTTGTAGCTGGATCAAATCTGCCTAAATCCGACTATAGTCCCCTCACTGTAAGTCTGAAAATCTAGCGCTGTTCTAATCGAAATCCATTCGCCTCGATCTGTTACAAACGCGTGCGCCTGACTGTGCGCATTGTGCAAGTCGCAGATAAAAATTCCACCCACATCAGCGAGAACGCCGCACCCGCCAATGCGCGCGAGAGAGCTATGAATGAACACCAAGTACGGCATCAAACGCCGCTTAAATCAGCAATTGTTGATCGCGATTTTGCTTTGTCCATTGTGTGCGTCCGCGCAAGTTGAGCCTGCACCGCAGCCCGCCCTGGCCCCCCCGTCGCAGGACATGGGGCAGATGAATATGCCGGGCGGCAATATGGACGACGACAACGCTATGATGAACATGCATCCGCAAACCCTCATCCAAGAGATCGAGCACCACAGCGGAGGAGGCACCAGCGCGCAACCGAACTCCACTCCCGCGCCCATGCTTATGGGCATGAAGGGTCAATGGCAGTTCATGTTTCACGCCAACGTGTTCATCAGCGACCTGCAACAGTCCGGCCCGCGCGGCGCGGACAGATTTTTTTCGACCAACTGGTTTATGGGCATGGCCCAGCATCGCGCAGGGCCGGGGACATTTACTGCTCGCATGATGTTGAGTCTCGAGCCAGCCACCGTTACGGGCAGGCAGTATCCTTTGCTTTTCCAGCAAGGCGAGACGGCCTTTGGACTCCCTATTGTGGACGGCCAGCATCCGCACGACTTCTTCATGGAGTTGGCGGTGCTCTACGATCTGAAGCTGGGAGAAAAAAGCCTGCTGTCATTTTATTTCGCCCCCATGGGTGACCCTGCGATCGGGCCGACCGCGTATCCGCACCGTGCCTCGGCCATAGAAAATCCGGTCGGGACGTTGGGACATCACCAGGAAGACTCCACGCACATTGCCGATGACGTGATAACGATGGGATTCACGCATGGCATCGCCAAGCTGGAATTTTCAGGCTTTCACGGCCAGGAACCGGATGAGTTTCGCTGGAATCTTGATACCGGAAAAATCGACTCGTGGTCGACGCGCTTGACCATCCAGCCCGGAAAAAACTGGAGCGGGCAGTATTCTTACGCGCGACTCACAAGTCCGGAAGCGTTATTTCCCGCCGACGATCAGGAACGTATGACCGCGTCGCTGATGTACAACCGCCCCCTATCCAACGGCCGATTGGGCAACGGGAACTGGGCCAGCACGGCACTGTGGGGTCGCACCCGATCGTTGAAAGACAACACCGTGTTCAACAGCTATTTGCTCGAGTCCACCTTGCGCTTTGCCACTCGCAATTACATCTGGTCCAGAATTGAAAATGCCGACCGCTCCAACGAATTGCTTCTTGACCATCAACCCTTACCGTCTGGCTTTACAGAAAAGCGCATCGGGCGAGTCCAAGCTTACACCTTGGGATATTCGCGCGACGTTGACGTAATCCCGCACCTGGCGTCGGCGGTGGGCGTGCAATTCACCACCTATGGCGTGCCCGATGTTTTACAACCCGCCTATGGAAATCGACCTGTCGGCGGAATGGTATTTGTCCGTTTGCGTCCGTATTCCGGTACCGAACGCTAAATAATTTGCCCCACTCTAAGCGCCTGTGAAGTGAATACCTGATGGGCAGAATGCCATAGCTCTTCTACCTTCGAAGTCACATATTTTGTCCAGCAGAATCGCGGCAGTGGCGCGACTTAGACAGACAAACATGCCAAATGGGAAACTATGAATGACGAAAGAAGGCAAGAAATGATGGCTGACAATATCAAGAGACGCGAATTTATCGGCGGACTGGCAGCTATGTCGGTGGCGGCCAACGTTCCCGGGGCTCGTGGGCAAAGCAGTAACGGAGAGATGCCCTACCGCACGCTGGGAAAAACGGGCGTCAAAGTTTCAGCCATTGGTTTGGGGGGATTTCATCTGGGGCTCTCACACCTGGAGGAACCGGACGCCATCAAGATTTTTCATTCCGCGATCGACCGGGGAATAAATTTTTCCGACAATTCGTGGGATTACAACCAAGGCGTGAGTGAGAAGCGCGTAGGAAAAGCCTTGAAAAATGGTTACCGCGATAAAGTTTTCGTGATGACCAAGTTTGACGGGCGCACCAAAGGCTCCGCGCTGAAACAACTGGATGAATCGCTGCAGCGCCTGGAGGTGGATCACGTCGACTTGTGGCAATTCCACGAGAATATCCGCCTCGAGGACCCCGATAGATTTTTTGCCGAGGGTGGCGCGGTGGAAGCGATGCAGGAAGCCAAGAAAGCAGGAAAGATTCGCTTCATGGGTTTCACCGGACACAAAGATCCTAGTGTGCATTTGCGCATGCTGGAAATGGCGGACAAACACGACTTTAGTTTCGACACCGCGCAAATGCCGCTGAACGTAATGGACGCCCACTTCCGCAGTTTTGGCAAGGAAGTGGTGCCGGTCTTGGTCAAGAAGCAGATGGGTATTCTGGCCATGAAGTCCATGGGCGACGGGAACATCTTGAAAGCCAAGGTAGTGACGCCTCTGGAGTGCCTGCAATACGCGTTGAGCTTGCCAACCTCGGTGGTCATTACCGGCGTGGATAGCATGGAGATACTGGACCAGGCCTTTCAAGCGGCGAAAACGTACTCCTCGCTGAGCAAAGCTGATATCGAAGGAATTTTGAAGAAGACCGTAAGCGTCGCGGCGGACGGGAAATATGAGCCCTTCAAGACCACGCCCATATTTGATTCGACTGCGGCACATCCAGAATGGCTAGGATACGCGGCTCAGGCTTGAAACTTAATATTTTGTTTGGCCTTTGCGCTGTGATCGGAACAAAGATCCCGCGCGAATACAGTAAAAATTAGCGCCGCGTACACAGGTTGGGGGATACGCGACCTTGCCGCTGAGCGGCAATACTCTTGCGGTGTCGGGGGTACTAGTCTACCATTGGGCGCAATTGTTGACGCGCGTCGCGGGGCCCCCAGGCGAAATATAAATGAGTGCAATTTCGCCGCGGCGATCAACAACAGGTATCACGGGTGTGGGCTAGCAGTCGGCGGACGCCGTCACCGCCTTTATAACTCAACGCAAGTTGTACTCGGCATTTTAAAGCATCGCATCATACGCGAAGTGGCGAATTCAGGGGAGGAACATGATGTCCAAGTGGTGTGTAACCGTAGTGCTAGGCGCGCTGCTGGCGCTTCCGAGTTTTGCAAAACACAAAAACAACGGCGTCGAAGATGGAATTCCAACGGCCACGGATGCGGCAGCAAAAAGCTCCGATGCCAGCGATGCCGTGAATGTGGCGCCGGCTCCCGATTTTTTTGCTATGCCCGCGATGCCCAGGGCGACACCCTTTCCGGGTCCCACGCCGACGCCGGATGAACCACCGGGCCGATTGGTTCCACGATATGAACTTGGCGCGGTGTACCAATATGTTAATTTTATGCCAGGCGAGCCCTTCAATGATTTTAACCTCCATGGAGGCGCCGGTTCCTTCACGGTGAACGCTAACCGTTGGCTCGGCATTACCCTGGAAGTCGGTGGAACTACTTTCAAACGATACGATAGTCAGGTGCCCGGCGGTAATTTCGGCATCGAGGGCGGCCAGACCACTTTTCTTTTTGGCCCGCGGCTGAACGTACGAAAGTTTGATCACTTCGTGCCCTTCTTAGAATTCCTCATTGGCGCTGCTCACGCGAACGTGGAGACCAACGGAACTGGAGGGCAGTATTCTTTTGCGTTGCAGACCGGCGGCGGCATAGATATCGTGTTGTCAAAGCATTTTGCGTGGCGATTCGCGCAAATTGATTACCTGATGACCAACTTCTCCGGCCCGTCTCTCGGCGCCGACGCACGGCAAAATAATTTCCGGGCGGCTACCGGCTTGGTGGTGCGCTTTGGAATTCCCAACCCGCCCCCGCCCGTGAATCATCCTCCAGTGGCTGCCTGTGCGGCGAATCCTGCGTCGGTTATCGCCGGCTCGGGTGACAGCGTTGCGGTGCACGTTACCGCCAGCGACCCGGATAATGACAATTTGACATACAGCTACACCGCGACCGGCGGCTCCGTGGAAGGAACCGGACCCGATGCCCGCTTCAGCACCAACGGTCTCAACGAGGGAAATTACACCGTGAACGCTAAAGTTGATGACGGGAGGGGTGGAACCGCGACTTGTTCCGCGGACGTGAAGGTCGAACCGCGACCCAATAGGCCACCGACAATTTCCTGCTCCACCGACCGCAGCCCGATTATGCCGGGTGAGCGCACTGGAATTACCGCCACCGCCAGCGATCCGGATAATGATCCGCTGACCTACAGCTACAGTGCCTCGGACGGCCACGTAACGGGTGACGGACCGAAAGCCGAGTTTGACTCCACAGGCTTGCAGGCCGGCAGTTACACCGTGAAATGTTCGGTCAGCGATGGCAGAGGCGGCACTGCGGATGCAACCACCACAGTCGACGTGCAGCAACCACCACCACCACCGCAAGCCACCAAGGTGGGCGACTGCAGCTACGACAAACCGGGCGCTTCGCGTGTAGACAATGTCTGCAAGCGCGTGCTTGATGACGTGTCGCTGCGCCTCAAGAACGACCCGAACGCCAAGCTGGTCATTACCGGCTATGCGGATTCACATGAACCACGAGCAGCCAAACTCGCCGATACGCGAGCCGATCTCGCCAGAAAATTCCTGGGCGAGAAGGGTATCGACGCATCGCGCATCACCACCCGCACCGGTACGGCTTCGAAGGAGAAAGGTGCGGAGAAAGAAAATCGCCGGGTGGAGTTCATCTTCGTGCCGGAAGGTGCCACTTACTAAACTCATAATTTGCCAATGACGCCGGATCTACTGGCGTCGTTGGTACAAGCTCTGCCGCGGGCCTTCCCGGAAATGGGAAGGCCCGTTTCTTTTTCCGGCACCGGTTGACCGTCTTGAAAACGGCACGAACTTACAGTACTGGAAAGTCGGATCACCAGCAGTTCCCACAATGGACGTGATGGAATCAATTCGGGAAACGCCGGAAAGTAATTAAGTATCAACGCCAGCCAGGAAAATCGCGAAATTCCCAAAGATGAATTATCCCGAAATGATATTTAGCAAAAGATGATATTATAGGTACTGTATTGATTTGTGAATAGAATGGCCGTTTTCCTGAAATGGCACTGCGAGTGCTACAGCAATGGTGCGGCCGGAAAGCCAGGCAATTGTGCCAATGATCGAGGAAGCGGTTGTTCGTCCGGACGTCCTACCCATGAATTTGCTGGTGGTGGACGACGAACAGTACGTTAGGCAGTTGTGCGCAGATGTCGCCGTGCAGAGCGGCATGAAGGTCACCACCGTGTCGACCGCCGAGGAAGCCATAAGTATTTTGGAAAATTCCGCCGTCGACATCCTGATGACCGATTTGAAATTGCCTAAATCGAGTGGTCTTGATCTGCTGCAGCGAGTGCACGATCAACACCGCGAAGTGGCGGTGATTGTCTTAACGCAATACGGAACCATCGATTCCGCAGTGGCCGCCACCCGGCTCGGCGCCCTTGACTACGTTACCAAACCGTTTCGCGTGGAAGAACTGCGTTCCCGCTTGGAACGCGCCGCCCATGCCGTCGAATTGCAGCAGGAAAACCGCCTGCTGCGTGAGCAGTTGCGAACCCGTCCAGGCTTTGGCGGATTGATTGGCGTCTCCTCCAAAATGCAGCGGGTATACAAGATGATTGAGAAAGTGAGCCTGCACGAATACCCGGTGCTGATTCTGGGAGAGAGCGGTACCGGAAAAGAAATGGTGGCGCGCAGCATCCATTATTCCGGCCCGCGAAAAGACCGGCCATTCGCGCCGGTGGACTGTTCTTCTCTGGTGCCAACGCTGATCGAATCGGAGCTTTTTGGCTATGTGAAGGGGGCTTTCACCGGCGCCATACAGGCCAAGCGAGGATTGCTGGAGGCCGCGCAAGGCGGCACGCTCTTCCTCGACGAGATTGGAGATATGCCCGTGGACCTGCAAGCCAAGCTGTTGCGAGCTCTGCAGGAACACGAGGTGAAGCCGGTGGGCTCGACTGAGAGAAGACAGATTAACGTTCGCATCATTGCCGCCACTAACCGCGATTTGGAGGCCGCCATTCGCACCGGGGCTTTCCGCCAGGACCTTTATTTCCGGTTGAATGTGGTGCAGATGAAACTCCCGGCGTTGCGTGACCGCAAGAGCGATATTCCTCTGCTGGTCACCTCCTTTCTCGATAAATTTTCCGGGATGCACGGTACTACGAAAACTATTACCGACGAGGCCATGCGGCGTTTAATAACCTACGACTGGCCGGGGAATGTGCGTGAACTGGAGAACGCCGTAGCGCGCTCCGTCGCGCTGGGGTCCGGACCTACGGTCGAAATGGCTGATTTGCCCACCAACTTGCACTACGGAACCAGCGAGCGGGCGCCGGATAACAATGAAATTCTTCCCTTGGAAGAGTTGGAACGGCGCGCCATTTTGAAGACCCTGCGCGAAACGTCAGGCGATAAACTAGCCGCGGCGCGCATGTTGGGAATCGGCAAAACCACGTTGTACCGGAAATTGAAGCAGTACAACATGAAGCACGAAGAGAATTAAAATCAGGGAATTGAAACCAGCAAATTGAAAGCAGCCAACTCTTCACCTCTGTATCGTTGACCACCACGTCCTTGCTTCGCGGCGCGTTTTTAGAGACGCCTTTTTTAATGCCGATGTTCAAATTCGTGCGAATCGCAAGCGCATCGAGCGATGGCGATTGTAGAGAAATCTTCCGTAACTTCGCTCACTGGCCCATACAGAGAGCCCCTTCAAGCTATAGCCTATCACCTAGGATTTGAAATTCTCAGAGTTCGCCGAGCCATTGCCTCTGAAGATGCTCGGGATTTCGTTTTGGGAATTTCGAGAGATTCGTATCAGCGTGGGATAAAGTTCCTCTTTTTGTTCGCCTCCATCATCCGTAACTGACTGATTCTGCCAGGCTAATCTATCCGCACAGTTGGTCTCAGCGATGCAATAACAGTCCCGACAGCCAGCTTATTTTATTCCGGCGTTTCGAGAAGTTTAGCAATAGGCTCCCGGGATGAATGGGCAAGGCATGAATCATTGCCCGATCTTGGGCCGGGGGATCCTGGGCCAGAAATGAAAATGTGGAGTAAAAAAACGAATATGTCTGCGATTAGCGCAGCTTGCGCTGCTGGCCAAGAACTGTCGCGCCACAAACTGCTGCGAAAAACCTTATACAAACTCGCCAGCGACGGTCGCACCGATCGTGTCGGTGTGTGGTTGGATGCTGCGGACACCGAAAGAACGGAAACGTCGACGGGCTCCGGAACAGGAGCATTTCGCGGAATTGTTTGGGATCGCCAATCTCAAAACATACCGCTGGAATGGCAGCGACTTTCAGTTGAACCGCCGCTACCTCACGAAGCACTAGCCGCTGGAGAGAGCGTGGAGCAGAGACTGGATCATGACGCCTTGCCGGTCATCGGGCCGTTGCTGGAATTGCAACGAGCGATGTGGGTCCCGGTGAAACGAAGAGGCCTCTTGCGGGGAATTTTGCTCGCAGGCAGCCGGCGTAAGTACGGAAAGTTACCGGCGGAAGCTCTGGAATCGGCCGCCTCGGAATTAGCGCTGGCGATCGAACTTGAAGAGGAACAACAGTTGGCCCGGGATAGCCAGGTGGACTTGCTTTTGGCACGCAAAACTCTCGGCACTTTGCTCGGCCAGGAGAACCCCGGCCTGATGCTCGCCGCGCTGGCTGATGATTGTATCGGGCGCCCGCGATGCGACGGAGGACTGGCAATCTGCTTTGCGGCTATCGGTCGTTTGCCGGAAGAGCACGGCGATCCGAGTAAATCACCGCAGATGGTCTTTCCTTGGAAAAGCGGCGACCCGGTGTGGATCAGCGCCTTACGAAGCAATCCGGCTGCGGCAATCTGGAGCAGAGCAATGGAAACGCGGCGCTTGACCATGGAAGGGTTCGCAACAACTTCGCGCCGCGACGAGGTCGGGCGCATCGTAGCAATTCCGTTGGAAGCAGCGAAAAAATTGATAGGAGTATTTGTGGTTGGGTTGGCCCCAGCGGAGACCTCGATGGCGAACCTGGAGCGACTGGAACTGCGTGCTTCCTTGGCGGCCGTGGCGCTGGGAGTATGGAACGACAACCAGGAAGTGGCGCTGCAGAGTGGCGACAGTAAAGAGGTTACACAACACGGCGCGGAGCTCACAGTGCTCGACGCGAAAGGAATCTCCACCACGAGCCCTCATGCGAGATTGCTGCTCGACAAGCCACGAGTAACAGAGACAGAAAGCGCGAGAGCAGACGACAACGCCCGCGCGGAAACGGAATTAAAAAGCATTTTGCAATGGCTAGATGAAGGTGTGATTTTATTTGACACCCAGGATCGTGTGCGCGCGCTGAATTCGCGCTTTCTTCAGGTGGCCGGCTTGGACGGCTCCGATGCCGCGGAGCTCGTCACCCTGGATGGCTTGATCTCTAAATTGTCGCCCTCCGTCTCGGACCCGTGGGGTTTCGCGCAACGCTGGCGCAACCTGGCGCGTGGAATTGATGCCGGCGTCCGCGAGGAACTTGAGTTTGTGCGCCCTTCCGCGAAAATCGTACAGCGCCTGTCCCGGCCGATTCTGGACCCCACCGGGCGGCGGCTCGGCCGCGTGGAAATTTACCGCGATTTGACCACCCGGCGGGGGTTCCAATCCAAGTTGCTGCACACCGAGAAGCTTGCCGCGCTTGGACAGCTGATTACCGGCGTGGCGCACGAACTGAACAATCCCCTGACCAGTATTCTCGGCTATTCGCAGCGCCTGCTGCAAAAGGAACACACCGCGGGAAGCGATCGCGAACTGCGTCACATCTTCGAGGAGGCCGAACGGGCCACGGCTATCCTGCGACAGCTACTTTGGAATGCGCATGAAACCAAGATGGAGATGCGCACCGTGGCCATCAACCAAGTGGTGCTGCAAGCCATCGAGGCGCAGCAGGCCAGCCTGTCGCAAGAACGTATCCGCCTGGACATGGATCTCGATCCCAGTTGGCCGCTGGTGCACGGTGACGCCGGACAGTTGCAACAGGTGCTGATGAATCTAATGGGAAACGCGCGCCAGGCCTTGGACCATACCGGGAAAAGCGGAAGCATACGTGTGCGCACTAAACAAATTGGCGACCAACGCGTACTGTTGGAGGTTGCCGACGACGGACCGGGTATTCCTGCGGAAACTTTAGGGCGCATTTTCGACCCGTTTTTTACCACCAAGCCCGCCGGTGTCGGCACCGGGCTCGGATTGGCGATTGTGTTAGGCATCGTGAGGGAACATGGTGGACACGTAAACGTCGCCAGTCCTCCAAATGGTGGAGCAATTTTTTCAATTGCGTTGCGCGCGGCGAGCAGCGTATCCCGGACCGCCAACCTGTTGAACACCACCGGAACACCGCTAACCTCGAAAACATGGACGGGAAACGTTGTTGGTCCACAATTGACGGCATCCAAAAACTCGCGCCAGGAAGGCAACCGGATTCTGGTGGTGGAAGACGAGCCTACTGTAGCGCGGCTGATTGCAGACGTCTTGGAAGATGAGGGCTTTCAAGTAGACGTGCAACTCGACGGGCGCGAGGCCCTGCAACAAGCCGACCGCGAGACCTATGATTTGGTGATCTGCGATATGAAAATGCCCGGCCTTGATGGACAGCATTTCTACCAGGCTTTAGTCCAGGCAGGCAATCCTCTGAGTAAGCGGTTCTTGTTCGTTACCGGCGACGTAGTGGCGCAGCATACCCAACAGTTTCTTGAACACCATCAGCTCCCGCACGTGGCCAAGCCTTTTCGCATGGAGGAGTTGAAAGATTGTGTGCGCGGCTTGCTCAGTCGCGATTTTTCAGGTGAATCCAAAACGCGGGAAGCTGGAAACAATGGATGAAGCGCAATGAACGTGAGATCCGATGCTCGACAAACCATGCTGGTGGTAAGCAACGACGCTTTGCTCTGTGCCGCCGCGCGGCGCGAACTCGAATCCCGAAGGCCGGATGTTCGCGTGTCCGCGGTCAGCAGCGTGGAAACGGCTTTGCAAATTATCGAAGAAGCGGCGCCTGGCGTTGTTCTGCTGGCCGAAGAATCAGGCTTGCAGGGCGGCGGCCCCCCCATGCAACTGGACTCCGCGGTTAACGCACTGGCAGTGTACGCGCCCGTGGTAGTCATGGGCAGAACGGAGCGTGAAACGAGTCTGAAAGCCTTGATCGCCGCGGGGGTAGCCGATTACGTTCCTCGCTCCGAGGGATGCATGAGTGAAGCCTTGGATTTGCTGGAACACCGGCTCGCTCGTCGCCAGCGAATCACAGAGAATATTCCTGCTAAGGGGCCAGCCGAGGAGTGGTCCAAAGATTTTGCTGAAGTTTTGCGGCACGAATTGAACAATCCCTTGACCGGCATCCTTGGTAATGCGGAGCTTCTCCTCGCGGAAATCGCCCGTAAAAAGGACGGAAAGCTCCCGCACGGCGGACTGGAACGAGTCGAGACCATAGCGGCGCTGGCGGTGAGAATGCGCGAAACGGTAAGACAGTTGAGCCAGCAATGGGAAACCAGAAACGATCCGGTACGACAAACCTAAGCGCGAAAGAACCTTGCCTTCACGCCATTGGCCCTACTGACGCAACATCCTGTTCGAAGCCGACTTTGATAGCCAACGGCTTTCACGGTAACTACCGTTATTGCGAGGCTCAAAAATCAGGAGCGGAATAGCACGGATTCGCGGTGGAACATTTTTACCGCGATAAAGATGGCGGCGCCTCCGTACAAGCAGGTGGAGAGAAAGATCAGCGCTATAGAGTTCCAATGGTAAGTGCCGGCAATCAAATCTTTGCACAGCAGGCTCACGTTCAGAATGGGCACCAGCGACAATCGTGGAGTCAACTCTACTCCCGGGAGCATGGCGGCGATGGCCGGAACGATGACCACAATCATGAGCGGCGAGATGTAGCTTTGCGCCTCTTTATAGCTCTTGGCGAAAAGAGCGATTGTCAGCAACGCCGCGGAAAACATCACCGCCAGCGGCAGGGCCACCAGAAAAACTGAAAGGACAGCGCCAAGGCCAATCTTGATGTGTACGGCAGCGCCGGACGACTGGTCCTGAAAATGTTGGAACACCCACGAAGAAACACCCATGGAAGTGACCGAGAGTGCGGCGGTAACCAGCGAAGCAGTCAGCACCAGCAGAAACTTTCCTAGCACCAGGTGCGTGCGCGAGACAGGGCTCGAAAGAATCGTCTCCATGGTGGCGCGTTCTTTTTCGCCCGCGGTAAGATCCATGGCAGGATACATCGCGCCGGTGAGACACATGATGATCACCAGGTAAGGAATGATTCCACCAACTGTTTCTCCCGCTACCTTTTCCTCTGAAACGACGTTTTGTTGCTTGATGTCAAAAGGCTTGAGAAAGCTGGCCGGCAGTTTCCGGGCGGATAGCCGGTCGCGCGCCAAATTCTCGCGGTACTCGTTAAAGAAATCTTCAATTCGCTTCGCCGCGGTGGTGGATTTCAAATCTCCCGAATACATATAAATTTTGACCGGCGAGTAGTCCGCACCGACGCCGGACTGTAACCCAGGAGGAATTTCCACCGCAGCGCGAATCTTTTTATTGGAAATCAGGTCCACGTAGTTGGCGGGCTCTGACACCACGATCAAATTCTTGCTCTTCACCAGGCTGCTTACGACAGCCGGAGAGTCGACTCCACCCAGGATCATTATTCTTGCAGGCTCTCGGTCGGCCTCCTCGATCAAGCTGGCAACGGCGAAGCCTACCCCCACGGTAAGTATCGGAAATAGCAGGATGGGAACGAGGATGGTGGAGATCAGCGTGCGCCGATCGCGCAGCGCTTCCAGCAACTCTTTGCGATAGACAATAGCGATATTCCGCGCAGACATCCTCAGACCTCCACGCCAATGTGAGGGGCCACGTGCGCGGTCACGATTTTCACGAAAATTTCTTCCAGATCTTTTTCCTCATACTTTTCCCGTAGCTGCGCTGGGGTGCCCTCAGCGAGCAGCGACCCGTTGTGGATAATGCCGATCACGTCGCAAAGCTTTTCGACTTCACTCATCACGTGAGTAGACAGAATTACGGTTTTGCCCGCTTGCCGGCATTCGCGAATAAACGCCACGATCGTGCGGGCGGCCATAATATCGAGGCCCAGGGTAGGCTCATCAAAGATCATGACTGGAGGGTCGTGAACAAGTGTCCGAGCGATGGAAGTTTTTTGTTTCATTCCCGTGGAAAGTTTATCGCACCGCCGGTCTCGAAAAGAATTCATGTCTAGCCGGCTGAAAATATCGTCGATCCTCTTTTTTAACGTAGCTTCGTCCAAACCATTTAGCCGGCCAAAATACTCGACCATTTCCTGCGCGGTAAGGCGGGGATAAAGAGCCGTCGCAGTAGAGAGAAAGCCGACGCTGGAGCGCACTCTTTCCGGATGCTCGACAATGTCATGGCCGAAAACCAGCGCGGTTCCGTCCGTAGGCTCCAGAATAGTGGCCAGCATGCGCAAAGTTGTGGTTTTACCCGCTCCATTAGCGCCCAGTAATCCATAAATCCTGCCCGGCTGGCAGGTAAAACTGACATTTTCGACCGCGCAAATCTGGCCGCGTTTTTTGTCGTGGAAGCGCTTGGACAAACTGCGGGCTTCGATCATGGCCTGGGCCTCGCGTACAAGAAAAGGGCTTCGAGAATCCCAGTGTACTACGCGTGGCCAAGTACAAAGTTATCGCACGCGCTGCATCCCAGAGGAATTGTCTGTTTTTGCAAACCGTCGCGCGACACTGGGCACGATGATTGGCAGGCTACACTTCATGGCTACAGCGAGAGAGCTTGTAGCTCCAGATAGCTTGTGGACTGACGGCTGCATCTAATTCTGAGGCCTCATTTAGTCCAGGTTAGGTGCGCGTAAAGCAATCCTGTTGTCACTGTTATGGAGAAAGATATAAGCCCCTTGCTAGAATGGAGTATTCTGCCGTGTCATCCATCACCATAACTCACCAGGCGACTAGCTGAATGCGTTCTGTGCAAGGTAAAGCAGCAGCCTGGCGGATGAATCATAACGAATTGGGCGAAACGCGATGAACAGGAAAAATGGATCAGCGTAAGCTGCGCAACCGGATACTGCTATTTCTGGCGGTCGCCGGAATTGTGGCTTATGTATTGGTACGTCTCAGCGGACGCGAGCCGGTGGTGAGAATTGCCGCCGTCATTCCAGTGCGAGACAACCTGATTTCCTCCATCTCCAGCAATGGAAAAGTTGAACCCATTTCACCTTTCGTAATACGCGCCCCGTTGGAAACTTTTGTAGAGAAAGTCACCGGAGTCGAGGGGCAACAGGTCAAAAAGGGTCAGCTGTTGCTGGAATTGAACGTCAGAGATGCGCGGGCGCAGCTGGACGACGCGGAGGCCAGGTTGCTGCGCGCGCAAGATGAGTTGCGCGCGGCCCAAGGCGGCGGGAAATCCGACGACGCTGCGCGCGTTGCCGCCGAGCTGGCAAAGGCTCAAGGAGATCGCGACCGCCTGCTGCGAAATCATGACGCGCTGCAACGGCTGATTGCCAAGCAAGCTGCTACACGCGACGAGTTGGCGGCTAACGACCTGGCACTAAGCAACGCCCAGGCCGAAGTGAAAAGACTTTCGGCCGCCAAACAAGAGTTTGAGCACGGAGTCAAGCTGGACGCCGGACGCACTGCTTTACAGGTGCAGCAAATACAGAGCGAGATTGCCTCCTTAAGATCCAAGGTGGCCACCGCGCGCATCACCGCGCCTACGGATGGAACTTTGTATTCACTTCCGGTAAAGACCGGGGACTACGTAAAGACCGGCGATCTTCTGGCGGAAATGGCGGACCTGCATCGCGTGCGAGTCCGCGCCTTCATCGATGAACCGGAGCTTGGCGGGCTTGTACCCAACGAACCGGTCAAGATCACCTGGGATGCCCTGCCAAATCGCGCTTGGGAGGGCAGAACGAAGGTCATTCCCAAACAAGTCGTGCAGCACTCAACACGCAGTGTCGGGGAATTACTGTGCGACGTTGAGAACCAGAAGTTGGAATTGCTGCCCAATATTAACGTCGACGTAAAAATCCACTCAAATGAGCGAACTAATGTGTTAACCGTGCCACGCGCGGCCGTGGATGCCGAGAGTGGCCATAGATACGTCTTCGTTGTTACGAAAAATGCCCTTGGAAAAACTCGCCTGGCGCGGCGAGAACTTCAGTTGGGCATTGCCGATTCGACGAACTTCGAAGTCATCAGTGGTTTGCAGGAAAACGAGATGGTGGCCCTGCCGGGCGATGCCGTCTTGCACGACGGTATGGCGGTAAAGATTGTGAATACCGACGCCGCTTATGTGCGGGGCCATTCGGATGGCCGGTAGTTTGAGAGTTGCGCTCGCGGCAGCTGTTCTGGCGCTGGTGACTTGGGTGTCAGTGGCTAGCGCGCTGGCCTTGGAAGATGGCGCTTTGGAAGCCGGGCGACACGCTTATGAACTCAGTGATTACGAAAGGGCCGTGAAGATTCTGCAGGATGCTGCAGTGAAAAATCCCCGCAATGGAGAAGTTCTTTTACTGCTGGCTAAAAGTCACTTCGAGTTGCGACAGTTCGACGCGGCCATTTCGAACGCTGAGAGGGCCGTCGCCGTTGCGCCCGGAAATTCGGTGTATCACGAATGGCTGGGCAGGGCACTTGGGGAAAAAGCCTCGAAAAGCTCGTGGTTTTCAGCATTGTCGCTGGCCAGGAAAACGCAGCAAGAGTTTGAAACCGCCGTTCGCCTGAACCCTAAGAATTTGTCCGCCGTTCAAGCTCTCATTGAATTTGATTGCGCTGCTCCAGGTATCGCGGGCGGCGGAGAAGATAAGGCGTTGCCGAAAATCGAACAGTTAGCGGCAATGGACGAGGCCGAGGGCCACTATGCGGCAGGGAATTGCCGCCGGCAAAAAAAAGATTACCCCGCTGCTGATGCGGAATTCGACAAGGCCCTGGTCAACGCCAAATCACCGGACTTGATCTTTGACATTGGGGATTATGCGTTGAAGCGCAATCAGCCGCAGCGCCTGCTGGCGGTCGTCGATGCCGGCCAGAAGGTCTCGCCGCTCGACGCGAGAACGAAATTCTATCGTGCGGCCGCCTTGATCCTGCAAAAGCAAAAGCCAAACGAGGCCGAATCGCTACTTCGAGAATATTTGAATACCGCGCCGAGGCGAACGGGTTATCCGCGTCCCACCCTCGCGCATGACTGGTTGGGCCGCCTCTTTGAAAATCAAAACAATCCCGATGCGGCTGCCAGGGAGTACGCGACGAGCTTGCACGTGGATCCTAAAGATAAGACCGCACAGGAAGCCTTGCGACGGCTCGGGAAGGCTTGAACATGCATCTGCGCGAAACCGTCTCCGTGGCCTTCGACGCATTACGCAGTAATAAATTGCGAGCAGCGCTGACCTCCTTGGGTGTGATCATCGGTAGCGCGTCCATCGTGCTGGTGGTTACCGTGGCCCTGACCAGTAAGAAATTCGTAATTTCGCAAATTGAGGGCGTTGGTTCGAACCTGGTCTGGGCTGAAATGGTGCATGCTACCGGAAGATCTCAACCGCTCAGTCACGAAATCACCATGGACGACATGCGTGCCATGAGAAACGAGCCCGGCGTACTCGAAGTCGCGGGAACGCGCGAATTACCAATGGCCGTGGTAGTCGGCGGAATTGAGCGCCCGGTAAATTTGATTGGAGTAACGCAAGGTTTCCAGACCATCCGGCGTCTAATTATTTATCGCGGCCGTTATTTTGACTCCGAGGACATGGAAACCCGCGGAAAAGTCTGTCTGATCACCAAGGAATTGTCCGAGCGCGTGTTTGGCTTGGAAAATCCCATCGGGCGGCCGATTCGCATGGGTGAATTGACGTTTACCGTGATCGGAGTTTTTCGCGAGCGCGTGGCGACCTTCGGACTCTCTGAAATTCAAAAAGAGTCGGTGATAATCCCCTTGGGTCTGATGAAGTACTACACCGGAGAAGATGTGTTGCGTGTGCTGTATGCGCAAGCGGTGAGTCCCGAAGCGGTGGCTGCTGTCGAACGCGAAATGACGCAATTGTTAAAAAGCAGGCACCCACTGGATGCTGAATACGATGTGCAAACTCTCGTGGCTATTCTTGGCGCAGCGCGGACGATCTCTCTGGCGCTGACCATTGTTCTATTGGTGATTGCCGCCATCGCTCTGCTAATCAGCGGCATCGGCATCATGAACATCATGCTCGTGACCGTAAAAGAGCGCACGCGCGAAATTGGTATTCGCAAGGCCATTGGTGCGGCCTACAAAGAAATTCTCTATCAATTCTTGATTGAAGCGTTTTTGATCAGCGGCGGCGGTGCGGTGTTGGGTATTTTGATCGGCTTGGCAATCCCGGTAAGCATTCAGCCCCTGATACCGGGAAACTTGAGGGTGCCTGTTTCAGGCACCAGCGTAATTGTCGCGTTCGTGGTGTCCTGCTCGACGGGCCTTTTCTTCGGATATTTGCCGGCCAGCCAGGCGGCCAAATTACAGCCCATCGAATCCTTGCGCTATGAGTGAAGGATTAAGATTGAATAAGGGGCCATTAAAAAAGAAGCTGATGCGCATGAGGTGCGAACGTGGATCGA
>Ga0073928_10003461_pt1 | contig 24906 bp, 26 predicted proteins | sample PaiPotPPA55metaG_FD_76969 | JGI IMG/M metagenome (GOLD analysis project Ga0073928, IMG submission 76969) | Iron sulfur acid spring bacterial and archeal communities from Banff, Canada, to study Microbial Dark Matter (Phase II) - Paint Pots PPA... ...
TTGGATATCCTCCACCCATTGGCTCATTCATCTGGTGAAGATCCCGCCCATTCCCATCGGAAGGTCGATGACCTTGGGCAACCTGGACGTCGGCATCAACACCCAGAACCTGATGGCCATCCTGATGGTCGTAGCGCTCTCGGTGATCAACATCTTTGGCGTCAAGACTGGGGCGCTTATCCAGAATGTGTTCACCTTCGCCAAGGTGGCAGGATTGTTGGGACTTGTGATCGTCGGACTCTTTATAGGACGCAACTCCGCTGCCTTGGCGGCGAATTTCGGTCCGAACTTCTGGCATGGCGTCAGAGCTTTGCATCCCGTTCAGGTTGGGGCGGGTGGCCCAGTCGTGTTAGTGAGCACGCTGACCATTCTTGCTGTGGCGCAGGTAGGGTCGCTTTTTTCCGCCGACGCCTGGAACAATGTGACCTTTACTGCCGGGGAAGTGATCAACCCGAAGCGCAATTTGCCGCTTTCACTCGCTCTAGGCACCGGAATTGTGATCGCCTTGTACATCGCATGCAATGTGATCTATTTGAATGTTCTGCCGCTGCACGGCTCGCCCGACGGCGCAACCATTTTGCAACGTGGCATTCAGCATGCCACAGAAGATCGCGTCGCAACCGCGGCGTTGACTCAGATGTTCGGCGCCATTGGCGGTTACCTCATGGCGGCGGCAATTATGGTCTCCGGCTTTGGCTGCAATAATGGACTGATCCTCTCCGGAGCGCGCGTCTATTACGCCATGGCGAAGGATGGTTTGTTCTTTCATGGAGCAGGGAAACTGCATCCCAAATATAAGACTCCAGCTATTTCCCTGATGGTGCAGATGGTCTGGATTTGCATGCTTTGCGTTTCCGGCAGCTACGGACAGTTGCTCGATTACGTGGTCTTCGCTGTGCTGGTGTTTTACATCCTGACGATTGCCGGCCTGTTCGTTTTGCGTTTCAAGCGCCCGAACGCCGAGCGTCCATACCGGGCCTTCGGCTATCCGGTGCTGCCAGCGATCTATATCGTGATGGCAATCTTCATCGATATCGTGCTATTGCTTTATAAGCCGCAATTTACTTGGCCGGGCCTGATTATTGTGCTGCTTGGGATTCCGGTTTACTATGCGTGGCGTTGGCGGCGCACCGCGACCGAGGCATCCGCTATTTGAGGAGAACCTGATTAATGGCTAATTTGCTAGCCAAAAAACCGTTGGAACAATTAATGTGCGAGGCGCAGGAGACTGGCGAGAACAGTCTTCGGCGCGCTTTAGGGCCGCTCAATCTTGTAACTCTCGGCATCGGCGCAATTATCGGCGCTGGCATATTCGTAATTACCGGACAGGCGGCGGCGCAATTTGCCGGGCCAGCCATTGTGATCTCATTCGTTCTAGCGGGGACAGCGTGCGCATTCGCCGGGCTCTGCTATTCCGAATTCGCGTCGATGATCCCCATCGCTGGCAGCGCTTACACATACTCCTACGCGACTCTCGGCGAACTGGTTGCCTGGATTATCGGCTGGGACTTGATTCTTGAATATGCTTTCGGCGCGGCCACGGTTGCCGTCGGCTGGAGCGGTCACCTGAGGGCATTCATGCATGACCTGGGTCTGAACTTGCCCGCCATGCCCACCTCAAATTTTGTGCTGTTCGGCTTACCCGTTCATTTGAAATACGACTACGTCGGTTTTCTGGTGATCCTGTTCATCACCACGATTCTTGTGATCGGGATCAAGGAATCAGCAAACTTCACTACCGCTATCGTAATCCTGAAGGTCGCAGTGGTTTGCATGTTCATCGCACTGGCAACGGCATTTTTGGCTTCGCATGGATGGAAACCGAATTACTGGCACCCGTTCCTACCACCGAACACCGGTGTGCGTGGGGAGTTCGGGTGGTCGGGGATTCTGCGCGGGGCAGGCGTCGTGTTTTTTGCTTATATCGGTTTCGACGCGGTCTCAACGGCGGCACAGGAAGCGAAGAACCCGAAGAAGGATATGCCGCTCGGAATTCTCGGCTCGTTGATCATCTGCACCGTGCTTTATATCATCGTCTCCGGCCTGCTGACACATCTTGTCCCTTACACCCAGCTCAACGTTCCAGACCCAGTGGTCATCGGCATTCGCACTACAGGGCACCCATGGGCGACATTTCTAGTGGAACTGGGAGCTCTCGCAGGGCTGGCAACCGTGATGCTCGTGATGTTGCTCGGCCAGTCGCGTGTGTTCTACTCCATGTCTCGTGATGGTTTGCTGTGGCCGTGGGCGAGTAAAGTTCATCCGCGTTTTCGCACTCCCTACCTTAGCTCCATTGTCGTTGGTATTTTTGTCGCGCTGCTTGCGACCCTGATTCCGCTCAGTGTGCTGGATGAGATGACTAGCGTAGGTACGCTGCTCGCATTCATGTTAGTCAGTGCTGGAGTCTGGGTGATGCGTAGGACCCATCCTCACGTAAACCGCCCGTTCAAAACGCCGATGGTGCCCCTGGTCCCGATTCTTTCAATTCTCTTTTCCGGGGTACTGATCGTTTCCCTCTCGTATTGGACGCAACTCAGGCTGGTAGTTTGGTTAGTGATTGGCCTTGTAATCTATTTCGTCTACGGCCGCAAGCACAGCAAAGTGCAGATATCGAACCGGGCATCGTCGCTTCCGAAGCGCACGCCCACCATGGCAGACTGAAGAGAGTCATCAGATGAGACGGGCGAGGTCGCCCGTTTCTCCACAAATAGGTGTTTGGAGGTGCGGGCGTCCTCGCCCGTACTACGTTTAACACGTTTAACGGACTGATTTCTCCTTCTGGTCGTTCTCTTGAATTTCCCTCTTCCGGGATCCCCGGTTTAAGCTGAAAGTGATAACTGAAGGCAGAGAGCTACCATGAAGATTGTCACCTCAGCCGAGATGCGCGAAATCGACCGTGTGACCAGCGAGCGGTTTGGGGTGCCATCGCTCACCCTGATGGAAAACGCTGGGTCGGCGGTGGCGGAGTTCGCGCTCGCCTCGTATCCCAACGCAAAGTCATTCGGAGTCATTTGCGGGAAGGGCAACAACGGTGGTGACGGCTTTGTGGCGGCGCGCAAACTCTACCAAGCGGGCAGGGAAGTGCGCCTCCTCCTGTTGGCTGATCCCTCTGAATTGCGAGGCGACGCAACCGCGAATTTCGCCAAGCTTCCAAAAGACCCAAGCTCCTTTGCGATTTTCAACGCCTGGGGAGAACCTGCTTTTAGAGAAGTCTTCAGCCGCGATGTGCTCATCGACGCAATTCTCGGCAGCGGTTTTCAATCACCGGTCGTTGGCGTTTATGCCGAAGCAATCGCTAAAATCAACGCCACCGCCGCCCCTGTGATTGCAGTCGATATTCCTTCTGGCGCCGCCAGCGACGTTATGGGCGACCAAACCGGCGCCGTGGCCCGCGCGGATGCGATTGTCACCTTCACCGCACCCCGCCCCGCGCACATGTTCGGAAACTTGACTTCGGGGCCAACCGTAATCGCGCCTATCGGCTCGCCACCCGAGGCAATTCAGTCTTCACTGAATCTGCAAGTGATCACGCCCAAAGAAATTGCTTCACTGATTGGGCCTCGCCCACGCGATTCCAATAAAGGTATGTATGGTCACGTGCTCGTGGCTGGTGGCTCCCTGGGCAAAACCGGCGCTGCAGTGATGGCAGGATTCTCCGCTCTGAGAACTGGCGCTGGACTGGTGACCGTTGCCTCGCCGCAATCCACGTTGCCGGTTATTGCCAGTTACCATCCCGAGCTGATGACCGAGCCGCTCAGCGAAACTGAAATCGGCAGTATTTCAAAAGTAGCGCTCGAAGAATTCGATCGGATTGCCGAGAACAAAACCGTGCTCGCAATTGGGCCAGGGATTTCGCGGCATCCCAGCACCGCCGAGTTCGTTCACACAATCGTGACCAAATCGCAGACGCCAATTGTTATCGATGCCGATGGGCTTAACGCGTTTGAGGGCCGGACGCAGGAATTATCTGGCCACGGGCGAACTCTCGTCCTCACGCCTCATCCCGGCGAAATGGCACGGCTGACGGGTCTGAGCACCGCAGCAATTCAGCGCGACCGAATCAATGTTGCCCGCTCATTTGCCCGCGATCATGAGCTGATCTTGGTCCTGAAAGGTGACCGCACCATAATTGCCAAGCCCGATGGCGAGGCATGGGTAAACTCCACCGGAAATCCTGGTATGTCCACTGGCGGAACTGGCGACATTCTTACCGGCATCGTCGCCGGAATGCTGGCGCAGAACCCGAAGCGCGCTTTCCTGGCGGTTCTCGCCGCGGTTTATTTGCACGGCCTGGCCGGTGACGTCGCAGAGGAGGCCATGGGTGAGCACTCCTTGGTCGCGACCGATCTCATCCGGGCCCTACCTGAGGCCTTCCGGCGAATTCGTGCGCAAGCAGCAGAAAAGTGGGTAAATCTCGGATATTGGCGAACTCAGCCTGCATGAATTTGTACACTGCGCTTCGGTAATCTCGCTCGTTTTCCGGCCCGGTGCGATAGTGGTGCTGATGACACACTATCCCCAGTGCAACCCCACGCATCGCGCTACCCGCATAAAGCTACAGACAACACCGGCGCTGATTAAGTTAGGCGACGGTCACCGTGCCAAAGGCCGGCTACAAGTAATCTCCGCGACCGGAGGACTGCTGCAATTGCCGGTTGCCATCTCCGAAGGCGATTTCGTCGAGGTCGCTTTTCAAACTCACTCTGGCGACGTCAACGGCATGGCTGAAATGCTCAATCCCTTGCGGGCCAGCACAGGAAGCGTCTTCCAGCCCTTCCGTTTTATCGCGCTTGAGGATGACGACCACCAGCACCTTCGCATGATGGTCGAATCCGTCAGCGACCGCACCTTCGCCGGCTTACGCTCGAGTCAGTGGAATTCGCAAAAGGGATAAGAATCGCCTGCGGCTATACTGATGTTTCATCGGCAGCCGAATGGCGCGCGACTTCACCACAAATTCTCCTGAGGAAACTATCGCGCTCGGGCGGGAGCTGGCGTCTCAGCTCGCGCCACCGAAGATCGTCATATTGCGCGGCGATCTCGGCGCCGGCAAAACCACACTGGTCAAGGGCATCGCGGAAGGATTTAATGCCGCATCTCACGACGATGTAACCAGTCCTACCTTCACTTTGATCCACGAATATCGTGGCCCCGCCGCAACCGTTTACCACATCGACTTGTATCGGATAGATACCCAACGCGAGCTCGAGACGCTTGGCCTAGATGATCTAATGACGGAAAACAGCGTGCTTCTGATCGAATGGGGAGAAAAGTTTCCGCGCTTTCAACGTGAGCGGGATGTAGAGATCGCGCTAGAAAGAATTTCCGAGAACCAGCGAAAAATCAGATTAACAATTGCGGATTGAAGATTGTAGATTGCAGATTGCAGATTGAAAGCCCAGCCATTATTCTGAATTCTGCCTTCTCACTTCTGCATTGAGTTCTGAAATCTGCAATCAAAAATCTGAAATCCACATTGCAGTTTGTTCGTCTGAATTCTGCACTTCTTACTTCTGCATTGAGTTCTGCAATCTTCAATCTAGAATCTGCAATCAGGTTTCAAAATCCCATAATGTTGTATCCACAATCCACGTAAATCACTTCGCCCGTAATCGCCGAACTCGCGTCTGATGCCAGGAATACTCCCGTCGACCCAACCTCGTTGACATCCACATTGCGCCTCAACGGCGCCCGCTCGGCATGCGACTTCAACATCTCGCCAAGCCCGGAAACCCCGCGTGCGGCCAGGGTCTTGATCGCTGCCGCAGAAATAGCGTTCACTCGAATCTTCTTCGGCCCGAGGTCGTAAGCAAGATATCGCACCGTACACTCCAATGCTGCCTTTGCAACCCCCATCACGTTGTAATGCGGTACAACTTTTTCAGCGCCATAGTAGGTCATGGTGATCACACTGCCGCCGTCCTCCATCAGTGGAGCGGCCGCGCGTGCCACTGCGATCAAGGAATAAACGCTGACATCATGCGCAATTCGAAAGCCCTCGCGGCTGGTATTCAGAAAGTCGGCTTTCATGTCTTCAGCCGGAGCAAAGACGACGCTGTGCACCAGAACATGGAGCTTGCCATAGCGTTGTTTTAATTGCGAGAACAGCCGTTCGATTTCTTCATCCTTGGAAACGTCGCACATAAACGCTTCGGCGCCGCTCAGGGAGAGAATTAAGTCCTTTGCTTCCTGCTCCAAGCGTTCGTTTTGATAGGTAATGGCGAGCTTTGCCCCGGCCTGATGTAAACCCTGCGCGATCGCCCATGCGATGCTCCGTTTATTGGCCACTCCAAAGACAACGGCCACCCGGCCGTCAAGGCTGAAAGACATGCATCCTCCTGTGGGAACAAGGAACAAAAGAGGATATCAGCGCCACAGAGCAGACGCTAGGCGGGTTTGGGATAGGTGTTTAGTGCGGTGGATGAACAAGCCCTAACCGGCCGCGCTGCTTGGGGCGTGCTCGGGTCGGCGGCCGGCGGGCGTGTTTGTTGCTTAGGGGATGAACCCATCAACTGGCGGGGAGTTTCGCGGAAAATTGTGGAAAATTCAGCAATGGTGCTCGCCTCGGCAAAGGGCAGAGGAGTGTCAGTGGCGAACAGTCGCCGCCTGAAAAGCAGGAGGAGTCGTGACAAGAGTTAGCCCACTCCAAGCCTCTGTACACTGTCTGTTCCCGTAATAGGTCTTCTCCGCGATCTTTGCGTTGTCTCAGCGATCTCTGCGGTTAAAAACTTCGAAATCGCTACTCCGGAATGGCCACCGGCTTCATCTTCATCAACTCCGCAAACCGCGTGTCTTTGCGCAGATCCGCAAACTCCGGGTCGGTGTAAACGTCCTTCACATCCTTGTAGCCCTCTTCCATGGATTTGCGAAGAAACTCCAGTGAGTGGTCGTGGTCGCCGATCTTGGCATACAGCTTGGCTAGCACGAAATCGTAGTGGGCCCGGTCATCTGGCGACGCCATCTGTGCCGCGATCCCGGTGTGCGAGGTGCGCTCGAAAATCTCCGGATCGATCTGTACAGCCTTCGTATAGGCCTGCGTCGCATGTTCAAATTCCTTGCGCGCGAAATAGGCCGCCCCCAGGTTTGAGTAGAACGACGCCGAATCCGGCTCAACCGCAAGCGCCTTCTTGTATTGCTTGATCGCCGGACCGTACTTGCGCCGCTCGTAGTCGATTACGCCAAGATTGTTGTAAGCTTCGGGGAAGTTTCGGTTCGCCTTGATAGCGCGTTCGAATTCCTTGCCCGCCTCTCTAAACCGCTGCAGCATCAGCTCAGCGATCCCGAGCTTGTTGCAAACTGCTGCGTTCTGCGGATCTTTCGTTAGCGCGGCCTGGTAGTAATCGATTGCGTCCACGTACTGCTTTACGGCCCGCAGGTCGTCGCCCTGTTTCTCCAGCTCTGCGACAGATGCGCTGCTTGAGGGCGGCGCAACCTGCCTCATGGGAGGCGCGATCTGAATTTGATCCAGTGGTGAATATTGGGCGGACGCAAACGAGGAGAAAAACCCGAAAAGCGCTAATGGCAGCGCTCGGCGGAAGGACGCCTGAAACATATCACCCCTCCTGAGCAGGAACTCCTATTCAACTGACACCGGGCAAGTCCCTCAAGTTCCCGGCAAAGCTTAGGCGCTCTGACGGTGCTCAATGAGGACTGGCCGTGACATCCGGTGGCTTGGGCGGAGGATCCGGCTTCTTGTCATCCTTAAACATACCAGCGATTTTGCCCAATAAACCCTTTTTCTTTTGGGCCGCTTCATCGGATGCTTCGTTCGCCGGAGGCTCAGGCTGAGGGTTCCCCAGGCCTAAAATCTTGGACAGGATTCCGTGGATTCCATTGCCTTGGTCGCAAGTGCTGGTAGGCTCTGTGCCAACGATGAAAGCCGCGCTATAGGTCTGCGGACAAGATGGTGTCGCCAGCAGGTTCGTGATCCGGTCGAGCTGCACATCCACCACGCCCGATGGCTGCGAAAAAGGCTTCATGTCGGAATAGCGCGGCAGTTCCGCCGCCTTCTTCATTAAGTCCGTCCAGATCGGCGCCGCCGTCTGTGCGCCGCTCAACCGTAGGTCGCTGTAATCATCGAACCCAACCCACACGATGCAAAGCAGATTGCTGGTGTAGCCCGCGAACCATCCGTCATGTGAGCTGCCCGTTTTCCCGGCTGCAGGCTGCTGGAATCCCCGCACGCGCACCGCTGAAAAACCCAGGCCGTTGTTGATGACACTCTCTAACATGTCGGTCATGACGTAGGCCACGCGCGGGTCAAGCACTTGACGCGTATCCGGATTGAAATTCATGACCGGATCGCCTTCCGCACTACGTACCGACTTCACCAGCACCGGCGAAAGCCGCATGCCATTGTTTGAAAAGACGGTGTAAGCCGCGGCCATGTCGAGCGGCGTTGCATCGTAGGCACCCAACGCCATGGCCGGAGTCGCTTTTACCGATGTGATCCCAGCCGCTTTGGCCAGATCAACTACCTTGTCGTATCCCACTTCTTCCGCCATCTTCACCGTGGCATTGTTCAGCGACATCGCCAGCGCATAACGCGCCGTCACATCCCCGTGATATTCCTCTTTGTAATTGCGCGGCTCATAGATCTGGTCGCCATAGGCGAAAGTGCTCGGCTGGTCGGGAAGTATCGACGCCGGCGTGTAAACCGGATTACTGCCATCGAGGGCGGTGTTCATTGCCGCGGCATAAACAAACGGTTTGAAAATCGACCCTGTCGGCCGTTTGGCGACCGCGTGGTTGAGCTGGCTAAACCCATAGTTGCGGCCGCCTACCAACGCCAGGACTTCACCGGTATGCGGATCCATCGCTATCAGTGCGACCTGGGCCTGTGGCCCTGGTTCTACTTGGGTTTGGTATTTGCCCTTGCTGATTTTCACCCGCTTGGTTCGACGCTTGGTCACCTGATCATCTACCAGCTTGATTCCGCTCTCGACCGCTTGCGCAGCAGCCCGCTGCAGGTTGGGATCGAGGGTTGTATAAATCCGATATGCCTGTTCGTTCATCTCCCGCTCAGGCAGTTTGGGGATCAGCGTTTCCCTGACGAGGTCGACAAAGTACGGCGCTTGGCTGGCCTCCACGTTGGGCGGAGCCAATTTCAGTGGCGCAGCTTTGGCCTTATCTGCCTGCTCTCGCGTGATGGCATGGGTTTCGACCATGCTATCGAGCACCAGGTTCCGGCGCTCCTGCGCCCGCTCGGGATGTCGGTAGGGCGAAAGATAGCTTGGACGCTGGATGATGCCCGCCAGCAGCGCTGCCTCAGGCAAACTAATGTCCTTTATGTCCTTGTTGAAATAAGCTTGCGAGGCTTCCGCGAACCCGCTGATCTCAAACGAACCGCGCTGCCCAAGGTCTACCCAGTTCCCATAGAACTCGAATATCTGCTGCTTGCTGAACCGTTGCTCCAACTCCAGCGCTATAAGCATTTCGGTCAGCTTGCGCTTGATGGTTTTTTCCGGCGTCAGAAAGAATCCGCGGGCGAGCTGCATAGTGATGGTTGACCCGCCCTGCTCGTGGCGCTGCCGCGTGAAGTCGATCCATGCAGCCTCGGCGAAGCGCAGAAAATTGACGCCATTATGCTGGAAGAAGCGCCGGTCTTCGATTGCCAGCACCGCATCGACCAAGGTCTTGGGCATTTCGTTGTAGTGGACCACTTCGCGCTTTGAGCGCTGGTCGCCAAACAACGAAGTGATGATCTCCGGCTCAAGCTCATAGGCTTCCAGCTGGCTTCCCGCGTTGCCGGTAATGCTGTCCACTTCTCCGCCGTGCACGCGTATGGTCGCAGGTTCCGGGCTGTGATAGGAGTTCGGGCCCGGCTCGATTTGAATGCTGCCGGCGGTCAGGCGATAGCTGCCCATCGGGGACTGGCCGCTCTTCTCCGAATACCCGGCATGGCGAAGCTCCGCCGCAATTTCCTTAAGCTCGGCTTTCTCTCCCACGCCGATCGAGACAGGTCGCGCGTAGATCTTGGCGGCATTGGCGAAAACCGATCCCTCGAAACGGTGCGCGATGATGCGTTCGTAATGGACGTAGTAATACGAAAAGGCCGCCGCGAAAGCCACCCCCAGAATCAGGAATGTGGCTAAAGCAAAACGCAGCACGGGATCGCGGCGGGATTTACCCGACCGGCTGATTCGACGCGGAATTCTGATTTTTATGGCCACGTTATGGCGCAGTAACCCCTGGCTTTAGACGAAATTATGTCACTGCTGGTGAGATGCGCGGCGCGAGCAATCATTACCAGAGCATGCCCGGCCTTGGGCCGGAGTACTTCCCATTCTAATAGATTTTGGGTTCAAATCGATTACCGCGGCGGCCGAACGTACCTCTAGAGTACGCCCCGGTTTTCCGTGGATGCGTCGAAGTGCAGGTCCATGGGATATCCCGGAAGGTCAACGTGGACTACATACGGAGCGCGAATGATGATCAGCCCGCTGCCTTGCATTCCCGAGCGTTGCACATGAATCTGTTCTTCTGTGATGGGAATTTCGAGGTCTTGCGCTTTCCTGAAGACCGCGGTACGAATATCGTTTTCGTTCTTACTGGTGTAAGTATCCAGCGTGGCTTCGTTCTTGATCGCATCCTGAAACTGGTAATTCCCGAAATATGGGGGAATGACCTTCGCGCCGACAAATACTGCGGCGGCTATAGCGAACAATCCTACGAACATTTTTATGGTGGTCGTCTGCCCGCTCCGCGGGGACATAAGCTCAGTCGAATTACGTCCGAGCACGTCCTACAACATCGTCGAAATAATCCACTATCGCGGCGATGCTAACATCCTGAGATTGGCGAGTCGAGCGTTGAACCACCTCCACCCTATCTTCGGTAACTTTTTTGCCCACATTTACCCGAAAGGGTATGCCCACTAGGTCAGCGTCCTTGAACTTAACCCCTGGCCTTTCGTCCCTGTCGTCTAGTAACACGTCAAATCCCGCCGACTCCAGGCGGTTGGCGATGCTTTCCGCTGTGCTCTTCAGCTTCTCGTCGGCAACATTCGTCGGCGTGACAACGATATCGAAAGGCGCAATCGCCCGCGGCAGCCAAAACCCGTTCTCGTCATTGCTCTGTTCCACCGCCGCCGTGAGAATGCGCTCGATTCCGATTCCGTAACTACCCATAATGGGCGTGACTTCCTTGCCATTTTTATCGAGCACGCGGGCATTCATCGAAATCGTGTACTTCTGTCCAAGTTTAAAAATGTGACCGATCTCGACCGCCGTATCCATGCGCAGCTGTGAGCCGCAATTCGGACAAGCATCGCCGGTCGCGACGGCACGCAGATCGGCATAAGCGGTCGGCTGAAAGTTGTGGCCCGGCGTGATGTTCTTGACGTGATAGTCCTGTTTGTTGGCTCCCGCTATTAGATTCGTCCGTCCTTCGAGAGCTTTATCTACCAGGAGCACAGGGCCATTGCCGTCGGCGAGGTTCTTTGCCCATTCGATTCCAAGCGGACCAAGGAATCCCGCAGGCGAACCGAACAACTGCAGGATTTCTTCTTCTTCCATCGGCCGGGTCTCTTTTCCCGCGAGGGCGGTGGACAGTTTGGCCTCGTTTAACTGATGGTCACCCCGCATCAGAACAATAATCGGGCGCGAGGTCGGCTTGCCAGATTTCGCGTCTTTCGAATCGATCATCAATGCCAACGTCTTGATCTTGTTCTTCGGCGAGACGCCAAGATACCGCGCAACATCTTCGATCGTCTTCATCCCGGGCGTGTGCACTTCGAGCGGCTTGCTGTCTCCTTCGGGCTTGAGGTCTTCAACCGCCTCGAGTTTCGACGTTGCCTTTTCCAGATTCGCCGCGTACTTGCAATTCGCGCAGCTCACAACCAGGTCTTCTCCCGCTGGCGTATACACCATGAACTCTTCCGATTGCGTTCCGCCCATCGCGCCCGAATGCGCGTCGATTACAAGATAGTTCAATCCACAACGGTCAAAGATACGGCGATAAGTCTCGCGGTGCTTCTGGTACGAAACATCCAGCCCCGCAGCATCGATGTCGAACGAGTACGAATCCTTCATCAGGAATTGCCGCACCCGCAACAAGCCTGACTTCGGTCGTGGCTCATCGCGAAATTTCGATTGGATCTGATACCAGATTTGCGGAAGCTGTTTGTAGCTGCGCAATTCCTTGCGCGCGATCTCGGTCATGTTCTCTTCGTGAGTCATGGCCAGGCAGAGCTCGGCGCCCTTGCGATCTTTCAGCCGAAAAAGATTCTCCCCCATCACCGACCAGCGGCCGCTCGCCTCCCACAACTCACGCGGATGCAGCGCCGGCAGATAAAACTCCTGCCCAATGCGATCCATCTCCTCACGAACAATACCGATGATTTTGTTGAACGACCTCTGCCCCAGAAAAAGATAGGAATAAATTCCAGCGGCCAGCTGCCGAACATACCCGGCGCGGACTAAGAATTTATGGCTGGCGACCTCGGCATCGGCCGGCGCCTCGCGCAGCGTGGGAATAAAAAGCTGTGACCAGCGGTGCATAGAAGAAGTCCCAGTTGAAAAGGGAATTGGGTATTGTAGCAGGGCAGCTAGCGGTCAATTTCTACTTCCGATTTCTTTCTCGCTGTCATTCCGAATTGCTTTAGCGGGTGAGGAATCTGCTCTTGTCAAACCAAAAGCAGATTCCTCGGGGATGAATCCCCTCGGAATGACATTAATATTGCATTGCTGGAGCTATGTTCTCCTCAGCCTCGCCAGGCCCACTCCGGCCCCGATTAGCAACGATCCCGCAATTCGATTCGTCACCTTCTCAAATCGCGGACTGCGAGCAGTCGAGAGCGCCCGTCCGGCCAGCTGTCCATAGACAAACAAAATTACAAATTCCACGAGGATCGAGCTGATCCCCAGCACCAAAATCTGAAACGCGACATTATGACGCGCATCGATGAACTGTGGCAGAATTGCCGTAAAAAACAGCAGCGCTTTGGGATTCGCCGTCTGCAGAAAAAATCCATCGCGTAAGATGCGCGGGCCGCTGCGCGAGTCGCCGTTCGATTCCGGCAGCGACAGCACCGAAGCTTTTCCAAAAAAACTGCGAATGCCAAGATAGACCAGATAGCCCGCGCCCAACCACTTGATCAGAAAAAATAACTTGTACGAAGCCACGATCACCGCGCCCAGACTGGTTGCCGAAAGCGTGAAGTAAAGCGCGTTTGCGCTAAGAATTCCCCAGCTTGCCCAAACTGATTTTCCTGGTCCCCGCCGGATCGCCTGTGACAAGACGTACAAGACCGCCGGTCCCGGCGTGAGGCTGAGCACGGCTTCGGTCATCACGAACAAAAGCCAAATCTGCCAGGTCATAAAAGCCGTCAGCCATCAGCCATCAGCAAGACTCACACCATCTCGGTTCCCCACAGATCGTGGAGGTGGACAATTCCCTCGAGCTTCATATCCCCGTCAACCACGACCAGGGACGTAATTTTGCGTTCCTCCATGATGGCCAATGCCGTGGCAGCGAATTCCTGTCCGGAGATCGTCTTCGGATCGCGCGTCATGCATTCTTCAGCGCTCATATCGAGCACATCTTTTCCTTTGCGCTCCAGCAATCGCCGCAAATCGCCATCGCTGACAATCCCCACCAGCCGCTCGCCTTCCACCACCGCCGTGACGCCCAGCTTCTTGCGCGACATTTCGTAAATCACATCCGGCATTTTGGTTTTCCGCAAAACTCGCGGCACCGCTTCGCCCGTGTGCATAAGCGTCTCAACACGCGCCAGCCTTTTGCCTAGCTTGCCTCCGGGATGCAGTCGCGCGAAGTCTTCTTCTTTGAATCCCTTCTTCTCTGCAACCGCAACTGCCAGGGCATCGCCCAGCGCCAGCATCGCCGTTGTCGAAGCCGTGGGAGCCAGGCCCATGGTGCAGCCCTCCTGACTTACGGCGCAGCTTAAAAATACCTCTGCCGAGGAAGCCAGCGTAGACTGCGAATTCGATTCCTTACCTCGGACGCCTGGCGTAATTTCATCGCAAGTAATCGCAATTAGCGGAAGCCGCAGTCTTTTAATGGTGGCCAGCAGTTGCAGGATCTCATCAGTCTCGCCACTCGCGGATAGCGCGATCACAACGTCTCCATGCGCCAGCATTCCCAGGTCACCATGCAATGCCTCCACCGGGTGCATGAACAACGCTGGCGTTCCGGTCGAACTCAGTGTCGCGGCGATTTTGCGTGCGATTAATCCGCTCTTGCCCATTCCTGTGACCACGACGCGTCCCGGGCAGCAATAAAGCAACTCGACTCCGCGGTTGAAAGCATCGGCCATCGGCCCGGCAATACGGTCTGCCAGGTCCGACAGGGCCCGGGCCTCGATGCGCACCACATTTTCGCCGATGTGATTCATGGTTAGAGCAGGAAGAAAGGATGTTAGCAAAAAGCAGTGGTTAGTGGTCAGTGACTAGTGAGCAGCAAATTCGAAGTATCACTCATTGGTGACTAGTGCACCTCAAGGTTGTAGGAAGCGCGGGCGCCCTCGCCCGCACTGTGCTCCTGCAAGAAGGGACGAATAGATCGGGAATGAGCCGCAAGCCTACTGGCCGCTAACCACTGACCACTGACCACTGACCACTGACCACTAGCCACTAATCACTGCTTCACCAGACTCTACACGCGTTCTGGCTGACCATTGACTGGCCCTCTTTGCAGCTGAAGGCGTGCTCGAACTCAGGCACATTCTGGACTACTCCATCCACGCGCCACTTCCCCGGCGAATGCGGATTCGTGGTCGCCTGCGCCCGTGCATACTCCGGCCGTCGCAACTCGCACCAGATGCGCGCATACCCGAGATAAAAGCGCTGCTCCGGAGTGTAGCCGTCGATTGTCTGCGCCGCTTTGCCAGTCTTGTCTTCTGCCATCAAGTGATGCAGCGCCGCCAGCGCAATTCGCGCGCCGCCGTTGTCGGCGGTGTTCTCACCCAATGTCAATCGCCCGTTCAGCTTGATGTCATCAATTGCGGTGAAGCTGCTGTATTCATTTGCCACGCAACTCGCGCGCTCTTCAAACTTCTTGCCATCTTCAGCTGTCCACCAGTCGCGCAAGTTTCCTTGCGGATCATACTTGCGTCCCTGGTCATCGAATCCGTGCGTCAGTTCGTGACCGATCACCACGCCGATGCCACCGAAATTGGTTGCGTCGTCCGCGTTCTTGTCGAAGAACGGCGGTTGCAAGATCCCCGCCGGGAACACGATTTCATTCCGCGGCGGTGAATAGTATGCGTTCACCGTCGGTGGAGTCATGCCCCACTCCTTGCGGTCCAGCGGTTTGCCGATCTTGTTGATGTCGCGTTTAGCTTCGAACTCATTCGCCCGCAGAAAATTTCCCAGCAAATCACCGCGTGCAATTTTTACCGAACTGTAATCCCGCCACACATCCGGATATCCAATCTTGTTCCGGATCGCGCTCAGCTTGATGTGTGCCTCCTTCTTGGTCTCGTCCGACATCCACGAGAGCTCCGTGATGTCCTCCGACAATGATTTCTCCAGCGCATCGACCATCTTCAGCATGCGCTGCTTGCCCTCTGCGCCGAAGGTCAATTCCACATAGCGTTGCCCGAGGGCCTCGCCCAGTTCGTCATCGACCGCAGCCACGCACCGCTTCCAACGCGGCTTGATCTCTGATTGCCCGGTCAGCGCTTGCTCCATTTTGAAATTCGCATCTACGAACGGCTTTGAGAGCCATGGTGCAGTTCCGTCCAGCAGGTGCCAGGTCACGTACGTCTTCCACGCGTCCAGCGGCTCCGACTCGAGCAGTTGATTCACCTGCTTGAAAAATTCCGGATTACTCACGTTCAACTCCGAAAAGCTGGGAGTGTTCGCATCAGCAAAGAAGCGAACCAGATAAAAGTTCGAGGCCAGCTTCGAAGCTTCTTCAAGGCTCATCTTGTGGTCGCGTGTCTTCGGATCGCGCCTCGCCGTGCGGTCCATGGCAGCCTTGGCCAGCGCCGTCTCAATGCGCAGCACCGTTTTCGCCGACTGCGCAGCCTGTTCCGGCGATTGCCCGGCCAAGGTGAACAATTGCGTGGCGTACTCCACATATTGCCCGCGAATCTGCGTCATGTGGGCGTCGTCTTTAATGTAGTAATCGCGGTCCGGCAGCGTGAGTCCGCCCTGGTCAATGTATGCGATGACCATGTCGGCGTTGTGCAGGTCGGGCTGGCCATAAACATTAAACAGAGGGTTCGGGCCGATCATGTGTACGCGCGCAATCGCATCGATCAGCCTTTGCTTGTCCTGCACGGCAGCAATGCGGTCGAGCTCAGGCTTCAGCGGTTCCAGGCCTTTGGCATCGACCGCCTTCTCGTCCATACACGATTCGTAGTAGTCGCCGATCTTCTGGTCGATGGCGCTGCGCTTCGCATCATCAACTGCAGTTTTCTCCAGAATCCCCTTTAGGACTTCCTGGTTCCGTTCCATCAGCTCCCGGAACGTGCCCCAGGCCGCCTGGTCCGGAGGTATCTGCTGCGTCTTCATCCAGTTGCCACACGAGTATTGATAGAAATCAGTGCACGGATCCGCAGTTTTATCGACGGTATCGAACCTGGATGTAGGTTCCGGCTTGGAAGCATTTGACTGGGCGAGAGTGACGGTTGGAGCGATCGAAAGCGAGAGACACAAAATGAAAAATAGACGCACGGTTAACCTCATCAGAGAGCTTGGCGAACTGGCGATTTTAGGCCTATCATCCTTGGACGGGCAAGGGCAGGGAAGGTTAGATGGTTCTCACTCCGGTTACTCTGGGCGCCTTTTGTCGGAGAGATTTTCTTGGATGGCATTATTCATGTAGTTTCGAATTGTGTCCCGATCCGCCGGGTTCATGTCAACAAACTGAATTCCATTCCCGACCTGAAGTTCCCTCGAAACGACGATAGCCTTGGCGTGCACAACGTGTCCAACCTGAAGGCTAACCTCCAATACTGTACCGATGGGAAAAGTAAACATCATTTCTAAGTAGCAGCCCCCGAGGCTCAGGTCGGCAGTCGCACTACGTAGCTTTTGGCTGCCCTCTGGATGAAACTCAATTGGCGCCTTTATCTTGAATCGCTGATGTTTTCGGCGATCTTGATTAGCAGATGACATGGCGATGTGTATGAGGGTCCTTTCGCGGCATCTTCTGTCATTTTGCCGCAACTAGACCTTCCGAGCGCAAACAAGATTCGAACCAGCCTCGTGTCGGAACTGGGCGCTAACCTGCTGTTTACTGACTTCCCGGACTTCTCTCCCCAATGTACTGCTCGACAACCTTCTTCCACTTGCCTTGAGCTTTCAGGATGAACTCAATCACGTCCCGCAACGCCCCGTCTCCGCCGCCGTGTTTGGCCACGTAATGGGCGTCACGTTTCACTTCATCACGCGCATTGGCCACGGCGACCGCAAATCCGCAATTCCACATCACCGGCAAGTCAATGACGTCGTCGCCGACAAAGCAGGCCTCGGCAGAGGTCATCTGCTCCTGCTTCAAAATTTCGTTGAAGACGCCGAGCTTGTCGTCAATCCCCTGGTGCACGTGGTCGAGTTTCAAATCACGCGCCCGTAAAGCCACTGTCTCCGAAATTCGTTTGGTGATAAGTCCGGTCTTGATTCCGCCCAGCCTCGCCAGCGATATCCCCGGCGCCGTCGTGAGCGTGGTAACCCTTGGCTTCAACAAAGCTCTCGCTATGGAGCCCAAACCCGCCTTGGCCTCCATGTTTTGCCGATTGGTCCCGAATACTCTGTTGCGCTCCCGCCGGAGCGGGGAAAAAGAAGAGTTTGCCGTCGGTCAAGACTCCGTCAACATCGAAAAGCAGCAGTTTGATCTTTTTTGCGCGCGACTTGCTGTCTGGCATGACGCGGATTTTAGCAGAGCGCTGATCTGCCCCGGTTTGTGTGCCTGATTTAAAATGAGCACAGGCCGGGATGGCGGAATTGGCAGACGCGCTGGACTTAGGATCCAGTGCCGTAAAAGGCGTGCAGGTTCAAGTCCTGTTCCCGGCACCAATATTGAAGTCCCTCGACTCCGCTCGGGATTTCGGCAGCGGACTCCCGCTCGCCTCCTGCGGGGTGAGCTTACGCCCGCTAAGCGCCTCAAGTTCAAGTCCTGTTCCCGGCACCAACCCTTACGCGCGGTGTTTCGCCCTTTTTGCTGCCTTGCGTTGCGCCTTCAGCATTTTCTTGTTCGCTTTCTTCGGGTTCTTGGCCGCCCTTTTTTGGTCCTTCCTGGCCGCTTTCTGCGCTTGCTTCGCGCTGTCCGGGCCGCGGTAGATTTGAGCTTGACTCGCCATCGACCAGGTAAGAGTCAAGACAACCAATACGAATGCCGGAATTCGTTTCATTGCGTCCTCAAAATGGAATCGCCCAAACTGCGCTGCCTGCTCAGCCTTCTTCTCCCAAGTGTATTCCACAAAGTGCTCATCACCGCCTCGGCCGCGATTCGAGGCAAGCTCTCATAGACTCGGTGCCGCAAATCCACATATTCCTGCGATCCTGAAAACAGATCGCGCATGATCTCCCGAAACCGCGCACTGCGCTTCGTCAGTTGGATCATTCTTTCCAGAGTCGATCCGCCCATCCATTCGCCTGCATAGAAGCGGTCTGCGATCCGGGACGCATGCTCGAGTTCGGGAAGAAACTCGCCTCTCGCAAGCTCAGGATATTTTTCCGGCGAATACGCCAGCAACGCCTCTGACAGTAGCTCTGCCGAACGCAATGCGTAGTACAAGCCTTCGCCCGTGATCGCGTCCACGAACCCCGCGGCGTCCCCGATCATCGCCCAGCCGTCGCCCGCGAAAGAAGAGTTACGCAACGCACTCGGCGTGAGCGACGGAATGATGTGCGCATAAAAGCGTGCCCCGTCCAGGCTCAGCCCAAACTCGGGCAAAGAATCCTCCAGCAGCCGTCGCAGTTCCGCCGTGCTTTTGCCTTGCATGCGTCCGCAGATCCCAGCTGAAAAATGATCGGCCCGCGGAAAAATCCAGACATACCCGTGCAGGTCTTTCAGAAACTTGATTTGAACCGTATGGTGGTTTCCTGGAATGTAGTATCCCGCAGCGACCATAAAGTTTTCTGGCCCCAGCGGTTCTGTAAATCGACTGCGAAGGGAATTGCGCGCGCCGGCGGCGGCGACAACAAAATCGGCGGCATATTTCCCGCTGGCAGTGCGAATGTTCCACCCACCAGCGGCTCCATCAACCTCGACAACTCGTTCGCGGCAAAGCTTCGCTCCTGCACTGCGCGCGCGTTCGAGCAACAAGCCATTCAGGGTCAGCCGGGAAAAAATCGCGATGTGCCGCTCCAGAGGGAAGCGGACTCGACGGCCGGACGGAGCTATGAGTTCGCACTCGCTGACCCAGTTCCGCTCGACCTGCGCGTCGCGGAGAAATGGCCATTGCGCTAGGGCCTTATCGGTCAGCCCACCGCCGCAGGGTTTTTCCCACGCCAGTTTTTCGTCAAAAAGAAGGACTTCGCGTCCGGATCGAGCGAGCTCCGCCGCGGCACATGCCCCGGCAGGTCCGCCGCCGATAATTGCTATGCGATGAAGGGGCCGCATGATTCAGACACAGAGGTTAACTGCAGAAAACCTACATTTTGCGTCTGATGCTAGCCCACAGAGTGCGAACACACAACTACCTTTTTGCGTTCCCAAAGTCAGTGGCAGCCAACTACTGCGCTGCCTGCTGCAACCCCTGATAAATCGCGACTCCGGCAATGGTCAGAATCAGCACCGCAGAAGCGGTGCCCAGGATCTTCACGAACGGGGCAAGCTTCTGCACCCGCTTCATGATTTCCATTTGTTCACGTTCCATGTGGGATTCGGATTCACCAAGGAAAAGCTGGTCATCCTCTTGCATTGTGAGGGTGCCACGATAGATTAAAACGGCAATCAGGGCAGCCGTGAGCACTCCCCATGCGATCAGAAGCTCGAACAGAGTCGACATAGACACCTCAATACAGGCGAGCTGTTCTTGCCTCCGTCTAGGGCCGTTGAACGGTTCCCAACCTGAGAGGGTGGGGCGGTATCGGCTCTGGGCAGAGTTGTTACAAAAATTATAGACCCGGTATGACCGCTGCAATAAGGATTTTTCAGAGTAGAACCAGTGCCGGGCAGGTTTTTTGCGCCGGATTTCCTCTGCGTTCTCTGTGGTTTAGGTTTCCTCTGCGCTTAGAAACTCTTGCTCTTGAGGCAGGACCAAAACCGCCCTGGCATGAATAGCGCTACCTGATTAGCGGAGCCGTACCCGCCACCACCAGCCCAATCACACCCAGCACAATGCCTGCCTTCCAGAATATTCGCCGGCCTGATAAAAGCGTGATCGAAGTCACCACCAATCCGATTTCCAGAAAGACCTCTGCCAGATCGTATCTGTCGGCCCGGTCGCGCTCGTGGTTGGTTTCTTGTTCAAGTTTTCTTGCTTCACCATCGATATCCTTTTGCTGATCGCGATAGCTATTTGCTTCCGCCTGATACTTCTCCCGAAGCTGCGCTGCCTTCGTGGAATCACTTGTTGCAATTACCGATGCGAGGTCCGCGAACAGTTCATCCGTGTGTCGCCGAATATTTTTCGCCTGATAATACGCCCACTGGTCGGTCGCCTTATTTTGCAAAACCACTTCTTCCGTATGCGCCCGATGTCCGAGCAGGGAAACCACCGCTACCAGCACTGCCAGAATTGCCATCGTAAGTGATACCGGCGCCATCGATGGGTTGTGAGCCGCGTGTTCGGCACGTTCCTGTAGTTCTTGCAGTTCGTCAGCGCTCATATACCTCCCTTCACTCTCCCATCACTTTCACAATCAACCGCTTGTCTCGCTGCCCATCGAACTCCGCATAGAAAATCTGTTGCCACGGACCGAAGTCAAGCCGTCCGGCGGTACTCGGCACAATGACCTCATGATGAATCAGCAGCGCCTTCAAATGGGAGTCCCCATTTGTCTCGCCAGTATCGTGATGCCGATAACTTTCGCGGAATGGCGCCAGCTCTTCTAGCCATTTATCGATATCTTCGATGAGCCCCGATTCATTGTCATTCACATAAACTCCGGCCGTGATGTGCATCGCCGAAACCAGCACCATGCCTTCCTTGATGCCGCTCTTCTTCACGATTGCTTCGACCTGCGGCGTGATGTGAATGTACTCGCGATGCTTGCGAGTGTGAAATTTCAGATATTCAGTGTGGAATTTCAACTCAGGTTCCTCAGCGGCTCTCTGTGTCCTCTGCGGTTTGCTTTTTCTCCGGCCTCAGCAGCGGGAACAGGATCACGTCCCGAATAGATTGCGAATTCGTCAGCAGCATGATCAGGCGGTCAATCCCAACACCAACGCCGCCTGTCGGAGGCATGCCGTACGAAAGCGCCCGGATGTAATCTTCATCCATCTGGTGGGCCTCTTCATCTCCCCTCTGCCGGGCTTGAAGTTGTTGCTCGAATCGCCGCCGCTGGTCTTCGGGATCGTTGAGCTCGCTGAAGCCGTTAGAGATTTCCATCTGCCCGATATAAATCTCCCAGCGCTCGGTCCAATCCGGCTCGTCAGCTTTTTGCTTTGATAAAGGTGAGACCGCGGTAGGGAACTCGTAAATGATTGTCGGCTGCGTCAGGTGTTCTTCGGCGACCGCTTCGAAGAGACTCGCAATTGTCTTGCCTACCGGCTCATTTGGATCGTATGCCATGTGCGAATGCACAGAGTTGAATTTCTCGACCAGCGCCTTCACCGAATCATGCGACACGAAATCTGAAAGCTGCGGTTTAGTCCCCGTAGTTTCCGGCCAGTACTCAATGATGGCCTCCCGCATGGTCATGCGCCGCCAGTTTGCTTCCGACCACTCAATCTCCTGCTCTCCCCATTTTGTCTTCGTTCCTCCGGTTACGTCCTTCGCGGCTTGAATGATGAGCGCCTGTGTCAGGTCCATCACCCCGCGGTAATCCGTATACGCCTGATAGAACTCGAGCATCGTGAACTCAGGATTGTGCCGTGTTGAAATCCCCTCATTTCGAAAGTTGCGATTGATTTCGTATACGCGGTCGAACCCGCCAACCGTAAGCCGCTTCAGGTAAAGCTCGGGCGCAATCCGAAGGAAAAGGTCTATGTCCAGCGTGTTGTGGTGCGTGATGAAAGGTTTGGCCACCGCGCCGCCCGCGATCGGCTGCATCATCGGCGTTTCAACTTCGACGAATCCCTGGCGGTCCAGAAAATTTCGCACCGACTGGACCAGCTTGGCGCGCTTTAGAAAAACTCCGCGCACCTCCGGATTCATGAAAAGGTCCACATAGCGCTGGCGATAACGCAATTCCACATCCGTCAGCCCATGCCATTTCTCAGGAAGCGGCAGCAGGTCCTTCGAGAGAAATGTGATTTCCTCGACGTGGACCGTCAACTCGCCAGTCCGAGTTCGGAATAGATACCCGCTGACCCCAATGTGGTCGCCAAGGTCGAGCAACTTGTAGAGCTCGAAGCCTCTTTCGCCGACTGCGTCCTTCTTCACATAGATCTGCAGCCGTTCCCCTTCCTGCTGCAGGTGGGCGAATCCCGCCTTGCCCATCAATCGGATGGCCATTATCCGGCCCGCAACTCTAACGTTGACCCGCGACGTCTCCAGTTGCTCAGCGTTTTTTGCTGAGTGCTCCGCCAGGACTTGAGGAATTGTCTCCGTGAAACCGTACTTGGTCGGATAAACGCGCTGGCCCAGGGCTTCAATCTGCTTGAGCTTGTCGAGCCGCAGTTTGTAGATATTTTCGTCGAGTGCCAAGGGCTTTCCTGCGAGTTGAGTTAAGTGAATGCCGATTATAAACAACGTCCTGGCAATGGATCGGACAGGCTTGCCATCGGGTAGGTACCGTGGTACATTGGTACCAATGACCGAGGCGCAGGAATTCATTATCGAGCGAGTGCAGACCGGCGTGCGAATGGAAAAACGCATCCTCAAAGTTCTAAAGGCATTCGCCGAATATCACGATATGACATTGGGAGACCTGCTGGAAGGAATTGTGCTTCACGCCTTCGACGGCAAGACGCCGTTCTCGCCGGCATCGCTCGACCGTATTCAGCAGCTGAAAAAATTTTATGGCTTGGAGCTCGACTCCACTGCCAGTCACCGCCTCAAAGAAATCAGGTCAAAAAGTAGAGCTAAACGAGGTCCGGAAAAGTGATCACAGCACATGAAAAGGCAGCATACCGTTTCACATTCGCTTTGACTGCTCTGCAATGGTCTTTGGGAATTGTGATTTTGATTGAGGCGGCCCTTTTCCTCTTCGGACCCGAGTCCCGCCATGACTTCGCCTCGACCCACATGCCGAACGCGATACGCATGATCTTAGGATGGGGAGAAATCGTTGGCGCTCTCTTACTCCTCGTTCCACGAACTGTGTCTCGCGGAGGTTGGCTCCTGCTGACTCTTTTCTTGTTCGCGATTGTGCTGCATCTTCTGCACGGCATCTCTAACGTCGGGTCTCTGGTCATTTACTCGGCCGCGGCATGGGTGGTCGCCTCAAAGGAATCCGTAAAGCGACGCAGCACCGGTGTCTCCGGGGCGTAATAACGATTATGACCGACGCAGAACTCATCGCCCGCTTCGAAGCCGGCGACCTGACCGAAAGCGCTTTCCATCACGCCGATCATGTCCGTCTGGCATTCGCCTACTTGCGTGAATACTCAGCGCTCGCAGCCCTGCAGGGGTTCTCAGATGCCCTCAAGAAATTCGCTGCCAGTCGGGGCAGACCGCAGCTTTATAACGAAACCATCACCTGCGCATACTTTTTTCTCATTCGCGAACGCATGGCCCGCTGCGCTCCGACAGAAATTGATTGGGAAGAATTCGCCCGCATGAATCCAGACTTGCTCACCTGGAAGGACGGAATACTGAACCGCTATTATCGGGAAGCAACGTTGAAATCCGATCTCGCCAGGCGGGTCTTCATTTTTCCCGACAAAGTGTGACTGACTTCCAGCGCGTGCTTGTTCGGACATTCGATAGTAAAGTACCATGATCGAACCGCAAGGTTTTGCGGGCCTCGGAGGAGAGCAGTGCCCACAACGCCAGCATCATCCGGCGAAATCTTTACCGCTAGCCGCTGGACCCGTGGCAACGTATTTTTCCCCACCCGCATTGTGGTCAGTCCGCTTCATGTCAGCCGCGGCAAACGGCACCTTTTCCGCAGCACCGAAGAGAGCATTGCCATCTCCCAGGTAGCGTCCGTCGAGATTTCAAATGGGATCATCTGGTCGGAAATAACCATCGAATCGACGGGCGGGGCCGACCCGATCACGAGTCACGGTCATCGCAAGCGCGATGCAATCCGCATTCGGGAGCTGATCGAGAACTATCAGGCCAGTCGTGGCAGTCTTCCTGCTACCGCTCGAAACTGACTTTCAGCGTTTCGGTCGTTTCTTTCGATGCCCGTTCATAACGCCACTTCATCACCGCTGCTACTGCAACTTGGGCCAACACCGGATGACCGCCGACCACCCGAACCTGTTTCACCGTTCCGTCTGCCCTGACTACGGCTTCCAGCTGTACTGTTCCCGTAAGCTTCATCGTTACCGCGATACTGGGAAACTGAGGAAGCACACGAAATGTTATTGATCGGGCGCTTTCCGGTTCCACTTCGGCAGTCTGTGGGTCAGTTTTCGGCGCAGCCAAACCGGCGTCGCCGTGGACGCCGGCACGTTCCAGCGCCGCAGAGTTGACCTCATAGGTGATCTTGTCTTCCGACGGCAAGAGGTTAATCATGCCGCCATCGTTCAGAAATTCTTTGTCTTCTCCAACCAGCACAACGCTGCTTCTGCCCAGTTGCGCGATCACAGCTCGATTCGTTTGCTCAGATGCGCGAAAGAAGACCAGTTGGCAAGATTTCAATTCTTTCGGGGAGCGTAGATGACGGATTTCGAGAGGACGTCCGTTAATGGTTTTGCCCGCCAGAGTGCGGCGCAAAA
>Ga0073928_10003463_pt1 | contig 24899 bp, 22 predicted proteins | sample PaiPotPPA55metaG_FD_76969 | JGI IMG/M metagenome (GOLD analysis project Ga0073928, IMG submission 76969) | Iron sulfur acid spring bacterial and archeal communities from Banff, Canada, to study Microbial Dark Matter (Phase II) - Paint Pots PPA... ...
CTTCGTCAGAGCATTCTGTTTCGGTCGGCGACCAGAATGCTCCGCCCGATGTGGCAGCGGTGCTGGACGCAATAGAAGGGGTGCTGACGGGATCGGTGGTGCCTGCCGCTCACGATGTCGCGACGGGAGCCGTGTCGTGACTCGAGCTTCTATAGCGTGCCGAAGCACGCTATAGAACGCTTAAGCGGCCGAAAATCCTTCCGGGAACAAACGTCCGAGCGCTGCTTCGAAATGCTCGATCGGCGCCGCGCCGCGCAACGCGATGGGCGGCGGCGGTTCCTGTTCGCCCACGCCGTCACGCGAGAGCACGACGAACGGCACCCCCGTCACGCCGAGCTTCTTCGCAAACTCTTCGTCTTCGATCACCGCGTCAGTAAGCTCATCGCCTAGCAACACTTCTTCCAACGATTCAGGATCGATGCCGCAGGTAGCCGCGATATCCAGGAGCGCATCGGTGTCGCCGATATCGATGCCGTCCTCGAAATACGCCTTGAAGATCGCACGATGCACAACGTCGAAACGACCCGATTCGCGCGCGAAAAACGCGGTCTCGAAGGCCTTGCGACTATGCGGTTGAACCGGCGGCAGGCGCAGCAACAAACCGCGTTCGTTGGCTATGGGGTAGACCGAGTTTTCCCAGGTTTCTTGCAGGGAGTCGCTATCCGGATCCATCGCGGAAGCGGGTTCAGGGCGCAGTTCAAACGCGTGCCAGCGGACTTCGACCGCGTCGCCATAAGTATTCTTGAACTGGTCGATGACCGGCACTTCCAGATAGCAGAAAGGGCAGACGAAGTCGGACCACACGTCGAGGTACAGCTTGGAGCTTGTCATATAAGGGCGGTCCGGAATTGGTCCAAAGTTAGTCCAAAATTCTACCCGACATCGAGCTTTACCTCCGTCCACCCTTTACCCGTAGAGCGATGTCATCTCGGTGGAAAGCGCGCGCAACAGGACGCGGCCGAAAAGGACCGGACGCCCGTTCGTGATAGGATCCGCCCACTATTAAACAGGGGGCCTCAATGGCATTCAAAGAAACGAAGGGCAACAAGACCGTCGAGGCGTTGGTAAAGTCAGCACCGGGCGCAATGTTCAAGGGTTATATCCGAGTCGTCACTCAGAACGGTAACGAGTCCATTGGACAGACATTTGGACGTGGATGCGGACGTCCGGTGAAAACCGAGCAGGCTGCGCTTGAACTCGCAGAGATCGAAGCACGCCGAGTCATCTCGGGCAAGTAATTTTGTAAAGCAGCTCTGAGCGACTGCTCGGAGCTGGCTGGTGGCAAGCTTGTTGATGCCTTCCCGGCAACCCTGCTGCGAGGGACCTGGCCGTGTAAAAGCCACAAACACCCTCTGTAAAATTCTGCATTCCTCCGTTTTTCTCGCTTAAAACCCCCCGTCCAATTCGATCTTTGTGCCGTCGCTGAAACGGCTCAGCCGGAATGCTTGCGGGTCCACCAGGGGCTTGTCGTTCGCGACCCTATCGATGGTGACATCGTTGAATTTTTGGGTGGGCGCCGGATCGAGCGTGCGCCCGGTTTCGAATACGGTTGGCTGATCGATCCTCCTAGAACGCGGCCGGCGCCGGAAAACGGTCCGGCAAAACATCCGCTTCGATTCGGGCATCCTAAGTGCTTGCTCAACCCGATGGCGCGTCAAAGCCGGCGCGCGCGTTTCAACCGGCTTGGCGGTCGATCCATGCTGCGGCGGTATTGCGTGGCATTTCCCCCTGACTTTCTGGAGAACACTCGTGCAAAAGACAGCATCGGCCAAATGGAGTGGTGGCATCAAGGACGGTAAAGGTTACATTTCGACGCAAACCGGCGTGTTGAAAGACGCGCCTTATGGGTTTTCAGCCCGTTTCGAAGGTGGTCCCGGAACGAATCCCGAGGAGCTGATCGGCGCTGCGCATTCGGGCTGTTTCACGATGGCGCTGTCCCTGCAGCTTACGCAGGCGGGTCTCACGGCGGAAAGCATCGAAACGAAGTCTACCGTGACGCTGGATAAGGACGGCGATGGGTTCTCGATCACCGCCTGCCATCTGGATGTGACGGCGAAGGTGCCCGGCACGGACAAAGCCACGTTCGAGAAGCTTGCTAACGCGGCGAAAGAGGGCTGCCCGGTGTCCAAGCTGTTCGCCGGCAACACGAAGATCACGCTGAAGACGGAATTCGTTTCCTGAGCTTCGTCTGAACGAAGTGCCAAGGGGCGCGGCCGGGAAACGGGCGGCGCCCTTTCTTTCGTGCAGCGTCAGTCGCCCGTAGTCATCGCGCGGCTATGCGGATCGAGCGCGCGACCCGCCCACGGATACTCAACTGACACAGGCCACCGATTAGAATCAGTGAGAATCCGTGCCATGACTTATCCACATTTTTTGTGGATAGCCATGTGGACAACATGCGTGAGCAGCCTCCAACTCACTGACACGTAACGGTTTACGGCTTCCCAACGTTTCGCAGGCAGGAACGCTGTCCACAGCCGCTCATGCATCTTCGAGCTGTTGTTGCAAGCCCTGCAACGGCCCGTGTGCGCCAAGAACCTGTAATCTGACGGCACTTTCAAGTAATCGGGCCGGACTAAACCCTGCAGCCGGTCAGCCTTCCTGACACTTCCATCCACACGCAGCACAGCCCTGGAGCATCGATGAAATTCAAGCTGGACTGGACGTGCATCGCGCCATTTGCCGCACTTGTCATCCTGGGAGTGACGTTCGCGATGCCGAACGGCTTCCTGTTCGTACTCGCTGCCATCGCCCTCGCGGCGGCCGTGTTTGCCGCGGTCCATCACGCTGAAGTGGTGGCGCATCGCGTTGGCGAGCCGTTCGGCACGCTGGTGCTCGCGATCGCGGTTACGGTGATCGAAGTGGCGCTGATCGTCTCCGTCATGGTCTCGGGCGGTCCGGAAAAAGCGGCACTGCCGCGCGACACGGTGTTCGCCGCGATCATGATCGTGTGCAACGGAATTGTCGGGATTTGCCTGCTCGTGGGCGGCATGCGCCATCACGAGCAGAATTTCCAGTTGCAAGGGGCAAGCGCGACGCTTGCCATCCTGTGTGCGCTGTCGGTACTGACAATGGTCTTGCCCAACTTCACCAGCACGGTGATGGGGCCGGGGTTGTCGACGTCGCAACTGGTGTTTGTCGGCGTGACGTCGCTCGTGCTTTACGTCGTGTTCGTATTTGTGCAGACCGTGCGGCATCGCGACTATTTCCTGCCGCCAGTGCCGGCAATTGATCCGAATCAAGCCGAATCCGACGACGTTCACGCACCGCTGCCGACCAACGGTTACGCGTGGGCCTCGGGCGGTTTGCTGCTGCTATCGCTGATTTCGGTTGTCGGGCTGGCGAAGCTGCTGTCGCCGGCGGTGGAGGCGGGCGTTGCCAGCGCGGGGGCGCCGGAAGCGGTGGTCGGCGTGGTCATTGCCGCGCTGGTGCTGTTGCCGGAAGGCGTGGCCGCCTTGCGCGCTGCCCGGCTGAACCGGTTGCAAACGAGTTTGAACCTGGCGCTGGGGTCGGCGCTGGCGAGCATCGGGTTGACGATTCCGGCCGTGGCAGTAGTGTCGCTCGCGATCAGCCAGCCGATCGCACTCGGTCTTGGTCCGAAGGAAATCGTACTGCTCGCGCTGACCTTGATAGTGAGCGTCCTGACGCTTGGCACCGGACGCTCGACCGTGCTTCAGGGCGTGGTCCACCTGGTCATTTTCGCGACCTTCCTGTTTCTTTCTGTCGTGCCCTGAGGGATGCCCTAAAAGCTTCCAGCGGAGCAGGTGACGTGTTCCGGGCGCCGGCTTTTAAAAAAGGGCTGGACCCTGACCCGGACCTAACCGGGGCTTGAGCTGCGCGCTGTTGCTGAGACGCTTCATTTAGCCCGCCAATCTCAAATCTTTTTTGCAACGCAGCATCGCATGCGTATAATAAGGGTATTCCCTAAAGGGTAATCCCTAATTCGCGCTGAGGTGCTCTCATGAAAACCACCGCTCAAGGTTCGCTTCTCGTTTCGTTCGGTTCATGGTTCCGCAAGACGAAGGCTGTCGTTCGCCGCGAAGCTGTTCGTGCGTTGAACCTGCATCTGCAAAACTGCGCAGTGCTGGCTGAAGCGTATCGCCGGAAGTAAATCGCTGTAGTTTGACCATCGACCAATCGCTGAATCGACGCACCAATCGAGCGGTTTCATCGCTCTTGAGCGTCGTTCATAGGCGGTGTCCGAGTCAGGACGGTTGCCGGGAAAAGTGCCGGCAACCGGAGTGTCACTCCTGCGTGTGCTGATTGCGCCAGATGCTCAGCAGCCCGTCAGGTCAGATTGCCCATCCGCCCAGATAAAACGCGGCGAGCACTGCGGCGATCACCACCGTGCCAACGTTGAGCTTCTTGTATTCGCCGGCTACCACGCGCCCGATCACGAGCGTACAAAAGCCGAGCATGATGCCGGTCACAATATTTGCGGACAGCACAATGAACACGGCGCAGACAAGACCTGACATGGTGTCGACAAGATCGTCCATGTGAAGTTTGCTCACGCTTGCGAGCATCAGCAGGCCGACGTACATCAGTGCCGGAGCCGTTGCGTACGAGGGTACGAGTCCGGCGAGCGGCGAGAAGAACATCACCAGCAGGAACATCACGCCAACGGTAGCGGCCGCCAGGCCCGACTTCGCGCCTGCCGCCACGCCCACCGTCGATTCAATATAAGCCGCTGCCGGCGCACCGCCCAGGCACGCGGCGACGATCGAGCTGACCGAGTCCGCCGTCAACGCCCGTCCGCCGTTCACAATCCGGCCTTTCTCGTCTATCTGACCGGCCTGTCCCGCAACGGCGCGAATCGTGCCGGTGGCGTCGAACACCGCCGTCATCACCAGCGCGAACACGCTAGGCAGTACGGCCAGTGACAGCGCGCCGCGAATGTCCATCGCGCCGATCAGCGAAGCATGTCCGGGTGCGCTCAGCGAGGGCAACGCGAACACGCCGGTAAAACGGACGGCGGGATCGAAGGCCAGTCCCAGCGCCGACAAAGCGACCACCACCAGCAAGATTCCGCCCGGCACACGCCGGCGCTCCAGCCCGATGATCGCCGCGAGTCCGAAGATCGACATCAGCACCGGGAACGCTGTGATATGGCCAAGCGAAACAGGCAAACCGGCACCCGCATTCTTGACGATCAGGCCGACATCGTTAGAAGCAATCAGCAGCAGGAACAAACCGATGCCGATCCCCGTGCCATGCGCCACGCCTGTCGGCAGATTGCGCAGGATCCACGAGCGCACTCCGGTGACGGAGATAGCGGTGAAGGTCACGCCCATCAGGAAGACGGCGCCAAGCGCAACGGCCGGTGAGAGCCCTTTGCCCAGCACCAGCCCGAACGCGGTGAACGCGGTGAGCGAGATTGCACAGCCGATCGCGATCGGCAAGCGAGCCCATATGCCCATCAGGAGCGAGCCGAATGCCGTTGTCAGGCAGACCGCCACGAAGACGGCACGGGTGTCGAATCCGGCCTTGCCGAGCATGGCCGGGACGACGAACACGGAATAAACCATCGCCAGGAAGGTGGTGACCCCGGCAATTACCTCGCGCCGCTGGGTACTGCCGCGCGCACTGATTTGAAAGTATCGGTCGATCAATCCGCCTGATTGGGACGCGGTTGCGTCATCCTGGATATCGATGCCGCCAAGCGGCTGGGCGTGGGGTTCCATCATGAGCTGTTCTCCTTTATCAGCAGGCTGAAACAAGCGGGCCGGGCGGTCTTTTGCAGACCGGGCACGCCGTCTTCAGGGTCGTCTCGATAGGTTTATTTATGGTGTTGGCGGGAGCCAACGCACTGGACTGGGCCAGCACAGAGACTAGGGCAACATTGACCCGCCTCCAATCTCAAAAATGGGATTCCAGTCATGCCGCGATCCTTATAAGGTCCGTTTCAATACGGCTTCGAAGGCGCATGGCGCGGCAGAAAATAAAAAGGGCCAGGTCTGATGTGACCTGGCCCTTTTGTCTGATACGAACAACCTGGAACGAACGCGACCGCTTACTGAATCACACGCGTGACGCCCCGGCCACGTGGATCCGCGGCGGGTTCCGGCGTTGTTCCATTGATCTTGATGACCTGGATATCGCCGTTGAAAGCCTGCTTCGCGAGCGTATATCCCTTCGCTTCCAGTTCCTTCGCGAGATCGCCGTCAATAGGCTTGTAGGGCTCCCAGAAGATCGTGTTCGGCGGCAGCAACTGATGATGGAAGCGCATGGCCGCGACTGCTTCGGGCAGCGGCATGGAGAAGTCGTAGACGTTGCTGATCACCTGGAAGATCGAGGTGAAGATGCGCGAGCCGCCCGGCGTCCCGATCACCATGGCGACCTGGTCGTCCTTCGTGAGGATGGTCGGTGTCATCGAGGAAAGCGGGCGCTTGCGCGGCTCAATTGCGTTCGCGTCGCTGCCCACGACGCCGAACATGTTCGCCACGCCTGGCTTCGAGGAGAAGTCGTCCATCTCGTCGTTCAGCACGACACCCGTGCCGTCCACCACCACGCCGGAGCCGAAATAGCCGTTGATGGTGTACGTATTCGATACCGCGTTGCCCCACTTGTCGACCACCGAGAAGTGCGTGGTTTCAGCTTTTTCCGGCATCGTGGTGCCCAGGCCCGGGACGACGCTCTTGGTGTCCGACGGCGTGTCGGGATTCACCTCGGATGCACGCTTCAGGATGTAGTCGTCGTTAATGAGTTGCGCGACCGGCACCTTGTAGAAATCGGGGTCACCGAGATACTGGGCGCGATCCGCGAACACGCGCTTTTCAATTTCCGCGGTCAGGTGAATGTATTGCGCCGAGTTGAGCGGCACGTTGGCATATTTGTCCTTGAGATCGGCCTTCATCTTCAGCAACTGAACCAGACCGATACCGCCGGAACTCGGCGGCGGAGCGGTGATGATGCGATAGCCGTTCCAGCTCGCGAGCACCGGCTGCCGCCAGACCGCCTTGTATTCCTTCAGGTCCTGTGCCGTGATCAGGCCATGGCCGGTCATGGCTGTTGAGATCAGGTCCGCCGTCTGGCCTTCATAGAAGCCCTTTGCACCGTTGTCCGAGATGCGTTGAAGCGTCGCCGCCAGTTCCGGCTGCTTGAAGTTCACGCCTTTATTCAGGCCTCCGAAGTAACTGTCGAAGTTTGTCTTTCCCGCGAAGTCCTTCGATGCGGCGTCCTTGCGCTCCTGCAACTGGTCGCTGACTTCAAAGCCGTTCTGCGCGTACTTGATCGCGGGCGCGACGACCTGTTTCCATTTCAGCTTGCCGAAGCGCTTCTGCGCTTCCCACATACCCGACACCGTGCCCGGCACGCCGACCGCGCGGTAACCGAACAGGCTCATGCCCTTGATGACTTCACCCTTGTCATCGAGATACATGTTCTTCGTGGCCGCAATGGGCGCGCGCTCGCGATAGTCGAGGAAGTAGGGACGATGATCCACGTAGAGTGTCATGAAGCCGCCGCCGCCCAGGTTGCCCGCTTCCGGGTACGTCACTGCGAGCGTGAAGGCGATCGCGACGGCCGCATCAACGGCATTGCCGCCTTCCTTGAGGACCTGCTCGGCTGCGTCGGCTGCGAACTTGTCGGCGACTGCCACCGCCGACGCCGTCAGGACAACGGGTTGCGCCGGGACTTTTGCATAGGCGGGGGTGCTTTCGACAAACCCGAGCGAGAGCGAAAGCGCCGTCGCGGCGAGTGTTCCAAGGGCGAACGGACGTGTGCGATACAGCGAACTCACGGACTTCTTCATGGACATCTTTGCTCCTCCTGAAAATGGGTGCCCGCCCCGGGGTAATCGTCTTGCCCCGTCGCCTTTTCCGGCGCAGCGCTCAGGCGGGAACGCTCCGGGGCTTATACCACGGGCGTAATTGATTCCGAAATGGTGGGAAGCCCCGTCCTTGACCTGGAGCGGGAGCATGACGGTCAGGGCTGCAGGGAGCGGTTACGCGATCGGTTTGGCCCCCGGAATGGATCGCGACCCTATTGAAAGGGGGCGCGCCGAACGGGATGAACGCGTGGCGGACGCGTACCTCAGGCCTCGGCGCCGGCGGATGCCGGTGCTTCGTCGAGGGAGTACGTTGCCACGACACGCAGCACGGACTCGCGGAACGAAGCGACCAGGTCCGAGCGTATGCCGCTGCTCGGATACGACAGCACGTATTCGTATTCGATCGCGGCGTCGAACGGGCGCACGACCACGCCGTGCGCGCGCCACACCTTGGCTGCAAACGGTTCGACGATCGATACACCCAAACCGCCCGCGACCATCGCATAGCGGGTGTGCGCGGTGTCGGTCAGCACGGTGTAGTTCGCCCGGTCTTCGCCGGCGGCGAACAACGATTGCTCGGCCGCGTAGGGCTGCCGTGAATTCGGTACCCAGCCGATGATGCGTTCGCCTCGCAGATCCTGTGTCCGCACGGTTTTTTTCTTTGCGAGCCGATGCGATGCCGGCATCGCGCATTGCGCCCGCGCGTGCAGCAATTTCTCCACCTCGATCCCCGCAACCGCCGCAAACGCCTGGCTGATGGCGACGTCCGCCTTGTGGTTTTGCAGGATCGTGAGCACTTCGGGGACTTTTACCGAGTCGACGCGAATAGGCACGCCCGGATGACGCTCGACAAAGTCGGCCAGGATGGGAGGCAGCAGGGTGCTGGCGATTACCGGCTGGCACGCGACGGTCAGCCCTTCGGACGCCTCGTCGCGAATGATCTCGGCGACCTGTTTCAGGCGTTCCAGCCCCAGGAAATTCTCTTCGACCGACTTATAAAAGCGCAACCCGGCGTTGGTCGGATTCAAGCGGCCGCCCACGCGGCTGAATAGGCTGAAACCGAGGTCAGCCTCCAGATCCGCGATCAAACGGCTGATGGCGGGCTGAGTGACGTGCAGCGCGCGCGCCGCCCCGACACTGGTACCCGTCATGATCAACGAGCGGAAAGCTTCTATCTGGCGAAAACGGATCATTGTGTCGAACCTGCGTCTACGAACCTCAAGGAGGCCGATGGTAGCGCGAACCACGCGTGCCCGCTAATTTACGGCCGCGCGCGCGTAGATAAAGCACGAGTGGAACCCGCCTTCGCCTACCTATACCCAAAACACATGCCCTATAAGCACATGTGAGTGGATTCCACTTTATTGCTCTGAAATACTCCCGGCGAACTCGGTTCTGTCGTCAGTTCGTAGGGTCTGTGTAAAGATTCTTAAAGCGACGTGTTAGAGAAGGAGACGAATACGGGGCAAGGGCAGGCACACAATGCCGGCCCTTGATCAGTAAGCGCGAAAGCAACATGTTAGGTGGTCTAAGATGCCGGCCGCCGTCCGTCTGCTTCGGCATGCGAACTGCGGTGTGTAGCGGCGGATAGCCACGCATTGACATGTCGCACAGGGTCAAAAGCCCTTGTAATCCAGCATTCACTGCTTGATGAACACATAAATAATAAGGATTCCCATGACGTTGTTTGCAGCTCTTGTTGCTCGTAGCACACGCGTTGACGCGTTTTTTCGTCCAGGCGATGCTGTTCATCGCCGCGTTTCAGGCAAGTGGCTTACCGTCCTTGCCGCGAGTGTCTGCGTTGCAGCCGCAAGCAATGTTCATCTGGCTCATGCGGCTCTCGTGCCGTCCGGCGTACAGCTTGCAGCCAAGCAGGAACTGGTGCGCAACAACGCGTCCGAGGTCGAGACGCTCGACCCGAACCTGGCTGAGAGCGTGCCGGCCAACAACGTGGCGCGCGATCTTTTCGAAGGGCTGACCGCCACCGATGCCGACGGGACCGTCGTGCCGGGCGTGGCGGAAAAATGGGAGCAGAAGGATGCGACCACGTGGATCTTCCATCTGCGAAAGAATGCGAAGTGGTCGAACGGAGAGCCGGTGGTCGCGAGCGATTTCGTGTACGGCTGCCAGCGCCTTGTCGACCCGAAGATCGCCTCGCCCTACGCGAGTACGTTCGGCGTCTTCCTGCTGAACGGTGCCGACATTGTGGCGGGCAAGAAGTCACCGGACACGCTGGGCATCCGCGCGATCGACCCCTACACGGTCGAAATCAAGACGCCGTATCCGGTGTCGTTCATTCCCGAGCTGGTGTCCAATACGAATCTCGGGCCGCTGAACAAGGCCTCTATTGAAAAGTATGGCAAGGACTGGACCAAACCTGGCAAGCTGGTGAGCAACGGCGCGTTCATGCTGAAGGACTGGCAGGTGAACAGCAAGCTCGTGCTGGCACGCAACCCGCAGTACTGGGACGCGGCGCACGTGCAGTTGTCGCAAGTGACGTACCTGCCGGTCGAGAGCGAGACCACGGACATCAAGCTGTTCCAGTCGGGCGACAACGACTGGGTGTATCAGTTGCCATCCGGCATGTACCCGAAATACAAGCAGGAATTCCCCGCCGACATGAGGATCGCGCCTATGCTCGGACTGCGCTACTACTCGTTCAATAACAAAGACCCGTTGCTCAAGGACGTGCACGTGCGCCAGGCGCTCTCCATGGTGATCGACCGTGACATCCTCGCGCAACGCGTGACCGCGGACGGTCAGATTCCGGCGTACGGCGTCATAGTGAAGGGCGTGAAGGGCGCGGACGTGACGGCCTACGACTGGTCGACGTGGCCCATGGCGAAGCGCGTGGACGAAGCGAAAAAGCTGCTCGCGCAGGCCGGCGTGAAGCCGGGTACGACGCTGCACTTCGCGACGAACACCAGTGACTATAACAAGAGAATGGCTATTTTTGCGGCCTCCGAGTGGAAAACAAAGCTCGGTCTGGACACGGAGATCGACGCTATGGAGTTCAAGGTTCTATTGAAGAAGCGTCATGCCGGCGACTATCAGATTGCACGCAATGGCTGGGTTGCAGACTACAACGACGCGACCACGTTCCTGCAACTGGTGCAATGCGGTTCGGACCAGAACGACAGCGGTAATTGCAATCCCAAGGCCGACGCGCTCATTAAGGAAGCGAACGCAAGCACGGATCAGGTCAAGCGCACGCAGTTGCAAACCCAGGCCGCGAAGCTCGTAATGGACGACTATCCGATCCTGCCGCTGTTGCAATACACCACCGTCAGGCTGGTAAAAAGTTACGTTGGCGGGTATTCGGTGAAGAACCCGATGGACCGTTACCGCAGCAAGGACATGTATATCGTGGCGCATTGAGCGCGACGCAACGACCCGAAATAACCCGCAATACTATCCAGCAAACAGCAAGAGGCGGTTGCCGTGACGCGCTTGGTCACGGCGCCGCCAGGAGAGATGTCCCATGTGGTCTTATACGTTGAGGCGCGTGCTGTTGACGGTGCCTACGCTGCTGATTGTCGTCACGGTGTGTTATCTGCTGCTGCACGCAACGCCGGGCGGTCCGTTCGACGGTGAGCGCAAAGTGTCCGCCGAGGTGCTGGCCAACCTGCAGGCGAAATACCATCTTGGCGAGCCGCTCTGGAAGCAGTATCTGCTGTACCTCAACAGCCTGCTGCACGGCGACCTGGGGGCATCGTTCCGGTACGCTGACTGGAGCGTCAACGACCTCGTGCTGCGTGCGTTGCCGGTGTCGCTGACTATTGGCGGTGTATCCATGTTGCTCGCCATCGTGTTGGGCGTCGTGCTCGGCATCTTTGCGGCGCTTTACCGCAACAGTCCGGCAGATTATCTGCTGATGATCATCGGCAACGCGGGCAGCGCGTTCCCTTCGTTCGTGATCGGACCTGTGCTGATCCTCGTGTTCGCGATCTTGCTGAAATGGCTTCCGGCCGGCGGCTGGAACGGCTTTCATGTGCGCTACATGGTGCTGCCGGTGCTGCTGCTCACCATCATCAACGTGGCGACCGTGGGACGCGTGACACGCGGCAGCCTGATCGAAGTGCTGAACACCAACTACATTCGAACAGCCTATGCCAAGGGCTTGTCGCGCTGGACGGTCGTGCTGCGCCATGCGCTGCGGCCGACCATGATTCCGGTGGTGTCGGTGATCGGTCCGCTCGCCATCGGCTCGATCACGGCCGCGGTCGTCACTGAGTCCGTGTTCTCGTTGCCGGGAATCGGCAAGCTGATCGTGAACGGCGCGGCCAATCGCGATTACACGCTCGTGCTGGGACTGGTCGTGCTGGTAACGGTGGTCGCGGTGCTGCTCAATCTGCTGGTCGATCTCGCGTACGCGTGGCTCGATCCGAAAATCCGTTACTGAAATAATGAGTCAACCAGCATGAGGTCCGCAATGAAACAAGGTTCCCTGGTCCCCACGCTCGAGAGCGTGCTGGCCGTGCCGGTGGAAGGCCGCAGCCCATGGCAGGACGCCCGTATGCGCTTCGCGCGCAACAAGGCCGCCGTGGCCAGTCTCGTCATCCTGCTGCTGATTACCCTGGCCTGTGCGATCGGCCCCATGCTGTTGCCGAACGCCTTCGACTCCACCGACTGGAACATGATGAGTTCCACGCCAACGTTTGCAAACTGGCACCTGTTCGGCACGGACGAAACCGGCCGCGACCTGCTCGTGCGCTGCCTGGTCGGCGGCCGTGTCTCGCTGATGATCGGCGCCCTCGCCACGCTGACGTCGGTCACGCTCGGCATAGTGTGGGGCGCGATCGCGGGCTTCGTAGGCGGCCGCGTGGATAACGCAATGATGCGGATTGTCGACATGATGTACGCGATCCCGTACCTGCTTATCGCCATCCTGATGGTCACGCTGCTCGGCCGCGAGTTCTACCTCGTGGTGCTTACCATTACGGTGTTCTCGTGGATGGACATGGCACGCGTCGTACGTGGTCAGACGCTTGCAATCCGCTCCAAGGAATACATTGAGGCGGCGCGCGCTATTGGCGTTTCCACCAGCGGCATCATCGTGCGTCACATCGTTCCGAACCTGCTCGGCATCGTGGCTATTTACACAACGGTTACAGTTCCTGGCGTTATTCTTACGGAGTCCGTGCTATCGTTTCTTGGACTCGGCGTGCAGGAGCCCATGACCAGCTGGGGCGTCTTGATCCAGGACGGCGTTGGCGTGATGGAAACAGCGCCCTGGATTCTCCTGTTCCCGGCGGCGTTGTTGTCGGTGACGCTGTATTGCATCAACTTTGTTGGCGACGGTCTGCGCGACGCGCTCGACCCGAAGGATCGGTAAGCACCATGTCACTGCTCAAGGTAAATAATCTGGAAGTCGCCTTCGACTCGCCCGACGCCGTGGTCCGCGCAGTCAACGGCGTGAGTTTTGACCTCGAAGAAGGCAGCACGCTGGGCATTGTCGGCGAATCGGGGTCGGGCAAGAGCCAGAGCGTGCTCGCCATGCTCGGGTTGCTTGCGACTAATGGGCGTGCAAAAGGCAGCGCGATCTATCAGGGTGAGAACCTGCTGACCATGCCGGCGAAAAAGCTGAACCGCATTCGCGGCAATCGCCTTTCCATGATTTTCCAGGACCCCATGACGTCGCTGAATCCGTATCTGACCATTGAACGCCAGATGACGGAAGTGCTCGAACTGCACAAGAACATGACGCGCCGTGCCGCGAAAAAACGCTCTATAGAGATGCTGGAAGCGGTGCGGATTCCCGAAGCCGCGCATCGTATCGATCAATATCCGCATGAACTGTCCGGCGGCATGCGCCAGCGCGTGATGATCGCAATGGCGTTGCTGTGCGAACCGCAAGTGCTGTTCGCCGACGAACCCACCACTGCGCTCGACGTCACGGTCCAGGCACAGATACTTCAGCTCCTGCGCAACCTGCAGCACGACTTCGGCACGGCGATCGTGCTGATCACGCACGACCTCGGCGTGGTCGCCGGTCTGTGCGAGCAAGTCATGGTGATGTACGGCGGCCGCGTCATGGAGCAGTGCAACGCAGACAACCTGTTTGCCCGTCCTTCGCATCCCTATACGATCGGCTTGCTGCGCGCACTGCCGCGGCTGGATCAGAGCGACGCGCCGCTCGTCGGCATTCCCGGCAATCCGCCGAACATGGCGCATCCGCCGTCGGGCTGCCCGTTCCAGGAGCGCTGCATAGACGCAAGCGAGCGTTGCGCCGATTCCGTCCCGCCGCTCGAATCGTTTGGCGGCGACACCACCTGGTTGCGAGCCTGCAATCGCCCGGTCGAGCAGATGAAATCGCTGCACGAGGTGGCCCATGTCTGAGCAAACCATCCTGTCCGTACGCGACGTCCAGGTTCATTTCAGCGTCAAGGCGAAGAGCAAGTTGCCGTGGGCGCCGTCGCGCACGCTGAAGGCCGTGGACGGCGTGAGTTTCGACCTGAAGGCCGGCGAGACACTCGGCGTAGTGGGTGAATCGGGCTGCGGCAAGTCGACCTTGTCGCGCGCCATCCTCAACCTCATTCCCGCCACGCATGGCAAGATCGTGTGGATGGGCAAGGATCTCAGCGGCGCCACGGCGAAGCAGTGGCACGGTGTGCGACGCGATATCCAGATGATTTTCCAGGACCCGCTGGCGTCTCTCGATCCGCGCATGACGGTGGGGCAGATCATTGCGGAACCCTTGCGTGAACATCGTCCGGATATGTCGAAGGACGAAATGAATCAACGGGTGCGCGCAATGATGGCGAAGGTCGGTTTGCGCGAGCAGATGATCAACCGCTACGCGCACGAATTTTCAGGCGGCCAATGCCAGCGTATCGGGATTGCGCGTGCGTTGATCGTGGAGCCGAAGTTGATTGTCTGCGACGAACCTGTGTCCGCGCTCGACGTGTCGATCCAGGCGCAGATCGTCAACCTGCTCAAGTCGTTGCAGCAGGAAATGAAGCTTGCGCTGATTTTTATCGCGCACGATCTGGCCGTGGTCAAGCATATCTCGGACCGCGTGATGGTCATGTATCTGGGTCACGTCATGGAGCTTGCCGACAAGCATTCTCTCTATGCGAGTCCCCGGCATCCGTATACGCGCGCGTTGCTCTCCGCTGTACCGGTGCCGAATCCGGCTATCGAACGGACCAAGGTCGTGCAGATCCTGTCCAGCGACATTCCCAGTCCGATCAATCCTCCAACGGGTTGCGTCTTTCATACCCGTTGCCCCAAAGCGGAGGCGCGTTGTTCCGTTGAAGTGCCGCCGCTGCGCACGCTTGAACATGGAGTCGCGGCAGCCTGCCTATTAGCCTGATTTATTGCCTGACTTAGCACCTGACTTAGCCGCCGTTTCGACACCCCTGCGAAAGCCGATGGTCCCCGTTCTTGACGGGGCCAGGGAGTCGTTCGGCCAATCGTGACGCTTTCGTAGTCCCCGTAGTCCCTGTCGTTCCCGCAGTTCCTGCAGTCACAACCCTCCGGTGCGTCGTTCCGAGCCCGGCGTGAGCGTTGTCGCTCGCGCTGAAATTATATGAGAACAGCCATCGGCCTCTTTACTCGCTGTCCATAAGAATTAAGAGACAAGCACATGAAACAACAAAAGCGTTCACTCGCTCTATCTCTAATTGTTTTCAGTGGTTTGATGAGCCCCGCCATGTCCGCATTTGCAGACGATGACGATGTTGCAACACGACATACTGAGGCGCCTCCCAGTTCTCCGCCGAATTCCGAAGCGGATGCGCCGATCAGTAATCAGGCGAAGTCCCAGGGGTTTATTGAAGATTCACATTTAAATCTTCTGTTTCGCAGTTATACCGAGCACTTCGAAGCGGACGGTATCAAAAAGAAGGATGCTTGGGTCCTTGGCAATCAGGCGGTATTTGAATCGGGGTATACGCGCGGATTATTTGGCGTCGGTTTTGATGCGTCGTTGTTCAGCGCGTTCAAGCTGAACGGAGGACAAGGCGCCGGCAACCGCGTGCATTTGAATCACGACGGGCAAACCGGGCAAAACCAGCTTGGCTGGACCTACCCGGGCGTGTGGGACGTGAAAGCGCGGGTATCGAATACGGTTGTCAAATATGGTCAACAGTTATTCGATAATCCCTTTCTCGTTCCCCACGATAACCGCGCACTGCCGCCAACTTACCGCGGCGTTTCCCTCGCGAGTGAGGAGATCAAGAACCTGACGCTCAAGGCGGGTAGTGTGGACGCGGTGCTGGCGCGCGGCCAGACCAGTGCCTCGTCATTGTCGACCGAGTATGGCGGGACGCACTTCAGCCGCTTTACGTTCGCGGGCGGCGACTACACGCCCAATGACGATACAGCCGTGTCGTTATACGGAAGCCGCGCTGAAAACGTGTGGGACCAATATTATCTGTCGCTCTCGCGCAGTATTGGAGACCCGTCGCAGATTCGCTGGACGGGCGGTCTGACGTATTACTACACCCACGACGTGGGGCAGAGTCGCGAAGGCTCCATCAATAACCACGCGTATAGCTTGCAGCTCTCGGGAACGCACAACGCGCATACGGTAGCCCTGGGATTCCAGCAGATCGCGAGCAATCAGTTCTTCGATTATGTCGGTCAGTCGGCGGGCGATTATCTGGCGAATTCACTGGATGTCGACTACAACGCGCCGCACGAAAAGTCCTTGTCGCTCAGCTACACGGTGAACATGAGCCGGTACGGTGTTCCGGGTCTGAAAATGACGATGTGGACCGCGTATGGATGGGGCGCGGATGCATCCGACATGGCGAACCGATACGCCGATTCGTCGAACGCATTGCATGATCTCTATTGGAAGAATGGGGAGCCGGTTCACGGCACCCATTACGAGTTCGGTTTCATCCCGTCTTATACGTTTGGCTCGGGAAAATTGAAGGGAACGACTGCAAAGTTCTATTACATGCATCACCACGGCAGCAAGTACTACTCGGATTCCACCAGCGATGTTTATCGTTTGATGGTGAATGTTCCGGTGAACGTGTTTTAAAGCGTGTTTTGAGGGTCTTTTAAAAAATCGACGGCCGCTGGATAGCCGAAAGGGCGCGGCGAGCGGCGTGATGGGCGCCGCTCGCCGACATGCAACCCAGTCGACCGGGCGTGGATCTTCAACCACGCGTTCAGCCCGCCGGGTTCGCCCCGCGGGCTTTTTTCGATGCGCGCAATTTGACTGCTAACGCTGTACGCCCCAACGACGCACGGTGAGCCGTTCGAAGGTGTCGAAGACGAGATGTTCGACGACCAGACCGATCACGATCACTGCCGCCAGTCCCGCGAATACGCGATCCGTATACAGCTCGTTACGGTTCTGAAAGATATACCAGCCGAGGCCGCCATTCCCGGAACTGGCGCCGAACACCAACTCCGCCGCAATCAGCGTTCGCCATGCAAAGGCCCAGCCCACGCGAAGCCCGGCGAGGATCGAGGGCAAGGCTGCGGGCACCAGGATCAGCAGTACATGCCGAAGTCCTTTGAGCCCGTAGTTGCGGCCGGTCATGCGCAGCGTTTCCGGTACGGATTGAAAGCCGGAGTAGGTGTTCAACGCGAGCGGCCACAGCACCGAATGCACGAGCACGAACAGCAGGCTCCCGGTCCCCAGGCCGAACCATAACAATGCAAGCGGCAGCAGCGCGATGGATGGCAAGGGATTGAACATGGCGGTCAGCATGGACAGCAGGTCCCGGCCAAAACGCGTGGACACGGCAAGCGATGTCAGCACGAACGCAAGCACCACGCCGAGCAGATAACCTCGCAACAGCACGGACAAGGAGATCGCCGTTTTAGCGATCAGTTCCCCCGACCAGATGCCCTGCACGAAGGCGGTGAATGTATCGGTAAAGGTAGGCAGCAGCAGGTCGTTGCCAACTGCGCGCGCGGCCGCTTCCCAGATCCCGATCAGGACCAGGGCGATCAACGCCTTGCGTAACCACGTCTGATTCGAAAGCCGCTTCCCGAACGGCAGGGGCGCTTCCACGGCGACATCCTGCAGCGGTTCGGGGATGCATTCGTATTCTTCGCGAATCGGCGGCACAGGTGCGACGGATTCGAACGAGGGGATAGCCGGCGTGCTCATTGAACCGCCTCCGTGTCTTCAAACAGCAGCCGATGAATGCGTGCGACGCTTTGCTGAAAGTCGTTGCGTCCCGAGCTGTCCTTGGTGAACTGGTGGCTGTTCAATTCGGCGCGAACCCGGCCGGGATGCGGTGTCAGCAGCAAGATGCGGTTGCCGACAATCAACGCTTCCTCGATCGAGTGCGTGACGAACAGCAGCGTGAAACTCGCCTCGTCCCATAAGCGCAGCAGTTCCTCCTGCATCTTGCGGCGCGTGAGTGCGTCGAGCGCGGCGAACGGTTCGTCCATCAGCAGCACGCGGGGTTGCATCGCCAATGCGCGAGCGATTGCAACGCGCTGTTTCATGCCGCCGGAAAGGGTGTGCGGGTAGGCATCGGCGAATGCAGCGAGGCCGACCTTGTCGAGGAAATGCAGCGCCCGTTCGCGGGCTTCAGAGCGGCTCAGTTTTTTGGCAACGCGCAACGGAAAGGCCACGTTTTGCAGCACGGTTTTCCATGGCGGCAATTGATCGAATTCCTGGAACACGACAATGCGATCCGTGCCGGGACCTCGCACCGGCTTGTCGTCGATCCGGATCGTGCCTGCGGTGGGTTCAATGAACCCGGCTACCGCTTTCAGCAGAGTCGACTTGCCGCAACCTGAGGGTCCGAGCAGCACGAAACGGTCGCCGCCATACACGTCGAAGCTGACTTCATGCGTCGCGCGCACGATGCGCTCGCGGGTACGGTACTCGAGGCTGACGTTATCGACGGTGAGAAGCTTCGCGCTCGTCGCGGGGGCATCACTGAGCCCGGGCGGCGGATAAAGAACGGTAGGATTGGCGGCCATGGCTGTGCATTCATGCATAAAACACGACCTTAGCGGGGCGCCTCGCGCGCGTGAACCAATCATTGAGCATATTCAAAACACGCCGACGCATAAGCAACGGTTTTGCCGCTTCAGTGCCGCGATTGTATGTTCGAGCGATAGTCGTAAAAACGCCCGCGGGCGTGAACTGCGTCGCGGGCGTTGTCAAAACCGGGCCATGCATCAGGCAGGTTCAGCTTCCGTTGCCTAGCGCCGGATCAGCGAAGAAATAGTCTTGCCATGACTTGGGTTCGTTCTTGATCGCGCCGACCCGGTACATGAACTGGGCCAGCCCGAGCGTATTTTGCGGCGTGATCTTGAACTGCGTGTCCGGATTCTTGATGATCCCGATCAGCAGCTTGCGATCGATCCTGGCATTGTTCACGCGGATATAGGTGTCCGCAGCCGCTTCCGGATTCGCCGAGACAAAGCGCGCGGCATCCGCGAGTGCAGCGATGAATGCGCGATACGTCTTCGGATTGTTATCGCGGAATTTTTCGGTCGCGTAAAGCACGGTGGCCGAGCTGGGACCGCCGAGGACATCGTAGGAAGTCAGCACGATGTGCGCTTTCGGATTACCCGCGAGTTCCTGCTCCTGGAACGGCGGATTGCCGAAGTGTCCGGTGATCTCCGTCCCGCCCGCAATGATCGCCGCGGCGGCATCAGGATGCGGAACGGCTTGAGTCAGCTTGTCCAGGCGATCGTAGTCCTTGTCGCCCCAGCGCTTCGCGGCGGCGAATTGCAGCACGCGCGATTGCACGGACACCGATACCGCCGGCACCGCAATGCGGTCCTTCTCCGTGAAATCCGCGATGGTTTTCACGTTCGGATTGTTCGATACGAGGTAATAAGGCAGGTTGCCGAGCGAGGCCACGGCCTTCACGTTCTGCTTGCCGTGCGTGCGGTCCCAGATCGTCATCAGTGGACCGACGCCGGCTGCAGCGATGTCGATGGAGCCGGACAACAGCGCGTCGTTGACCGCCGCACCGCCCGACAACTTCAGCCAGTCGACCTTGATGTCGACGCCGGCTTTCTTGCCTTCCTGTTCGATCAGCTTCTGGTCGCGTGCGACGTTCAGCAGGAGATACACCACGCCGAACTGCTCCGCGATACGGAGGGTGCCCTCGGCGTGCGCGGGCGTGGCCGTACCGAGCGACGCGATGGCAACGGAGAACGAGACAAGGGCTGCAGTAAAGGCGCGCAGCGACGAACGGGAACCCCCGGGTCCCCGCCGGAGGAGGGACGCAAGCGAGAACGAAAACGGCATCGAAAGTCCGAAGAAGTGTTTTTAGAATTGAAGTCGAAGCAGCACGTGTGGACGCTCAGAACGGCGTATCGCCTTCAATCGTCGTTCGATACATCTTTCTGCGCAGATGATCGGGCGTGCCCGCTGCGAGGTGCATGAGTGAGCGGTTGTCCCAGAAGACGAGGTCGTGCTCGCGCCATGCATGCCGGTAGAGATGCTCGTCGCGAACGCTGTGCTCGAAGAGGGCTTGCAGCAGGTCGCGGCTCTCGTCTTCCGGCAAGCCGATCACGCGCGTAGTGAAATGCTCGCTCACGAACAACGCCTTGCGGCCGGTTTCCGGATGCGTGCGCACGATAGGATGCACGACCGGTTTTACCTGCGCGATCTGCTCGGCGGAGAGGTTGGGGCGCCACGGGCTGCGCTTTTGCAACTCGGCGTATTTCGCCAGGTAGGTGTGCTCGGCAGAGCGTCCCTCGACGGCGTCGCGGAGCGCTTGCGGCAGCGTATCCCATGCCAGATGCATGTTGGCGAACAGCGTATCGCCGCCTTCCGCGGGCAATTCCTGCGCGTGCAGCAAGGAACCGAGGCTGGGTGTTTCCTTGTACGACAGGTCCGAGTGCCAGAAATGCCCGGCATCGCCGAGGCCGATAGGCTTGCCGTTTTACATGATGTTGGAGACGATCAGGATTTCCGGGTGGCCGGTCAACTGGAACTGGTGCAGCACGTGGATTTGCAGCGGACCGAAACGGCGGCTGAAGCTGATGTGCTGCTCGGGCGTGATGCGCTGGTCGCGGAACACGACCACGTGATGATCGAGATGAGCGCGATGGATGCGCTTGAAGTCTTCGTCGGCAAGCGGCCGGCTCAGGTCAAGACCTATCACTTCAGCGCCCAACGGCGAGCCTTCAAATGGCGTGATCTCGAGGGTCTGGTGTGGGGATAAGGTTGTCACGAGGGACTCGTTAATTCAATTCGGGGCGGGAACGCTTTGGGCGCAGCGGCGGTGATTCACTAAGAGAATACGCCGCAAGAGCCCAAGTTAGACGTCGAATCTAAAATGCCGTGCGAACAAGGTCAACGAACCAAATCCCATACGCTTATCTGTTTTAGCGATAAACGGGCCGCTCCAGTAGAGGGGCGGCCGTTCAGACCCGCTGGATCAATGATGGTTATGCGCCGGATCGCTGCAATGAGCGCATCCGGCCGCGCTGTCATTCCACGACGAACCCAGGATCAGGCTGCAGAAATTAAGGCGCTTGTAGGTGGGATCCTTGAGTGCGAGGACATCGGCTTTCACGTTGCCGAACGTGGTCTCCGGCTTCTTAATAGTGCCGTGAGCGAATGCATCGATGATCCCTTCCTTGAAGTTCACCTCGCGCGGATGCACAGCAATGACCTGTTTGCGCTGGGACTCGGTGAATTCATCGTAAGCGAGCCCGAGCACGTCCATCTCCACGCCCGCTGTAACCAGCGCGACCACCGGCTTCTTGTGCTGCGGAATCCCCGGCGTGGTGTGCAGCGCGATCGAATCCCAAACCTGTTCTATGTCGTACTCGTCAATGCCATAACCCTTGAGGAAGTCGCGCGCGGCATTCGCACCGTCCACTTCGAAGCGATCGTTCGGGCTGCTGTACGCATCGATCAGGCCCATGTCATGGAACATCGCGCCGATGTAAAGCAGTTCCGCGTCGTAGGCCAACTGACGTCGTTCGCCGGTCAACGCGCCAAACAGGAACACGCGGCGCGAGTGGTTATACAGCAGGTCCGGTTCGGTATCGCGAACGAGTTCGGTTGCGGCGCGCGCCATGGCGCTGTCGGGAATGCGGATGCCGGCGATGGTCGTGGTCATGTTCATTGCTCCTTGAATGGTGGGCTTGTTCTCGATGCCGCGCTCGGTCCCGTGAGCACCTTGCTAGAATGCGCAGTTCCGGGTGGGTCATCGGGAGAAGCGAAAGGGGTGTGGACGACAAATCCAGTGTCGCCGCGAGCGGTCATGGCGGCAATGCAATGAGTCCGTCGAAGTCTGCCAACCGTACGGCGTCTCCTGCCAAGCGTGCAGAACGCGTGTAAGACGTGTGAAAAAACAGACCTTTTCCCTAATTGGAGCAAGACGTCATGCGTAGCGTCGCCATCGCGATTTTTCCGCAAGTGCAGGCGCTCGATGTCGCGGGTCCACTTGACGTATTCGCAGAAGCGAACGGTTTCGTCGCGCCGGATCAGGGGTACACGATCACCCTGGTCAGCCTCGACAACGCGCCGGTGCGTGCGTCGAACGGCACGCGGATGCTCGCGGACGTTACATACGACGCACCGCATCAGCATTACGACGTCGCCCTCGTGGCGGGTGGTCCGGGGCTGCCTTCCGATCCTCCCGATCCGCGCCTGGGCACGTGGCTGCGCGAAGTCGCGTCGCATTGCGAGCGCTACGGTTCCATCTGCACGGGTGCGTTCGCGCTCGGTCATGCCGGTCTGATCGATGGCCGTCATGTCACAACGCACTGGCAGAATGCGCCGCAACTCGCGCGGCAATTTCCGCTGGCCCGGGTCGAGCTCGACCGCATTCATATTCGCGACGCCAACCTGGTGACATCGGCGGGCGTGACGGCAGGGATCGATGTCGCGCTCTCGCTTGTCGCCGAAGATCATGGCCCGCGTATTGCGCTCGCGGTCGCCAAGCGGCTCGTGGTATTTGCGCAGCGCCGCGGCGGGCAGTCGCAATTCAGCCCGTACCTGAGCGCGCCTGCCGACGAGACGTCGCCCGCAGCGAAGGTGCAGGCATACGTGATGGAGCATATTGGCGAACGGATGACGGTCGAAAAGCTGGCGCAGATCGCGGGCATGAGCGAGCGAAATTTCGCGCGTGCATTCGTCGAGGAGACGGGCGTGACGCCGCATGATTTCGTGGAGCGCGCGCGCATTGATGCCGCGCGCAACGCATTGGAAAGCAGCGCGACACCGTTGAAAACCATCGCGTACGAGTGTGGATTCGGCACGGCGGACCGCATGAGAATTGTGTTCCGGCAACGCTTGGGCGTGTCGCCGAATGATTATCGTATGAGCTTTCAGGAGCTCGGGGCGAATGCTTGAACATGGCTCGCGGGCTCGTGCTGCCGCTCGACCGCAGGCTGGATCACTTCATGCTCACGCAGCACACGAGCATCCGCGAGTGAGCCGCCAACTTTATCGATGCTCTCGGGACAAGTGACACCGTGAGGGAATGACCGTGGACGAATCGCTCGGACCCGGTCCAATGAAGCTGGAGATTTGAATGAAAGATGCTTATGAACGACGTGCGCTGTTGCTGCATCTGGGCGATGTGCTGGAGGCGCTGTCGTGCTTGTCGCGTAACGCAAAGCAGTACGCCACGCTAGGCGATGCACTTGCCCGTGAGGACTCGCTTGCCAGCTTCACGTGGCTCGGATATCTCGATCCAGCCATGACCCCGCAGCACGTGAGCGAACGCGCAACCGCCGCGTTTTTCCTTTGGCCGAAAACCCTGCTCGATGAAGACCTGAACCGGTCATTGCTGGCGTCGACGGTGCAGCACGATCTCTTCGCCGGCAACGGTGCGGGTTGGGAGCGTTATGTGAAGGAACGCAGAAACGACGTGGCGTGGTTCGCGGAAGGTTTGCAGCCAATACCCTCGGACGAAGGCAAGCCGGAATCACGGTTTAGCCGCTGGCCCTGGCCTGCGGAGACCGGGGCTTCCTGAACCGACCACCACCGGCGCGTCTGGTCGCCGTCATGTCCCCGTCATGCCACCGGTTCGCGCGACAAGACCGCTTGCAGGAAGCTGCGCGTGCGCGCTTCGCGGGGCGCGGCGAAAATCTGCGCGGGCGGTCCCGCCTCGATCACGCTGCCGTGGTCCATCACGACGACCGTATCCGCCACGTCGCGCGCGAAGTTCATTTCGTGCGTGACGATCAGCATGGTCATGCCTTCTCTCGCCAGCGTCTGCATGACCTGCAGCACTTCGCCGACCAGTTCGGGGTCGAGCGCGGACGTGGGTTCATCGAAGAGCATGACTTGCGGGCGCATTGCAAGCGCCCGCGCTATTGCCACGCGTTGCTTCTGGCCGCCGGACAAAGTGCCCGGATATACGTCTGCCTTGTGCTCAAGCCCGACCTTCGCCAGCAGGGCGCGCGCCTGGGCTTCGGCGACCGACGCGCTCACGCGCGCCAGCGAGCGCGGCGCAAGCGTGACGTTCTGCAGCACGGTCAGGTGCGGAAACAGGTTGAACGATTGAAACACCATGCCCACGTCCCGGCGGATGCGGTTCAGGCCGTTCTCGTCGATCATCCGGCCGTTGTCCACCAGCGCATGGCCGCAGATGCGGACCGTGCCTTCTTCAGCCGTTTCCAGCCCGTTCAGGCAGCGCAGGAACGTGCTCTTGCCCGAACCGCTTGGCCCGATCACCACGATCACCTGGGACGGCTGGACGTCGATATCGATCCCGTTCAACACGCGGTTGGAACCGAACGACTTCGCCAGTTGCCTGACTGAAACAATGGGTTCATTCACGGGTGTGTTCATCCTCAGACTCTCCCGTCCGCACGCAGCGATCGTTCGGTCTTGCGCAATACCAGCGACGTCGCGCTTGTCAGGATCAGGTAGATGAACGCGATCGCTATATACACCTCCAGCGACCGGTACGACACGCTGATGATCTTCTCGCCTTCGTGCATCAGGTCGTTGATTGTCAGCAGCGAGACCAGCGCCGAGTTCTTGATCAGCGCAATGAACTCGTTGCCGAGCGGCGGAATCATGCGTACGAACGCTTGCGGCAAGATCACCTTGCGCATGGCCATTCGATAAGGCATCCCAAGTGATCTTGCGGCTTCCATCTGCCCACGATCCACCGATTGAATCGACCCTCGCACGATCTCCGACACATACGCACCGCTATAAACGCCGAGCCCCAGCACGCCGCAGGCAAACGCGGGCAGCATGATGCCGAAC